>TARA_R110002110_G_scaffold415765_1_pt1 | contig 33901 bp, 26 predicted proteins | sample TARA_R110002110 | Tara Oceans TARA_R110002110 (sample SAMEA4397330) | marine metagenome | biome: Polar Biome; feature: [SRF] surface water layer (ENVO:00010504); material: water (ENVO:00002006), including particulate matter (ENVO:01000060) such as... | depth 5 m | reverse complement strand
GGCTGCAGCCGCCGCTGCGATAGACAGCGCCTGGCACTATGCACCAAGCCTCTTGTTCCTGCGCCGATACTCGGTGACAGCGGGCGATGACATACCAACCTTGTGTCGCCGCAGGATTAGCCTTACTGCCCACAGAATGGCCCCCACGGAGTGCTTCGTCGAGGGTGTGCAGGACATGCAGCTGGAGTTTGCGCTTGATGACGATGGCGACAACCTTATTGATCGCATGGTGTCAGCCCCTACAGCGGTCGAGCTGCAGCGGGCTGTCGCGGTGCGGCTGCACCTACTGTTACGCAGCGTGAATCCCGTTAATGGCTATACGAACCGGCATTCCTATTCTCTGGGCGGCAAGGTGGTCCTGGCCGCAAACGATGCCTTTTACCGCCGCGTTGTGCGCACCACGGTGCCATTGCGCAATGCGCTGGCGAGGCGCTTATGAGGTCCTTGTTACGGCGTGGCCAGCGCGGCATGGTGTTAATCGTTTCTCTACTTATGCTGCTGGTTCTGGCGCTGCTGACCACCACCGCGTTTGAAACCAACCTCGTACAGATCAAAATGGCCAGTAACGCACAGCACAAAAGTGATGCCTTGCAGCAAGCGCATGCGCTAGTGGATGCGCTGGTGATGCAGCGTCGCATTTTCAGTAACGTGCTACTTCCCGGGCAAACAGTCTGTGCGGTAGCTGATACATCACCTGCCTGTGATGTGAGGCGGCTCGGTATTCCGGCCGGTGCCATGCCCCTCATTGGTGATTCACGTTTCTTTATGGTGCGACAGTCGCCGGCCGTGCAAGTGATGCCTGTCATGGCTGAGGGTGTCGCAAGTAGCACCGTGCACTACGGTGTCGCTGTATTTGAAGTGCATGCGATGTATGACGGCCGCGCAGCGCGGCGCGGTCAAGCCGATGTGACACAGGGTGTCATGGTGTTGGCCGCCCGGGCAGGCTTATGAAACCGACGGCTTACAGTGTTGCCCTGGTTCTGCTGCTGGTCGGCTGTGTGCAAAGCGGGCAGGTGACTGCTGACGATATTGACCTCTACCGCGTTCACACCGGTAATGGGAAGCCGGTGCAGCGCATCGTGTTGGCGCTGGACCTGTCGGCCAATGGATTGCCACGCCTTTGTGAAAACGCAGCAACGCTAATCTGCAAACGCGAGCTGGGGCCGTTGATTTACAACGCGCTGGATATTGTAGGCCAGTATAGGGCAGGCGGGTCTGGCGTAAACGCGCTGATCCGTCCCGATGGCGTGCCAGATATGCAGCAAAGCGATCCGCTCAATACGCAGTCGAGCCTGGCTGAATCCGATTGGCCGGGTCTTGCAGTGAGTTACCTGGATGCCCTGCGCGCGGCTCTGCGGGTGGTGGTTGAAGAGTCGCAGCTGCGCAGTCTCGCGACAGGCCGGGATAGCCGTACTGAGGTGGCCATTATGCTGCCGCATGAGCAAACCTGTGATGGATCCGGGCCCTACCTGTTGCCGGGGTTTTCACCATCGAGCGCGCGTGGTTGCAGTGCAGGCGCCTATGTTCTAAGTGGTTTTGTCGATATTGGCGATGACCAGAAACGTGAGCAGCTGTTTGCCAGACTCGCCGCTATACCATTGCCCGGCACCACTTTGCCCTGGGCGCCAGTCCCCTGGGCAGGGCATCACTATCGCGCCGGCGACATCTATTTGGAGCTGTTTCGCTATCTCACAGGGCAACAGGTTTTCAATGGGTTTCTCGGTGTGGACGATTTCGCCAGTAAGCTGCGAGGTAATCTCTATCACGCTGATCAGGGTGCAGTGCGCAATGACGTGTTGATTGCCTCTGGCGCCCGGCCCGACCCACAGGCGCTGCTCGCTCCTGATTCGCGCTCCATTGATCCGACGTCTATCGACCTTGCCTCGAACGATATTGGACGGGCGCGCTATCAATCACCGGTTGAGGCGGGAGAGAGCTGCTCGCAACTCAGCGTTGTGAATCTGCTGCACGATGGTCCTGCACCAGCACACAGAGAAACCTTGCGCGCCATCGGGGCGTCTTACGCAAACGCAGGGCTTGAGCTGTCGCTTGCTGCCGGGGTCAGTGGCTATGCGAAGCTTGTCAGCCGATTTCTGAACGCCGATCACAGCCCGTTGCGCGTGGCAGGTAGGCCGGCGAGCGAGTTCAAGCAACGGGTTCTCAGCTACGTACTTTCGCCCAATGTGGATCCGGCGTTTGACGCAATGGCCGCAGCCGGCGGCACGGGTCAGGCGTATTCAACTAATTCGTCACAAGGGCTGCTGCAAGGATTGCGCGCGGTGTTCAATCCTGTTCTTGAGCAGCCGTCGGTGTTTGTAGCGCCGACGGTTGGTCGCGCTGTGGCAACTGTTTTTGGCAACGCAAGGGATCTCTACTACCCCATGTTTCAGCCACAGGCATCGGGTCAGTGGTCTGGTAATATCAAAAAGCTGAAGCTGGTGAATGCAAGTCACTATGATCCTGTGTCCGGTGTTGAGTCTGTGGTGCGTAACATTGTGCAAGCGCCATTGTCTGCCGCTCCCGTGGGCGCCCTTGATAGCATCGATGGCCTTCTGCTGCGCAACGCGCTGACCTTCTGGACAGACCCCGATGGCCACGACGTTCAGGCGTACAATTCCGGGAGGGGCGAAGAGCCAGGTTCCGATGGACGCGCGGTAAAGCGTGGAGGTGCAGGTCAGCAAATACCGGGCTTTTTGTCGGGCACCGTCGGTATGTCCAATAAAGAGCCTGACGCTAGGCAACTTTTTACCCAGGACCCGAATGACCCTGAGTCTTTAATGGCGCTGGATGCCGATATGCCTGATGTTACCGGGATCAGCCGCATTCTCGATCCCGGGCGTGATCTTTGCGAAACAGATGTGCGCCAGCTGATCGCGTGGATGCGAGGGCGAGACACCTATGATCAGGACCAGGATGGCGACCATTCTGATACGCGACCCTGGCTGCTGGGCGGTGTTTTGCACTCGCAACCATTAGCGGTTAACTACGGTGCGCGCGCTGCCGGCTATTCCGCAGTGAATCCCGATGTGAGAGTATTTTTCGGTAGTAACGACGGTGTTCTTCACGCTTTGCGCAACACGCAGCCTTCTGGCCGCGAATCCGGTGAGGAAAGCTGGGCTTTCATCCCGTTACAACAGCTGCCAATGCAGTTTGCACGCGCCAACGGGGCGGCTGACGGGGCTTCACGCTATGGTATGGATGGTGCACCGGCGAGCCTGCTGGTCGACCGTAATCGAGACGGCACGATAGAACCGGGCGACGGAGACCAGGCGATGGTGTTTGTTGGCCAGCGCAGGGGCGGTCGCAACTTGTATGCTTTTGATGTCAGCGATCCGGATCAGATCCGCTTGAGTTGGCAAATAAACCAGCACACCTCCGGTTTCGAGCAGCTTGGCCTGACTTTTTCGACACCGCGGGTTGCCCACCTTGATCTTGGTATTGGTTACCTGACGCCCGTGCTGGTTTTTGCCGGCGGCTACAATGGGCGCGGTATTCAGCCCGGTGAGGGCAAAGACGGGGCGGGTGGCATCGACACCGTCGGCAATGCGGTTTACGTGGTCGACGCTCGCAGTGGCGAACTGTTGTGGTCAGCGCTCGGCCCTGGCAGTGGCGCTGCGGCTGTTGCCGGCCGGCACAGCCAACGCGTACCTGAGATGCAACACAGCATACCTTCCGCGGTCACCCTGTACGATGCCAGTGGCAATGGCGTGGTGGATCGAGCTTATGTCGGAGATACCGGCGGCAACGTCTGGCGAATTGATTTGACTGAGCATGCTGCCGCGCCTGCGGGCTTGATGAGTCCGGTCCAGGCTATCTGGTCAGTGAGCCGTTTGGCGGCGTTGGGAGGCGCTGCTGCCAATGATCGTCGCTTCTTCCACCCGCCGGATGTGGTCCGAACGCGTGATGCCGGCGGCCGCTATGACGGTATCGCCATCGTTTCAGGTAACCGGGCGGCACCGCTGTCCTCTGCGGTACTTGATGTCGCCTACCTGTTGAAAGACCGGGTGCCGGCAAACCCGGTGTCGCCACCTGCGGCGACACCAATCAGTCAGGGCAAGCTGGTTGATATCACTGAGTACTGTGATCCTGCGACAACGCTGGCTTGTGAGGCCATTGACCTGGTTGATGGGTGGCAGCTACCACTGGCCCGCTCCGGCGAGAAAGGGCTGTCAACACCGGTACTGGTGAACGGCGTGATGTCGTTTACGACCTATCAACCACCCGGCCCTCCCCTGACTGGCCAATGTCAGCCGGGGCCTGGTGTTTCGCGTGCTTACGCGGTAAAGCTGTCTGACGGTAGGCCGGTGGAGTCCTCCTGGTTTACCGTAGAAGAAGGGGACGAGCCGCCGCGGTCAGTGGAAACAGGGGAGGGCATCCAGGGCGGTATTTTTCCTCTGGACGATGCGTTGCTGTTTCCGGGCACGGGAATCAATGAGGAACAGCTCCTTCCGTTGACAGGGCAGCGTATCTGGCGCGCCTACTGGCGGGAGAACGATGTTGACTGATGGCGGCTGCGAAGAAGGGTTCAGTTTGCTGGAACTGATGGTGACTCTGCTCATAGCCGGGATTATCTGGCTGGTTGCCTTGCCTGCCTACCAGCAGACTATGTTTCAGGCCGGTCGCACCTCTGCGCGCGGAGTACTAATGGATGTTCTTGCACGGCAGGAACAGTATCTGGCGAACAACAATCGTTACGCCACGGGTTTTCCGGCGCTGGGATTGCCCGAGCGTTATTTCATTGACCGGCAGGCCGATATCACCGCGCCCGCTTATGCCGCGTACGAAATCCAGTTGCAGCTGCTCGCCACGGTGTACGTGGGGGTGAAGGCTGAGCCGCTCGCAGTGCAGTCTGGTGATGTCGAGTGTGGCAGTCTGCAAGTTACTGCGATTGGCGCGCGCTCCGCCAGCGGCCCCGGCCTTCGTTGCTGGTAGTTTGCAGCCGCTCATTCGCCCTGATGTCGCGATTTCGCCCCTCCAAAAAAGTGTGACGTAAGTCATAAAAACCCATTAAAACCATCCGTTTGTCGTATTTAAACGCCAGTTATCGGCTGCCACAGGACTTTTGCCCGGCGATTGTTAGGATTATCGCTGTGATTCTTCTCTAGGCGCAGCAATGTCAATGTACGGAACAATTCAATTATGAGCGGCACGCGAGACAAAGGGTTTACCCTGGTCGAGCTGATGATTGGCCTGTTGGTGCTCTCTATTCTCATTGCCGTGGCCGCGCCTTCCTTTTTGCAGCTGATCAAAGACAATCGTCTGTTGTCTGAGGTTTACGCCTTCCGGGCTACCCTGAGCAGTGCACGATCAGAAGCGTTGGCGCAACGCACGTTCGTGATTGTCTGTCGCAGTAGCGATGGCAGCGCCTGCTCTGCGGGCGACTGGAACCAGGGTTACATTGGATTCACCGATGTCGATGGCAGTGGCAGCCCTAGCGATCCCAACCAGATTTTCATTACCCATACGCCGCCGCAAACCCTGAATATTTCCTACAACGGCGCGGGCGGTGATCGGATACGTTTTAACAGCCGCGGCTTTGCCGTTGGTTTCAACGGCATTGTTACCATTTGTGATGATCGCGGTGATGATGATGCCAGCGGTGTGGTGGTATCGCCGGCGGGCATTGTGCGTTCGGCGGTTGTAGACCCCAATGATCCAGGAGCGGATGTTCTTGAAACCTGTCCTTAAAATGCGCGCCCGGCAACAGGGCTTTACCCTGATCGAAGCGCTTATCGCCTTTGTTATCCTCTCAGTGGGATTGTTGGGCATTGTCAGTTTACAGGCGCTGTCAAAAACATCGCAGCATGAGGCGATCCAGCGTGCGCGTGCGGTGTCATTGGCTGACGCGATGATAGAGCGGGTGCGCATAAATCCCGCAGGCGTTCAAAGCTATATCGACAGTAATCCGCTGGGTGGAGATCCCAATAGCCCTGAGCCTTCACCCAACTGCCAAACATTGCTTGCGGAGGCCTGTGATCCCAACCAGATTGCCGAGTATGACCTGTGGCTGTGGGAGCGCGCTCTGGTTGGAACCAGCGTACAGGCTGCCGGGGCGAATGCTGGTGGGCTTGCCGAGGCGCGCGGTTGTATCACGTTTGACTCTGCCAATAGTCGCCTCAGCACAGGCACTTTGAATGTCACAATTCAGTGGCGCGGGCTGCAGGAAACGCGCGACGCTGTGCAGGCGGGAGAGACCGTGTGCGGTGGCGGAGCGGCTGGCACTAACCCAAATCGTCGCCAGATCAGTGTTAATACCTTTGTATTCAACGAGGACGATTTGTAATGATCACAGTAAGCCACCGTCATACGCAGCGAGGTTTTTCGCTGGTAGAGCTGATGATCAGTATGCTCCTTGGCGTCATGCTGATGGCAGGTGCTGCCTCGGTTTACCTTTCCTCGAAGCGTTCCTTTGTTGAAGTGGAGCAGGTTGCTGCTATCACAGAAAATGCGCGGTTTGCCGAGCAGATCGTTGCTGACTCTTTGCGTCACGTTGGCTTTTTTGGCGAGGTGACGGCCGGGCGTGTTGATTTGGCCGCAAACCTGACAACGCCGGCAGGTGACTGCACAGGTGCAGGTGCGCTGGCGGGCGCGGCACAGGCATACAACCTGGATTTTCCTGTATTTGCCGCGCGCGCTACCGGCGCTAACGTCATAGGCTGCATAGATGATGCGGTGCCCGGCAGCGACGTACTTGTTATCAAGCATGCCGTTCCCCAGGCCTATACAGACGGACCGCGTGGCGCGGCAGACCCCAACGATCCTACCCATAATGATGGAGTGATTGATTCGCCGACGGGTTTGCTGGGAACACGCACCTATGTAATGACCAACAATATCCGCGGTCTGGTTTTTGATGGCGCCGACCCGGCGCCCACCATTGTCACTGGTGGGGATATTCCAGACGGCGTGGCCTGGGAGTACCAGTTTGACGTTTATTACGTGAGTCGCGACTGTGCCGAATGTGTTCCCTATCTCAGCCGCAAGTTCCTGGGTTGGGACGGAGGCGGCATGGCGGTACTGGGTGAACAGGTCGCCGAAGGGGTGGAGAGGCTTCGCTTGCGCTTTGGATTTGATAGTGATGATGACGGAGAGGTCGATCTTTACAGGGATCCTGCGAACCTTACAACGGCCGATGAGTGGGCCAGTGTCGTCTCGGTAGAAATCTTCATGTTGCTGCGCAGCTCTACCAGGGATGAGCAGTTTACCGACACAAAAACCTATGACTTGCCCGGCGATGTCAATCCGTACGACCCCGCCGGTGATGATGAAAAGTTTCGCAGGCTCTTGTCGCAGACCAGCCTGTCGCTGCGCAATATCCAGTTGATTATCAGGGGTGACGCATGAAGGGCCGCCGCATACAGCAATCGCAGCGCGGCGTAGCGCTCGTCGTGGCGCTACTGTTCTTGCTGGTAGTGACCGTGATCAGCGTGATTGCCGCCAGCAACAGTACGCTCGGACTGAAAATGTCCTCGAATATGCAGGATTCCTATGCTTCGTTCCAGTCGGCAGAGGCGGGCGTAATGGCAACGCTGGGTCTGGTGAACACTATCCGAGATCCGTTTGACGGCAATGACGACCTGAACCCCTTCGGTGCCTTCGACCCTAACTCGCATCCGTTGCGCTCCGTTTACGGCGGTCCCGCGGCGATGGACGTGGACGTCTTTTTGACCAACAGCCGCCTGACCTGCCCGCGCAGCGCGCGCAGCTCCAGCGTTGGCTTGTTGGAGTGTGATTATTATCGCGTTGCGTCCGAGCATACCGTGGCGCAGAAGGCCCGAACTCGGGTTCAGTTGGGCGTGGTGAAAACAACCATTGGCAGTGTCAGCCAGTAGGGTGAACGAAATGATGTTAGACAAGAATACGGGCAAGCAGACTGCTGTTGATCAGCGGGAGGAAAACAACATGTTCACGACAACTTTACTGGGTAAATTACGCCAGTCACCCTGGGCATTGACGCTGGCATCGCTGATGTTTGCCGGCACGTTAACGCAGGCGGATGACAGGGAAATCTACCAGTCGTCGTTCAGCCTGGAAGACACGGGGCGGCCCAAGGTACTTATCATCTTTGATGACTCGGGCAGTATGAGCACTAACGTGACATCGCAGCGGCCTGCCTATGATCCAACGGCGACCTACCAGAGTCGCTACGATCTCAATCGCATTTACTGGTCAACCAACAACAATGCACCTGGAACAGGCACCAGTCGCTGGTATTCTGCCAGTATCAACCGGTGCGCAGAATCTTACAGCGCTCTTGCCAACGTCGGTTTTTTCCAGGGCAAGATGCGGCGCTATCGCGAGCAAAACTCCTCCGTGTACACCGGTGCGAACCAATTGGTTTACAACGCGGAGTGGCGGTCTTTAAGCACCGGTGACAAGAGCGCTACCGACCATCTGGACTGTGAAGCCGATGTATTGAATGCCAACCCGGGTAATGGCCTTAGCCAGGCTAACGGCTATCCGTTCGCATCGCCGTTTATCGTGAAACCCAACTATGCTGAATACCGTGAGCCGGGTACTGAATATGATGCGGCCACCACGGCGGCCTCCAATGTCAGTTGGGGTAACGAAGTCTATACCCTGTACACGGGGCACTACCTGGACTACCTGCGTGATACCTCGTTGCAGACTACAAGGTCACGTCTGGAGATTGCACAGGACGTTGTAACCAACCTTATCGAAGGTAATCCGGGTATCGACTTCGGTATCGTCAATTTCAACCAGAATGGCAGCACCAGTTCGAGTGGCGGCCGGGTGACCAAGCGCATCAATGACACTGATGATCCCGCTTTGCGCACGGCGTACCGCAATTCCCTGGTCACCCATGTAGACGGTATCAATGCGAACGGTTGGACGCCCTTGTGCGAATCAACCTATGAAGCGTATTTGTACCTGGCGGGTGAAGATATTGACTACGCTTCACCCTACCCAAGCTCTCGAGACGCGCTGGCTGAAAACAGCGCGCGCACCAAATATGAGTCCCCGGCCAACAACTGTGCCTATACCTATGTCATTTTGATGACTGACGGTCTGCCAACGTATGACACTCATGCCAACTCCAAAATCAAACTGCTGTTGGGCGCAGCGGGAATGGATGCCAATTGCGGTATCTACGCCGATGACCATGGCAGTAACAGCACCAGTGAAAACTGTCTGCCGCGTCTTGCGGAGTACATGGCCAATACCGATCTTGATGGCGATACGACTAATGGCGATCAGTTCGGCATCACCTATACCATTGGTTTTACCACCGACCAGACTTTGCTGAGTGATACGGCCGATTTGGGCAAGGGGGAGTACTACACAGCGGACTCCGCAGATACGCTCACTGAGGCATTTCAGGGGGCGATCCTGTCTATTCTCGCCACCAGCTCTACTTTTACCTCGCCATCAGTGGCGGTTGACTCCTTTAACCGCACCCAGAGTCGCGACGATGTGTTCTACGCGATGTTTGAGCCCGCAGAAACCGTGAACTGGAGCGGTAACATCAAGAAGCTCAAGCTCGCGATTAATGAGGTCACAGGAGTGGCGCGCTTCGAAGACAAGAACGGCGACCCTGCTACGGATTCACGCGGCCGCATCCTTGCTGATGCCGATAGCTACTGGAGTGTTGACGATGGTGAACAGGTGGAGCGCGGCGGCGTTGGCCAGTTACTCGCAGAACGCGATCCGGCGACGCGCGTCATCAAAACCAATACGGGTGTCAGTGGCGCACTGGAAAATTTCGTTGCCACCAATATGGATGCCGCCGCCTTTGGCTTTGATGTCTCTGATCCTAACGATCCAACCGCGGCGCTGCACTCGTTTTTTGGTGTCCCAGACCAAACTGCTCTGGAAGCGGCAATAAATTTCGGGCGAGGATATAAGGTGAATCCCAATGGCTCATTAGCCGGAAATCGTGACTGGATACTGGCAGACATGCTGCACAGTAAGCCGGTAGTGGTTAACTACGGTACGCTGGGCGCCTTTACTGATCCCAATGAACCTGATCAGCGTCTTGTTGTAGGCACCAATGCGGGCTTCCTGCACATGTTCGGCAACGACAATGGGCAGGAAGATTGGGCCTTCTTCCCGAAGGAGCTGGCTCCGATATTGAAGCAGCGCCAGGATAATGCCGCATCCGTAGATCACGTGTACGGCATTGACTCATCGCCTATCGTTTTCAGTCGGGACTACAATGGTGACGGTACGCTGGACGCCAGTGACGGCGATACCGTTTATGTCTATTTCGGGTTGCGTCGTGGAGGCCGCGGGCTGTATGCGCTGAATATTTCCACTCCGGACTCTCCGTCCTACATGTGGCGTATCGACAACACGATGGCTGGTTTCAGTGAGCTTGGCCAAACCTGGTCCAACCCAGTCGTGACCTATATCCCGGGCTATGTCGACGGTAATGGCCTGCGTAAACCCGTGCTGATGTTCGGCGCCGGTTATGACGAGAGTAAGGACGCCAGTGGTTTGGGCAATGCCGATACCATGGGGCGCGGCCTGTTTATCGTGGATGCCGTGACCGGAGCGCTGGTCTGGAGTCTTACGCCGGCTGCCAACTCGGCGACGAACCTGCAGGAAACGGGATTGCAGCACTCCGTTCCCGGGGCCGTCACGCCGTTAGACAGTAACGGTGATGAATTGACCGACCGTATCTATTTCGTTGATACAGGCGGAAATATCTGGCGGGTTGATATGGGGGGCAACGCCCTGCCGACAACGGCCCAGGATACCTGGCGCATTACCAAACTGGCTGCCATGAACGGCGGTACGGATGCTACAGATCGCAGGTTCTTTAATGCGCCGGATATTGTCCGTACAACCTATAAAGGGCAGTCTGTCGATGCGATTCTGGTGGGTAGCGGTGACAGAACCAACCCCAACGCCACGGATGTCTCTAATGAGTTCTATATGATCCGCGACAAGCAGACGGAGCCCTATTTTACCCCGGCTCCAACGACGGGTGAATGCACCGGTCCCGATCCTGTCGAGGACTTCCGCTGCGTGCTGCCGCTGGGTCCCGGGGACTTGTACGACGTGAGCGACAACCTGATTCAGGAGGGCGATACCACGGAGAAAGACACTGCCAAAGCGGCGCTGCTGGCCTCCAATGGCTGGCGTTTGCCGTTGAGATTCAGCGGTGAAAAGAGCCTGTCGCGGTCCCTCACAATCGACGGCAAAGTGTACTTCACCACGTTCTCGCCGGATCCGGGCCTGAGCAGTATCTGTGAACCGTCACCCGGCACCGGGCGCCTGTACGTGGTGGACCTGCTGGATGCATCGGCGGAAAACGACGGCGACAACAATAACGTCTTTGAAGATGTTGATCGGTCACGGATTATCGGTTCCCTGATTCCGGATACCCCGTCACCGCATTTCGGCAAGGATGGTGAGATCCGCCTGTTGTTGCCCGGGCAGCCGCCGATTGAAACGGGCTCCTCGCTGCGCGCACCCTACGGTTCTTACTGGTACCGGGAGGAATACTGATGCTGGGTTCGTCGATGAACAGGTCTCGCAACGCGGCGCGAATGCAACGCGCCGCTGGTTTCACGCTCATCGAAGTGATGATTGCGGTGGTGGTTGTTGCGATTTTGATGAGCATCGCCCTGCCGTCCTATCAGGACAGTATGCAAAAAGCGCGGCGCAGTGATGCCAAGGCGGGACTAATGGATGCGGCCAACCGGCAGGAGTCGTTGATGCTGGATCGGCAGACCTACACAGAAGATATGACCGACCTCGGATTTGGTGCAGACCCGATGATCACTGAAGAGGGGCATTACGAGATTGACGCGGCAGCCTGTGCTTCAGGGACGATCGCAACGTGCTTTCTGCTGACGGCCACGCCGGTATCAGGTGGTGCACAGGACGATGATGGTCGGTGCACTACGTTGACACTGGGATCCAATGGCAACCGCGGTGCCACCGGCACTGCGTCCACCGAGTGTTGGTAAACAGCGATTTTAAGAGGAATAGATATGAATAGCTTAATGAAATCCCGTATTGCGCCTCTGGCATTCGCGGCGCTGTTAGCCAGTTCTGCCTCAATGGCCATCGATAAGCTGCCGCAGGGTGAGTTTGCCTGTCAGGTAGAGACCCGCAACAACGGCGCTGGCCTGGTGTTGTTGCAAGCCAACAACAAGCAGGAGGCGAAGGAGGCAGCGATTGGCCTGCCGGCTTTTACCCGCATGGAAGGCACAGCGACGGCTGTGGAGGTAAAACAGTGTATCGTTCTGCCCAATGAACGTTTTGCCGATGGCGCGTTTCAACAGTTTTTTGATGAGCTGCCGCTATAGGGCTGGACGAGTCTATTCACGCCTTGCCCTTTTGACTGATACCCGTGCGGTGGCTGCTACCACCGCTGACAGCGGGTATAAACTGTAAGTAACCCTAGTCGTCCAATTGCAACTTCTTCAAACGATAGCGCAAGCTGCGGAAGCTGATGCCCAGTAGCTTGGCGGTCGCCGTTTTGTTCCAGCGGCATTCCTCCAACGCCTGGCTGAGAATGTCTCGCTCTATCCGTTCCAGGTAGCCTTCCAGGTCGCCATAGGCTTCCGACGCTGGCAGTCGGGCACTTTCGCTGCCATCCTCGTGCGGGCGTTGCTTGATCTCCTGCCTTATGCCGGATTCTTTTGGCCTGCCCGGCGCCTGGGTCGAAAACTGCAGGTCGCTAGCGGTAATGACGTGGTCCTCAGATAGCGCCAGCGCTCGTTCCAGTATGTTTTCCAGCTCCCGGACGTTGCCGGGAAAGTGATAAGCCCCCAGTGCATCAATGGCGGAGTCATCAAGAATCGCAGGCGAGCCCTCCTGCGGGTCAATCCGCCTGAGAATATTGGCTGCCAGTTCCGGGACGTCTGCAATGCGTTCTCGCAGGCTGGGTACGTGAACGTCAATGACGTTGATACGGTAGTAAAGATCGTTGCGAAAGTGTCCTGCCTCTACTTCTGCCGCAAGGTTTTTGTGGGTCGCGCTCAGCAGGCGAACATCGGTCGCCTGTTCAGCGCTCGCACCGATCGGGCGCACCGCTTTCTCCTGAATGGCGCGCAGCAGTTTGACCTGCATGCTCAGTGGCAGGTCGGCCACCTCGTCCAGGAAGAGAGTGCCACCCGCGGCCGCCTGGAATAAGCCCAGCTTATCCTGGTTGGCGCCGGTAAAGCTGCCCTTGATGTGACCGAACAGCTCGCTTTCCATCAGGTCTGGGGGAATGGCGCCACAGTTAACCGCTACAAATGGGCCACCCGCCCTGGGGCCGTTGTTGTGAATCAGCCGTGCGACCACTTCCTTGCCGCTACCCGATTCGCCCTGGATATGCACAGGTGCCTGGCTGCGCGCCAGCTTTGAAATCTGCTGGCGTAGCGCTGCAATCGCAGGAGCGGAGCCGATCAGGTCGTGATCGACAGCAGTAGCAACTTTGCTGGTGTCATCATCGAGCTGCAGCGCTACGCTGACGAGTCTGCGCAGGGTAGTCAGTTCAATCGGTTTGCTGATGAAATCAAAGGCGCCCGCCTTGAGCGCCGAAATTGCGGTTTCGACGCTGCCATGCGCCGTAATCATGGCGACCGGGATGTGTGGGAATTCCTGCTGGATATATTCCACCAGGGTGATGCCGTTACCGTCCGGTAGACGCATGTCTGTGAGACACAGGTTGGGCTGTACCTCAGTCACGGCCGCAATGGCCTCAGAGAGCGTTGCGGCATTATGCGTCTCGAGCCCCATGCGGCTTAGCGTAATGTCCAGCAGCTCGCGAATGTCGGGTTCGTCGTCCACGATCAGTACGCGTTGTGTTGCCATATGTTCGACCTATTGTGCCCGTTGGTTTAAGGAGATTCTGAAGCAGCTTTCGCCATTGTCGGTGGGGCGGTAGCTGAGACTGGCATTGTTGATTTCACACAGTTCCTTGCACAGGAAAAGCCCCATGCCGCTGCCTTCTTCCACTGTGGTGAAAAAGGGCTCAAACAACTTTGCCAGATCGGCCGCAGGTACACCATCGCCCGTGTCGATGATATCAATAAGGCAAAGATGGGCCGTAAAATCCAGGCTTACCAGTATTCTGGCGGTCTCTTTGCCATTGGCAAGTGCGCTATGCCGCAGTGCGTTGTCCAGCAGGTTGGTCATGACGCGCGCCAGGTTTTCCGGATCAAACTCGACCAGCAGTTCATTGTAGTCACAGTCGATAGTGATTTCTGCAGGGCGGCTAAGGCCCTTCAGGTAATTGCCGACGAAATCCGTCAGCCAATCACCGATCAGAAGGTACTCTGGCTTGGGCGGTTCGCGTCGTGAGATTTGCATGACGCTCTCAACGATCTGGTTCACGCGCTCGCAGTGGTTCTGGATGATATCGGCCATACGGCGATCCGGTTCCGACAGATCCGGTGATTCACGCAGTAACTGCGCGGCGTGGCTGATCGCACCCAGCGGGTTGCGTATTTCGTGTGCAATACTGGCTGTCAGCCTTCCCAGTGACGTCAGTTTCAGCGATTGCGCGTACTGCGTTACCGGCGTGTAATCTTCGACAAAAACCAGCGTTTCGCGCTGCGTGTTAGGTTGCAGCTCACGAAAATGCGCAATCACCTGCGTGCTTCCCTCCATCACAATGAAGGGTTTGGCGCGGTGCAGGCCGGTGTCTTTCCAGTGTGCAAACTGGTAGGCCAGTTCATCAGAATAGTCGGCCAGTTGCCGCCCTTGCTCCATCGTAACCGGACGCTCCGGCGCCAGCAGCCCGGTGGCTGCCTTGTTCATCACGCGCACAATGCCCTCATCGTTCACCAGCAGAATACCCGTATCCATATGCTGCACGATCTGTTCGTTCAGCCGCTGCAGGTTGTACAGGTCGGAAGCACGATTGCGCGCCAGCTCCTCGGCCCTGCCAAGGCGGTGCGCAATGGCCTGCACAATCAGCGATACGCCGAATATCAATACGCCCAGCAGGCCTGCCGGAAACAGGCTGCTGGTTTCCAGTACCCCAAGGAGAATCAGGCGTACCGTATCGATCAGGGTCACCAGTACACTGATCGCCGCGATCAGGGTTGCTACGGTACGTTTCGGGATCAGTACCGCACTGGCTGCGACGGTGATCATGAGGAGAATCGGCAGGCCACTGGCCATACCGCCACTGGCATCTGCCAGCAGGGTGATTGCCCCGATATCAATCAGGAATACCAGGAACATCAATTTGTGGCTTTGGTGCAGACGGGTCGAGAGAGAACCGACCAGCGGGATGCTGGTGGCGAGGTATCCCAGCGCCACTGCCACATACAAGCCAGGGTTCAGTACGCCCACCAGCTCGCGGGTGTTGGGGCTTACCAGCATGATCAGCAGCACGACCGAGAGCAGCGATCGGTACGCAACATAAATACGGAACAGCGCCAGGTTCTGGTGAGTCGGCGCATGGCGCGCTGGGCGAGTCAGAATCGCCGGGCGATTAACGGGGTTGTCAGCCTTTCGCACAATGGTCTCAGCGTCAAAAAATGCCAGTGTAGCAGGCATTGCCCTCCAGATGAGCTGAGATTATGTGCAGACGTGTTGTCCGCCATTGTGCCTCGTGTTTCAACCTGCAGGGGCTGGCTAATAGACGCGCATTTGCGGACAATAGCCGGCTTGTTTGCCAACGCTAGAGATGCACATGACCACCCTCAATATCCTGATGGCCCAGATGAACACCCTGGTGGGTGATTTCGACGGTAATACCGATAAAGTCATCGAGGTTATCCATAACGCCCAACAGCAGCATGAGAACGCGGTGGTGGTGTTTCCAGAGCTTACCCTGAGCGGATATCCGCCGGAAGATCTGCTACTCAGACCCAGCATAGAGCTGCGGGTGGAACGTGCTCTGCAGCGTCTGTGCGCTGCTATGACGGGCACTGCCTACGCGGTGGTGGGCTATCCGCGCAGGGAAAATGGCGTGCTTTATAACGTGGCAGGCGTGCTGCACGGTGGCGCGATTGTCGGCGAATACCGCAAGCAGTGTTTACCCAATTACGAGGTGTTCGATGAAAAGCGGTATTTCAGCACTGGCGATACTCCCTATGTGATCGAAATCAATGGCGTCGCCATCGGCCTGAGTATCTGTGAGGATATCTGGGAAGAAGGCCCCACTGCCGCGGCGGCCGCAGCGGGCGCGAAGTTACTGCTGAACATCAATTCATCCCCCTATCACCGTGGTAAGCGCAATGAGCGCTGGCAGTTGGTCAGTCACCGGGCCAAACAGTGTGGCGTGGCGATCGTTTACGTCAATCAGGTCGGTGGGCAGGACGAGCTGGTCTTTGACGGTGGTTCTTTTGCGGTAGATGCCAGCGGCGAAGTGTGTGCTGCGGCGCCCAACTTTGAGGAGGGGCAATACTGGCTGCAAATTGACGCCGATTCCGACAGTTTGACAGCCACCGGACTTGCCGTATGGCAGCCGCTGGATGAGTTGGAGGCGACCTGGCGTGCACTGGTGCTGGGTGTGCGCGACTACGTGAACAAGAATGGCTTCCCCGGTGTGGTGCTGGGCCTGTCCGGCGGTGTCGATTCTGCGTTAACGCTGGCTATTGCAGTCGATGCCCTGGGTGCCGACAGGGTGGAGGCCGTAATGATGCCGTTTCGCTATACCTCGCCCATGAGTGTTGAGGACGCAGCAGAGCAGGCGCGACTTTTACAGGTCTCACACAAGGTGATATCCATCGAGCCGATTTACGAGGCGTTTATGGCAAGCCTGGAAACTGAGTTCGCAGGCCTTGCTCCTGATACAACCGAGGAAAACCTGCAGGCGCGGTGTCGTGGCGTGTTGCTGATGTCTATCTCCAACAAAAAGGGCGTTCTGGTGCTCACTACCGGCAACAAGAGTGAAATGGCCGTCGGCTATTCCACTTTGTACGGGGATATGGCGGGTGGCTTTGATGTGCTGAAGGACGTGCACAAAACGCTGGTTTTCGAGTTGTGCCGCTACCGCAATACGCTCGGTCCCTGTATCCCCCAGCGCGTTATTGATCGGCCGCCGTCAGCCGAACTGGCACCTGACCAGAAAGATGAAGACAGCCTGCCGCCCTATGACGTACTGGATCGTATCCTGGAGCTGTATGTGGAGCAGGACTTCAGTGCAGAGGCCATCATCGCGCAGGGAATGAACCGTGAGCAGGTGATGCGTGTCGTCAGGTTAGTCGACGTGAACGAGTATAAGCGGCGTCAGGCACCGATTGGTGCGCGCATAACGCGTCGTGGTTTCGGCCGCGATCGCCGTTATCCCATCACCTCGGGCTGGCGTATAGGCGAATAGGCTGCGCGCAGAAGCCGGGTTTACAGCTCCTCCATGCGATTGTCGAACTGTGGGGGTTGGGGTGGATCAAACAGGCCGAAGCTGATCTTGTTGATCCATGAGCGTTGCAGGCCATCCAGCGTGTAGACGCTGACAAATTCGCCATTCTCGTCCAGCGAAGGGTGCTGCGGATAGTTGAGAGCCAGCGTTTGAATGGCATCGCGCGCCAGATCATCCATGCCGAGCAGTAAATATCCTTGCGCCATTACCGCCAGGCCATCGGCGACTGCAGGCGTGCGCTGGAAATTCTCTACCACGTACCGACCGCGGTTAGCGGCAGCCATGTAGGCACCGCGGCGGAAGTAATAGTTGGCGACGTTGATTTCATAACGCGCCAACAGGTTGCGCAAGGACACCATGCGAGCTTTTGCATCGGCAGCGTAAGGGCTGTCGGGGTAGCGTGACACCAACTGCGCAAATTCAGCAAACGCTTCCTTGGCCTGCGTGGTATCGCGTTTGGTCACATCGGAGGGCAAAAAGCGCGAGAAGACATCTTCGTTGCCCGTGTAGGCCGCCAATCCTTTCATGTAATAGGCGTAATCCACACTGGGGTGCTGCGGATGCAGGCGGATGAAGCGTTCGGCGGCTTCCACCGCGGCTTCATGCTCGTAGGCGTTGTAGTGCGCATAGATCAGCTCCAGCTGAGCCTGTTCCGCATACTTTCCGAAAGGGTAACGTGACTCAAGCAGCTGCAGGCTGCGCACGGCCAGGTCGTAGTTTGCCGAACCCAGATAACGCTGCGCCTCTTCATACATTTGTTGCTCGCCGGTGTCCGCGGCGATGTCGGGCAATTCATCATTGCCCGAGCAACCGAGCAGGGCAAGACTGAGGAAAAGAACCAGGACGTATTTCAATGCTTTCACCAATTCAGGGTGTGCGGGCGTGCTAAACTGCCAGTCAGCGCTAGGTCTGTCAGGCCGGTATTTAAACACAGCCAGAGTAGCGCTTAAACAGGAAATATTATGACTGAAAAGATAAGCCTGCAGGCGCAGGTTCCCGAGGATGCGCAGGGCGCGCGGCTGGATCAGGTCGCGGCGCAGCTGTTTCCCGATTACTCGCGATCGCGGTTGCAGGCGTGGATCAAGAGTGGCCAGCTGCAGGTGGATGGCGCGCAATGTCGTCCGCGTGACAAAGTGATCGCCGGCGCACAACTGAGCGTGCAGGCTGAACTGGAAGCCGAGGTGTCGTGGCAGGCCGAAGCCATTGCACTGGATATCGTATATGAGGACGACAGCATTCTGGTCATTAACAAGCCGGCGGGGCTGGTGGTGCATCCCGCTGCCGGCCACGCCGATGGCACGCTGGTTAATGCGCTACTGAATCATGAGCCGGAGTTGGCCAATCTGCCGCGCGCTGGAATCGTGCACAGGCTGGATATGGAAACCTCCGGCATTATGGTCGTGGCGCGCACTTTGCCCGCTCACAATGACCTGGTGGCGCAGTTGCAGGCACGTACCGTACGGCGCGAGTATACAGCTGTGTGTATTGGTGCAATGACCGGCGGTGGCACCGTGGACGCCCCCATGGGGCGCCATCCGCGGCAGCGGAAAAAGATGGCGGTTCTCTCAGCCGGTGGTAAAACCGCCATCACCCATTATCGTATCGCGCAGCGTTTCGGGCACCACACCTGCATCAAGGTGAACCTTGAAACCGGGCGCACGCACCAGATTCGGGTACACATGGCGTATCGAAAATACCCGCTGGTAGGAGATCCCGCCTACGGCGGTCGCCCGCGCATCCCCAAGGGCGCTTCGGACGAGCTGATCGATGAATTGCGCGCATTCCCGCGGCAGGCGCTGCATGCCCGCGTACTCGGTCTTATACACCCGCAAAGCGGCGATGAAATGACCTTTGAGTGTGCGCTGCCGGATGATCTGGCCCACCTGATCGATGTGTTGCAACGTGAGGACCCGGTGATTGCTCCCGACCAGCCCCGTTATTAGGCCCGATTGGCCAACCCCGCCCAGGGTAATTGCCCTTTCTACCCGTCGCTCGCCGGGTGTCAGCCGGCCACCGTGGGATTCCCTGAATCTGGGTGACCATGTGGGCGATGATCCCGCTGCTGTGGAAGCGAATCGTCAGTGGTTGGCCGCTTTGTTACCCCCGCCCGGTGCGATCCAGTGGCTGGAACAGGTTCACGGCATTGATGTTGTCCGCGCCTCCGCAGACGGTGACGTGCCGGCGGCAGATGCCAGCTGGACAGATCAGCCCGGCCTTGCCTGCGCTGTGCTGACCGCTGATTGCTTGCCCGTTTTGTTGAGTTCAGTAACGGGCGACGTTGTTGCGGCCGCCCACGCAGGATGGCGCGGATTGGCGGCGGGCATACTGGAGCAGACCGTGTTCGCTATGCCGGCCAGGCCCTGCGAGATGCTGGCCTGGCTGGGGCCTGCAATCGGGCCATCCATGTTTGAAGTCGGTGCAGAAGTGAGAGAGCAGTTTATCCAGCAGGCCGGTCTGGCACCGCGTGAAACGGCGGCGTGTTTTGTCCCCGTTGTTGCGCGCCCTGATCATTTTCTGGCGGATATCTATACCCTGGCCAGATTGCGCCTTGCCAGCACGGGCGTGACCAGAGTTTTTGGTGGCGGTTATTGCACCGTTACTGAAGCAAAGCAGTTTTACTCCTATCGACGCGACGGTCAAACCGGCCGCATGGCAAGCTTGATATCGATCAACCCCGGCTGATCTCCCCACTTGAAACAGGGCCATTTGTCCCCATTAAAAGAGTCGAAACCAAATAATGTGCCTGTCCTGAAAAAGGCCATTATCAAGGAGAGACTTTACGATGAGAATGGACAAATTGACCAACCAGCTGCAGTCGGCTCTGGCAGACGCACAGTCACTGGCATTGGGCAAGGATCACAATTTTATTGAGCCTGTGCATCTGTTGAGTGCGTTGCTGGAACAGTCTGGCGGCGCCGCCAAGCCGCTGCTGCAGAAGGCGGGCGCGAACATCAACCCACTTCTTCAGAGTGTCAACCGTGCCGTTGACGCGCTGCCCACCGTGAGCGGAACGGCGGGCGATGTGCACGTATCCAGTGATCTGGGGCGTATTCTGAATATTGCCGACAAGCTCGCCCAACAGGGTGGGGATAGCTATATTTCAAGCGAGCTGGTGTTGCTGGCTATGCTGCAAAGCAGCACGTCCGTGAGCGAGTTACTCAAGAGCAGCGGTATTACCGATGCCACCTTGAAAACAGCAATCGATGAAGTGCGTGGAGGCGAAGCGGTGAACAATCCCGAGGCAGAAGAGTCCCGTCAGGCACTGGACAAATACACCATAGATCTCACCGAGCGGGCCGAGCAGGGCAAGCTGGATCCGGTGATCGGGCGAGACGACGAAATTCGCCGCACTATCCAGGTGTTGCAGCGTCGTACCAAAAATAATCCGGTGTTGATCGGTGAACCCGGCGTGGGTAAAACCGCGATTATCGAAGGTCTTGCACAGCGGGTAGTGAACGGCGAAGTTCCGGAAGGGCTGCGCGGCAAACGTATTCTGTCGCTGGACCTGGGTTCGCTGCTGGCTGGCGCGAAGTTTCGCGGTGAGTTTGAGGAACGCCTGAAAGCAGTGCTCAATGAGCTGACCAAGCAGGAAGGGCGCATCATCCTGTTCATTGATGAGTTGCACACGATGGTCGGCGCCGGAAAGGCAGAAGGTTCCATGGATGCAGGGAACATGCTCAAGCCCGCGCTGGCGCGTGGCGAACTGCACTGTGTCGGTGCAACGACCCTCAACGAGTATCGCCAGTATGTGGAAAAAGATGCCGCCCTTGAGCGCCGCTTCCAGAAAGTGCTGGTTGATGAGCCTAACGAGGAGGACACCATCGCGATTCTTCGTGGCCTGAAAGAGCGCTATGAAGTGCACCACGGTGTCGATATTACCGACAGCGCCATTATTGCTGCGGCCAAGCTATCGCAGCGGTATATCACCGATCGGCAGCTGCCAGACAAAGCGATCGATCTGGTGGATGAAGCTGCCAGTCGTATTCGTATGGAGATTGATTCCAAGCCGGAATCCATGGACCGTCTGGAGCGGCGTCTTATTCAGCTCAAGATTGAACGAGAAGCGGTGAAGAAAGACACGGATCCCGCCGCCAAAAAGCAGGTGGAGTTGCTGGGCGAGGAAATCGACAAGGTAGAACGTGAATTTTCTGACCTGGAAGAAGTGTGGAAGGCAGAAAAAGCCTCCTTGCAGGGTGCTGCGCAGATTAAAAGCGAACTTGAACAGGTCAAACTGGATCTGGAGGCGGCGCGTCGCGCAGGCGATTTGACGCGGATGTCAGAGCTGCAGTACGGCCGTATGCCGGAGCTGGAAAAGCAGCTCGAAGCGGCTCAGGAAGCTGAAACAGCTGAGCGTACCCTGCTGCGCAACAAAGTGACCGAAGAAGAGGTCGCTGAGGTGGTCTCCCGCTGGACGGGTATTCCCATCTCCAAGATGCTGGAAGGAGATCGCGAGAAACTGCTGCGTATGGAAGACGCCCTGCACAGCCGCGTGGTCGGGCAGGACGAGGCCGTGGTGGCCGTATCCAACGCCGTGCGGCGCTCGCGAGCTGGCCTGTCTGATCCCAATCGCCCCAACGGTTCTTTCCTGTTTCTTGGACCCACCGGTGTCGGTAAAACAGAGTTGTGCAAGGCGCTGGCCGAGTTCCTGTTCGACAGCGAGCAGGCCATGGTGCGTATCGACATGTCTGAGTTTATGGAGAAGCATTCGGTGGCCCGACTTATCGGCGCGCCCCCCGGCTACGTGGGTTACGAGGAGGGCGGCTATCTGACAGAAGCGGTGCGCCGTCGGCCATATTCACTGCTGTTACTGGACGAGGTGGAAAAAGCACACCCCGATGTCTTCAATATCCTGTTGCAGGTTCTTGAAGACGGCCGCCTGACTGATGGCCAGGGTCGCACTGTTGATTTCCGCAATACGGTGATCGTCATGACGTCCAACCTGGGATCACACCTGATTCAGGAAATGGCCGGTGATGAGAACTACGATGCGATGAAAGCTGCGGTGATGGAAGTTGTCGGAACGCACTTCCGGCCAGAGTTCATCAACCGCGTGGATGAGTCGGTTGTATTCCACCCGCTGCTGCAGGAGCAGATTCGCGGTATCGCCGATATCCAGCTGCAAGGCTTGAAGAAGCGCCTCAGGGAACGCGATCTGGAGCTCGAGGTGAGCGACGAGTTTATGGACCGCTTGGTCACCATTGGCTTCGACCCCGTCTACGGTGCGCGTCCGCTCAAACGGGCCATCCAGCAGGAGCTGGAAAACCCGCTGGCCCAGCGCATACTCAGTGGAGAGTTCGAACCCGGCCAAACGATAGTGGTCGGTCTATCTGGAGAAGAACCGCAGTTCCACGCCCGTTAAGGCAAAAAGCCCCGCAGACTCGCCGTCTGCGGGGCTTTCTTTTTGCAGTACCCCAATGTCTCTAGCGCGTGATGTACTTAGTCGAGGCAAACTCCGATGTTCGCAGCCGTTCTGAGGGCGTTAGGCCGTCAGGGTTCGGAAGGCTGAGATACTCACCATGACGGCCTAACGCCCTCAGAACGGCCTCACCTGATTGCGCTCAGCTCAGCGGCCCTGCCGCGTCAAAGAAGCACTACAATGCAGCCAATTACTCGCAATGAGCCTTGATATTGGCCTCGGCAGTCTTGCGCTGCTCAGCCTTTTCTTCTTCGGAGATAAAGCGAATCTCACCCTGGTCGTTACGCATGCGAATCCGCGCAGCGGTGTTGAGGGTCTCCAGATTGTCTCTGGCGCGCTGACAAAACTCCGGGTTTTTCTCAAGCTTTTTGTCAGCCGTGTCCACCTGCTCAAACTCATTGCCCACGCGTGGCTCTACTTCAGCCGGAACAGCGCCTTCCTCCGCCGAGACCTGCCTTTTCAGCGTGGATCCGGTAGAGATAACCTCATATTCCACGCCCTTGGCCGGCGGGCGATCGCTGTGAACCGGGTTGCCACGGTCATCCACCCAGCGGTAGTAGGTGTTGCCGGCACTGCTGGCAAGCGCTGTCATGGTGATAATCACCGCCGCTGCGGCAAGGGCGCAGCGTTTAATGGCCTTATTCACTCGCGAATCTCCTGAGTTACACAATACACTTAGCCTATAAAAGTAACCTACTTTTGCACATGGACGCAATCGGGCAAAATCACGCCTTTGCTGCCTGCGTCACGGGTTTCACGGTTGACTTTGCGCCGCGACACAACAACAATACGCGGGTCTTGCAAATGGCAACGGCTAACGTCGAGTACCCTCGGCCTCTGGCCCACTGCAGCGCTGCGATTATTCGCTGTAGCTGTTTGTAAGTCCCGTATTCAGCGTGTTCCTTACAGGGCGCGCTGAGGGCCAGACACTGCGCTACCCCGCAGGGCGACCGATACACGGGTGTTCGTGATCGACTATCCCTTTAAGGAGCGTTCCCGGGGGATTCGTCCGGGCGTCGTGTTGAGCTTGCAAGGGGGTGGCGAAGCTTCAGAATACCGGTTCCTGGTGTTCTTTGTTTTCCGACCACACATCAATGATGAATCACGCCGAAGAGGGTTACGCTTCGGGTATTCTTTATGGGAGATGGATTGTGGAATTGTTATCCGGCGGTGAGATGGTAGCCCGTGCTCTGGAAGACGAAGGTGTTGAATATATCTTTGGCTATCCGGGCGGTGCTGTACTGCACATATATGACGCGTTGTTTAAAGACTGCAAGGTGCCGCACGTGTTGGTGCGACACGAACAGGCGGCGACACACGCGGCTGACGGTTATGCCAGGGCAACCGGCAAGCCCGGCGTGGTATTGGTCACTTCCGGCCCCGGTGCGACCAACGCGATTACCGGTATCGCCACAGCCTATATGGATTCGATACCCATGGTGGTGCTTTCTGGTCAGGTACAAAGCCACCTGATCGGCGAAGACGCGTTCCAGGAAACCGATATGGTGGGTATTTCCCGGCCGATTGTTAAGCACAGTTTCATGGTGCGCAAGGCCGAAGACTTGCCGGTCGTCATCAAACGCGCATTTCATATCGCGGCCAGTGGTCGACCTGGTCCCGTGGTTATCGACATTCCCAAGGACGTTACCCGACCGGACGAAAAGTTTGAGTACAAGTATCCCAAGTCGGTGAAGATGCGCTCTTACTCGCCCGCTCAGCGCGGACACACCGGCCAGATCAAGAAAGCCGCGAGAATGTTGCTGGCAGCCAAGCGCCCGATCATCTATGCCGGCGGCGGTGTGATACAGGGTGAGGGCAGTGATCACCTGACTAAACTGGCGCGCGCGCTGAATGTGCCTGTCACCAATACCCTGATGGGCCTGGGTTGCTACCCTGCAACAGATCGCCAGTTTGTCGGTATGCTCGGCATGCACGGCTTTTACGAAGCTAACATGGCGATGCATCACAGCGACTGCATTCTTGCTGTTGGTGTTCGTTTTGATGACCGGGTGACCAACACCGTTTCCAAGTTCTGTCCTGGAGCCAAAATCATCCACGTGGACATCGATCCTGCATCCATCTCAAAAACTGTTATGGCGGATATCCCCATCGTGGGCCCGGTGCAGTCTGTATTAACCGACATGCTTACCCAGGTCGAATCAGTCCGTGAAAAAGAGGGTGAGTTGTCGGACAAATCCGCGTTGGAACGTTGGTGGAAGCAGATCGACGAATGGCGAGGTGCTCATGGCCTGTGGACAGGCCGGCGTTACGGTGAAAGCGATCTGATCATGCCCCAGCAGGTGATCGAAAGCCTCTATAAAGCAACGGATGGCGACGCCTACGTGACGTCTGATGTTGGCCAGCACCAGATGTTCGCTGCGCAATACTACCGCTTTGACAAGCCGCGACGCTGGATCAACAGCGGCGGTCTTGGCACGATGGGCTTTGGTTTGCCGGCGGCGATGGGCGTCAAGCTGGCGTTCCCGGAGTCGGAAGTAGCCTGTGTAACCGGTGAAGGCAGCATTCAGATGAATATCCAGGAGCTGTCTACCTGCACTCAGTACAACACGCCGATCAAAATTATCAACTTGCGCAATAACTACCTGGGCATGGTTAAGCAGTGGCAGGACATGCAGTACGAAGGCCGTTACGCGATGAGCACCTATGAAGATTCGTTGCCTGATTTCATCAGGCTGGTTGAGTCTTATGGCCATGTTGGTATGCATGTCGACAAGCTGTCGGATCTTGATGCGGCGATGGAGGAAGCATTTGCCATGAAAGACAAACTGGTCTTTATGGATATCTTCATTGATCGCAAGGAACACGTATACCCCATGCACATTGCCCCGGACGGAGCGATGAAAGACATGTGGTTAAGCCGGAATGAGAGGACTTGATGCCATGCGACGGATTATCTCTATTTTGATGGAAAACGAGCCCGGCGCATTGTCACGAGTGGTTGGGCTTTTCTCGCAGCGTGGCTACAACATCGAAACCCTGAATGTGGCGCCAACGGACGACCCGACCCTGTCGCGTCTCACGTTGACGACCAAGGGTGATGACTTGCGTATCGAACAGATCACCAAGCATTTGAACAAGCTGGTGGATGTGGTGAAGTTGGTGGACCTGACCGAAGGGGCGCATGTTGAACGTGACATGATGCTGATCAAGGTACGTGCTCAGGGCGCCGCCCGGGATGAAGTGAAGCGCACCACTGATATTTTTCGTGGGCAGATCGTGGATGTTGGCCCCAACGTCTATACCATCCAGCTGACGGGTACCAGCGACAAGCTTGATTCCTTCGTTGCGGCGATGGCTGATGCCGACATTCTCGAGGTTGTTCGCTCCGGCGTTGCCGGGATATCTCGCGGCGAAAAGGTGTTGAGCCTGTAGTTTCGCCCAGCAGCCAGAGCGGCCGTCCTAGTGGCCGCGTCTGGCTTCCATTCTGCTTAACAATGTATGCATGATGCGCCGATAGAGATCCATTCCGGGTTCCTTGTCTTCCACGCCGTGGTCGATATTCGGATTGTCGTTCACTTCGATGACATACCCTTTGCCTTCGTGCTCCTTGACATCAACCCCGTAAAAGCCGTTTCCAATCGGTGCAGTCGCTCGCAACGCGGCCGCGAGCACCGCTGCGGGTACTTCCCCCACAGGCAGGCTGTCGAATCCACCTGAATCGGTGCGACTGCCGTGGCGATAGATCTGCCAGTGGTCTTTCACCATGTAGTAGCGGCAGGCAAACAACGGCTCATCGTTGAGCACGCCAATGCGCCAATCGAAGTCGGTATACAAAAACTCCTGTGCCAGTAGCAACGTGGAGTGTTTAAACAGGCGCTTGCATATGGCCGCCAGCTCGTCAGCATCGCGCGCTTTTTCTACGCCCTTCGAGAATGCGCCATCGGGAATTTTGACGACGATCGGGTAGCCAAGAGCCGCCGCCTGGGCTTGCGACTCTACCGCTTGCTCCTTGTACAGCACTACGGTGCGCGGCGACGGCACTTTATGGTTGCGGAACAGCTCTGCAAGATAAATTTTGTTGGTGCAGCGCAGAATTGAATTGCTGTCGTCAATCGTTACCAGCCCCTCATTTTCCGCGCGCTTGGCGAAGCGGTAGGTGTAGTGGTCAATATTGGTGGTAGTGCGGATGAACAGGCCGTCAAATTCAGACAGCCTGGGATAGTCGCGCTGGGTGATCAGTTCGCATTCGATCCCCAGTTCCTTGCCGGCCCGGATGAAACGTTTCAGCGCTCCCTTGTCGGACGGCGGCATGGCCTCTTTGGGGTCGCACAAGATGGCCAGGTCATAACGTGCTGCCTTGTGTCCGCGGGGTTGCCGCCATACCTTGCGGCTGAACTGGTCCAGCGAATCGGCGAAAAACGTCTGCTCAGCATCGTCCAGCGCTCCCGGCGCAAGGGGTTTGACGCTGGCGATTTCCCACTCAGTTCTGTGGCGCAGTACAATTTCCAGGATAGGGCAGGGGAAAGCCTCGAACAGCTTCAGAGACAGATCGTGATAGACGCTGTCCCGGGTGCGTCCAAAGAAGCTGCGTAGCACCACGGACTGGTCCTTTTGCAGCAACGCCATGGCTTTGTGCACGCGCTGGCTGAGACCTTCCAGCTGGATGCGGTAGAGCGCGCGGTTTCCCAGGTCATTCAGAGTTCTCACTGATGGGATAACTGCGTGTCCGCGTGCCTCTGCCAACAATGAGCAGTAGTATCCTTCAGACAGGTAACCGAAATTGCGACACAGGTTGATGACCCGTGTGCGACGCACGCCGGCGACGGGTTGCCCCTGCATGTAGTCCTTGAAGGTGATGACCTGGTCGCTGGGCTCGTAGGGCTGCCAGTCCCGTGTGCGTTGTATGACGATGTGTGTTTGCGACATGGCTTTTGGCTCTCAGTGCGCTGACTGGCGCGGGTAGGGCTCAGTAAAAAGTGTGTAATAAGTCGCGCGAGTATTTTCTACTCACCCGTAGCAGTCAATGGGGGTGCGCGCTATATTCCTGCGAATTAATGGTTGTTTTGACAGCGGAGGCTGGGTGAGGTGGTAAACGGTGCAGGAAAAGTGGTTGCAGGCGCACAGCGAGTGAGCGCGCTGGCGGCACGCCTGTGACAGAAATTCGCCGTGCACAGCCGTCCGATCTGCCGGAGTTGTTGCGCCTGGAGGCACAGTGCTTCAGCACTGACAGACTGAGTCGGCGCAGTTTCAGGCGCTGGTTAAAGCACGAGGGCTGTCTTTTTGAGGTGGCTGTTGGTCAAAGCGGCCTGCTGGGTTATGTATTGGTGATTCTGCGCCGCGGCACTCGCCTGGCGCGCCTGTATTCGCTTGCTATCGACCCTGCCCAGCGTGGGCTGGGGTTGGCAGAGAAGCTTCTGTTGGGTGCCGAGTCGGCGGCGAGTGAGCGCGGAGCTCTGCATATGCGGCTGGAGGTTTCCGCAGCCAATGTGCCCGCCACCCGCCTATACCAGAAGCTGGGTTATCGTAAATTTGGACTGTATCGGCACTACTACGAGGACAGCAGCGACGCGCTGCGTATGGAGAAGTGTATCCATCGCTATGCGCCCGCCCAGGACAGCCGACGCCTTCCCTGGGTGGCCCAGACGACAGGCTTCACCTGTGGCCCGGCGGCTTTGATGATGGCGATGGCGGGACTGGATGAGCATTACGTCCCCAGCCCGGTAGAAGAAATAGAGATATGGCGAGAAGCCACCACGATCTTTATGACCTCGGGGCACGGCGGGTGCCACCCTGTCGGCCTGGCGCTTGCAGCGGTGCACCGCGGTTTCGCTGCGCAGGCCTGGGTCAATCAGGAGGGCCCGCTGTTTGTAGAGGGGGTTCGCAATGCGAACAAGAAGCGCGTGATCGAACTGGTGCACACAGCGTTTCTGGAAAAAGCGTTATCCAGCGATGTGTCGATTCGGTATGTCGATGTCGAGCAGGAGGCGCTGTGTGAGGCTTTTGCCCGCGGTGCTAACGTGCTGATGTTGATATCGACGTATCGTCTGGATCATCGCAAGGCTCCTCACTGGGTCTTGCTCAGTGGTTATGATGATGACTGCCTCTATGTGCATGATCCTGACCTGTCCACGCATGTTACCTCCGGGACGGATATTGCCGAACATGCCAGGGTTGCGATGGAGTGCCAGCATTTACCGATTGCCCGAGAGGATTTTTCAGCCATGAGCAGCTTTGGTAGCAGTCGTTTGCGTGCAGCCGTTGTCGTTAGTCCAAAACTGCCAGTGCACGCTGCCGCGCAGCAGGAAAACGCATGAAAGCACGCAACAGCCAATACCTCACGCTGGTTCGTCAGCTGTCTGACCGAATTGTGGAGGCCCAGCGCCCGATACGCATCCTCGATTCCATCAAATGGCACAGCGATGTGCGCCGGGCGTTCTTTGCCTCGGGTTGCCGCACCCTGCCTGAGGTGGACGCGCAGTACTATCAGCGACGCAATCCGCTCGAGTTCGAACCACTCGCCATGCAACAGTTGTTTCACGACATAGAGCGGGATATCGGCCGGCAACTGGGGCAACTGAATCCGCTGTCGGCGATCATGCGGCGCATGTGTCGCGAGTACCAGACAGTTATCCGTATGCTGCAGGCGCGCGGGACTGACGAGTTCGGCATGCTGTCGCAGGAGCTTTATGGCTCAGCATCTGATGTGTTTCACGCCGGGGACCCAACCCTTGCCGATCTTGGCACGCAGATGGAAGCCACCCTGATCAACCTGTTAAAAAACCCGTCCATGACGGAAGCCCCCAAAGACATCAGCGCCGAGCAGGCGGTTGATCTGCTCAACCAGCGGCTGTTACAGGCATTCCCTGAGGCCGGTATCCGTGTGCTACTGAATGACCAGATGACAGCGGATGCTGCGGCCGGCTCTGACTATCTGAAAATTCGCAGTGACGCCCGATTTAACGCGCTGGATATCGATGTTCTCGAAGTGCACGAGGGATGGGTGCACCTGGGTACCACGCTCAATGGCGCGGCCCAGCCATGGTGCACGTTTCTCGGTAAGGGGCCGCCATCGTCAACGACGACTCAGGAAGGCCTCGCAGTGTTGACAGAGATTCTCACCATGCGCTCCAGCCCGTCACGGCTCTACCGCCTGATAAATCGTGTTCGTGCCGTCACCCTCGCCGAGGAGGGCGCGAACTTCGTCGAGGTGTTCGATTACCTGCGGCAGCACGCCATGTCCGACGAAGACAGCTACAGCATAGCGGTCAGGGTGTTTCGTGGCAGTACACCGACGGGCGCACCCTTTACCAAGGACCTGGCCTACATGCGCGGCTTTGTGCAAACCTATAATTTTTTGCGACTGGCGATGAGTGAAGGTCGTCTGGATAATCTGCCGTTACTGTTCTGTGGCAAGGTGACCCTGGAGGACGTCAAGACGTATCGGCTGCTGATGGACGAGGGGGTTATCGTCGCGCCACCCTTTGTGCCGCCACATTTTGCCGATTTAAAGGGGCTGGCAACGTGGATGAGCTTCTCGCGCTTTATTGCCAGCCTGAGCTTCGATCAACTGCAGGCGGACTACAGCGCATTGCTGTAGTCCGCTCATGCATCAAACGATACGTTTCATTGCGGTCATATAGCCGCGCAGTTTCTTGCCGATGATCTCAACCGGATGAGTGCGAATGGCTTCGTTGACGGCAATCAGTTCTGCGTTATCCACGCCGTTGTCGCCTTCGATGCCTTTGCCGATCACGTCGGTATCGATTTTGCTCATGAAATCCGCCAGCAGCGGACGACAGGCGTGATCGAACAGGTAACAGCCGTATTCTGCCGTATCGGAAATCACAACATTCATTTCATACAGCTTCTTACGTGCAATCGTATTGGCGATCAGCGGCGTCTCGTGCAGTGACTCGTAGTAGGCCGACTCATCGATAATGCCTGCAGAAACCATGGTCTCAAACGCCAGCTCAACGCCGGCTTTGACCATCGCCACCATCAAAATCCCATGATCATAAAATTCCTGCTCGGTGATTTCGGCGTCGGTGTTGGCGGATTTCTCGAACGCGGTCTCCGCAGTTGCGGCACGCCATTTCAGCAGGTTCGCGTCGTCGTTGGCCCAGTCCTCCATCATGGTGGTGGAGAAGTGTCCGGTCATGATGTCGTCCTGGTGCTTCTCATACAGCGAGCGCATGATGTCTTTCAATTCGCTGGCCAGGTGATAGGCGCGAATCTTGGCCGGGTTGTTCAGGCGATCCATCATGTTGGTGATGCCGCCGTACTTCAGGCCTTCAGTGACGGTTTCCCAACCGAACTGGATCAGCTTGGAGGCGTAAGCCGCATCGATGCCTTTCTCCACCATCTTGTCGTAGCAAAGGATCGAGCCCGTTTGCAGCATGCCGCAGAGTATGGTCTGCTCTCCCATCAAATCGGATTTTACTTCCGCAATGAAAGACGACTGCAGTACGCCGGCGCGATGGCCGCCGGTGCCGGCCGCATAGGCTTTGGCCAGTTCGAGTCCGTCACCATTGGGATCATTTTCTGTATGCACGGCGATCAACGTTGGTACGCCGAAACCGCGTTTGTACTCTTCGCGCACTTCTGTGCCAGGACATTTGGGCGCGACCATGATTACCGTCAGATCGTCGCGGATCTGCATGCCTTCCTCGACGATATTGAAACCGTGGGAATAGGCCAGGCAGGCGCCTTGCTTCATCATTGGCATGATCTGGGTAACAACCTGTGTGTGTTGTTTGTCGGGCGTCAGGTTCAGCACCATATCAGCCTGCGGAATCAGCTCTTCATAGGTACCGACAGTAAAGCCGTTTTCAGTCGCGTTCTTCCATGACTGGCGCTGCTCGGTAATCGCGCTTTCACGCAGCGTGTAAGACACGTCAAGGCCGCTGTCACGCAGGTTCAGGCCCTGGTTCAAGCCCTGTGCGCCGCAACCGACGATGACCATTTTTTTGCCACGCAGTTTTTCCACGCCATCGGCGAATTCAGAGCGGTCCATAAAGCGGCATTTGCCGAGTTGCTGCAGCTGCAGGCGCAGTGGCAGTGTGTTGAAGTAATTCTGGCCCATGGTGATGTTCCTCGTTGAATGTAGTCTGTATCAGTCGCCCGGAAGATACGGGAAATCAAGTCTTGCGTAAAACGCTAAATAGTTAATACTGTGTTGCCATTCTGGCAATACGGGGGTTTTTCAATGGATACCCGATCACTGGCAGTTTTTCTGTCCGTAGCTGATACCCTGAGCTTCAGTCGCAGCAGCGAACTCCTGCATATGAGTGTTTCTGCTGTCAGTCGCACTATTGCCCGGCTGGAAAGTGAGTTAGGGCAGGAAGTGCTGGAGCGCGATCGCCGCAGTGTGCGCCTTACCAGTGCCGGGCGAGACTTCAGGGAATACGCACGGCAGACGCTTGCCCAGTGGCAGCAGCTGCAGCGCAAACTGGGAACGGTTGAAGAGCTGGCCGGAGAGGTGCGTCTGTTTTGTTCGGTAACAGCTTCTTACAGCGTGCTTGCGCCTATTCTCGCGGCTTTTCGCAGCGCCCATAACGCAGTCGATATATTAATGCATACGGGCGATCAGGCCGACGGTATCAACCGCGTACTGGCCGGGCTGGATGATGTGGCCGTCAGCGGGCGCCCGTCGCAGTTGCCTCGCAGGCTGGAGTTTCTGCCGCTGCTGAATTCACCGTTGTGCTTCTACCGACCTGCAGCAGACTGCGCTGTGCGTGATCTGGTGGTGACTGCTGATCAGGCGGCAAACGGGTTTGATTGGGAATCAGTGCCCTTTATCGTGCCAGAGCGCGGTGTCACCAAAGAACTACTGGACGGGTGGTTTCGAGAGCAGGGGATAAGGCCCAGAATCTATGCTCAGGTGGCCGGTCATGAGGCCATAGTTGCCATGGTGAGTCTCGGATTGGGGGTGGGCATTGCCCCACAGCTTGTCGTTCAGTCCAGTGGCATGCTGGACAGTGTCTGCGAGATGCCGGTAGCCCAGCAGCTGCCGCCGTTATCCATAGGCTTGTGCAGTCTGGGGCAGCGCCTCACCAGCCCTGTTCTGAAAAGCTTCTGGGATGTCGCCGGGCAGACCTACACCGATGGTGTTTGATACCATAGAGGCAGGTTTCCCAGGTGATTGCTACGATGAATGACGAACACGGCGACAACAAGAGTGAGCCCAAGACAGATAACGCAGCAGACGATGCCACCGCTGGAGGTGGCGGGGTAGCTCCGCGGCTCGATTTACTGATAGATGAGCATGAGGAAGAAGTGTCTGAAAACGGACGCACGGTGCGCCGCAAAGGCATTTTTCTGCTGCCCAATCTGTTTACGACGGGCGCTCTGTTCGCAGGGTTTTATGCCGTCATTGCGGCGATGCGGGGCGAGTTCGAAAGTGCTTCAATCGCAATTTTCTTTGCCCTGGTATTCGATGGTTTGGATGGTCGTGTGGCAAGGCTCACCAATACCTCAAGTAAGTTTGGGGCAGAATACGACAGCTTGTCCGATATGGTTTCTTTTGGTGTAGCGCCGGCGCTGGTCGTATTCAGCTGGGCGCTGGGTGACGTGGGCAAGTTTGGGTGGAGCGCGGCATTCATTTACGTGGCTTGCGCTGCGCTGCGCCTCGCGCGCTTCAATACGCAGATAGATACCGCTGATAAAAACTATTTCACTGGGCTGGCAAGTCCTGCTGCTGCAGCGATTATCGCCAGCCTAGTCTGGGTTTGTCACGATATCGGTTGGGTTGGGGCGCAGTTGCCGTATGAGTTTGCGGTGCTGGTGGGGGTTCTGACGGCAACAGTGGGCGTTCTTATGATCGCTAACTTTCCCTACTACAGTTTCAAGGACATCGATTTTCGCGGGCGTGTACCCTTTGTGGTGATAATCGTGGTTGTGTTGGTTTTCGGGCTGGTGACTGTTGATCCGCCCAGCGTGCTGCTGGCGGCTTTTCTGGTGTATGCCGCATCCGGACCTGTTATGCAGGTGTTCAAGTCGCGTAAAAGCGGCCGGAAATAACGAGATTTCAGCTACGCTTGGGGTGCTCTGAAGGGGCACTTCTGCCTAAAAAAACACCAACTAATTCGGCCCCCGAAAAAACCATCAAATTATTTCGCGAAAGCCCTTGCAGGGGTAAGCGCGATCCGTATAATGCGGCTCCTCGGTTAGGGGACACCCCGCACCGAACCACCAGATCCCGGCGATCTGGCAGTTGTTTAACAAGAAGATGAAGACAGATGTGTGGG
>TARA_R110002110_G_scaffold415779_2_pt1 | contig 34048 bp, 32 predicted proteins | sample TARA_R110002110 | Tara Oceans TARA_R110002110 (sample SAMEA4397330) | marine metagenome | biome: Polar Biome; feature: [SRF] surface water layer (ENVO:00010504); material: water (ENVO:00002006), including particulate matter (ENVO:01000060) such as... | depth 5 m | reverse complement strand
CCTATCGCTTAATAATTGAGTGTCCGTTTTAAAATGGGGCTATTACAGTTATTCCTTGGATTATCCACAACGTTCTAAAATATTACTTTACTCTGTAGTAATTTAAATACAAAAATAAATATATAACCAATAGAGTTAAAAATGATCATTATCTAACTCTTAGCCAATAAGCAATTACAGATATTCTCTATGCTTTTCATACACACCAATAATAAACTTACTTAAGTATTTTGGAGAAGCCCATCAAAAAGTCTTAAAATTAATAAACTAGTTACTTTCACCTAACACCTTACGATAGCGACATTTTGGGAAGTTTGAACATCCCAAAAATCTCACTCCTTCATGACGCCCTTTTGATGCCTTTCGTTCCACTAATTCAGCATTGCACTGCGGACATTTGCCAGTAATAAATTCATCGATTTTGTTTACATCCAAATCTGGTTCAATTCGAACTTTTATCTCTTCACTCTCATCCGGACTCATGAGTGATGGTTTTAAAACTAAATTGATCGCCTCCTCAATCTCTTTAGAATTATATGTTTGCTCTGCCTTGAATCTTAGTAACGGAAGCTTGGCACTTTTCATCGCTGCATCCAAAAAGCTATCTCGATTTTGTCTTTTTGGGTTATTGTGAGAGGAATCATCCAACTCTATACCGCATAGAATTTCCGTAGTTGTTTTATCCACCAAAATAAAGTCTACGTGCTTTGCTTTTATCTGATTAAAAGATCTAGACCATTCAGATTTCGGTAATCCTTTATGCACAGAAATAAGGTCTGCTAGGCGAACTTTAGAATTTATGTCATAGGAATCTCCGACAACAATTTTCAAGCTGTGTCGGAAGGATATTTCAGCAGGGGTAAGTAAAGCTGTATTTTTAAAGTAGGGATATGTTTCTTGATTCGGTTGACCTAATTTCACTCTCCCACCAAATCCAGAGAGTTTGTACATGACTATTGCGAAGATTACTAAAAGCAATATAAATAAAAATTCCATTTAAAAATGTCCTTGAAAATAGTGTCTAATCAATATAGTCATAAAGGATATTAATTGCAGGAATAAAACCAAACCTACTTCATTGTCAGGCCCCATAACTAATAATTTGATAGCTGCATTTTTGTTTGAATTGCTGTTGTTTCAAGCAAATGCCTATAACGTTCAGGACTTATCTACCTACCCTGTCAATTTGAAATCCACTGGCACAACGACGGTAAACGATTTATTCGACAGGTTGCCTCGCACAGGCAATTCTTTTACGGCTTTTTCTAACATCTCGCGAGCAGCTCTATCCAGGACTTGATGTCCACTGCCTTGTCCTATGATGTTTATTTCGACCATCTCCCCTTTATCAAACCTTACGCTGACCATAACAATGCCTTCCAAATTACGGCGAATGGCTTGTTGGGGGTATTTTTTATTTTTGGAAACCATGGCGTAAAGCAATTGGCCGTAACCTTTCCAGGCTTCGTTACGATCAACTTCATCTGTCCCGCCTCTGTTATCTTCGTTTGGGTTATCACCGGTGGCATTGACTGCTTTACTGGTTGAGGAAGCATTTTCTGAACTGACCGTGGATGATGGCAACGGTGATATTTCCGCTACCTCCTCATCTATGGGTTCATCAGTTTCAGGCTCAATCACTTCAGCCACTTTCGGTTCGGCTATCGGTAATTCCTGTTTTGGCTTCTCAATAACTTTAGGTTTTTCCGGCTTGGGTTCCACCTTTGGTTTGGGCTTTTCGACTTTTTTGGGTTCAGGTTTTACCGGCTCTGGCTTGGGCGGTGGCTCTACCGGCTTTATTTCTTCAACAACTTCCTCTTCAGGTGCCTTTTCAAGCACAACCAGCTCTTCGGGTTCTGGTGGCGTATCGTCTTTGGCGACAAGGATTTGTTTATCAATAACTGGAGGCTTTATCAGTTCTACCGGCTCAGGAATCGGCTCCGGTTCGACTATTTCGGGTTCTTCTTCAACCGGTTCGATCTCTTGAAGCTGAGTCACTTGTACAGCAATCCGCATGGGGGCAGCTGGCGGTGAATATTCAATCACTGGTAGAAACAATATTAATAAACCAATATGAATTGCTAAAGCCAGCAAAAAACCTGGAATAATTCGATCAGAGCCAATGGCCTGAGCTGATGAAAAATCCGGGACCAGAGTAGTTGTCATATCAGGTGTTCACAGCAGTATTCAGCCAATGAATCATGGTTAATTTATCGTCTCAGGCTGCATGACAAATGTGAATTTAGTAATGCCCGCTCGCTGAATGGAAGCCATAACCTTAGCCACTTTGCCATATTCGGCTTTCTCATCAGCAAAAATTTCAACGGTACTGTCAGCATTCTCTGCCGTCTGCAGTAATCGCAAATCAAGCTCCTCCTGAGAAACGGCCTCATCGGTAAAATAAACCGTACCATCATCGGTCACACTAATACTGATGGTATTTGGCTGAGTTAAAGAAAGATCGGACGTTGCTTTAGGAAGATTAACCGGTACCGCGTTGGTTAATAAAGGTGCGGTAACGATAAATATCGTCAGCAATACCAACATAACGTCTACCAAAGGCGTCACATTGATTTCACTCATTGCAGTGTCATCACTACCCATATTCATTGCCATAACGGAATCCTTAAAAAGTTAAGACGGTTGCTTTTAAAGTCGATGTTTGATTTTAATAAATACCGCTGTCCGCTTTTTTGGCTCAATTCACTTCATCAAATTGACCACCGGATTTCAGTACTAATAACTGAAACGCTGAAGCGAAGTTATCCATGGTGGCAACAGAAAGACGCACCTTACGCAAAAAGTAGTTATAAGCCAGAACAGCAGGCACCGCCGTAGCAATACCGACAGCAGTGGCGATCAACGCTTCACCAATTGGGCCCGCTACGACATCCAGACTGGCTGACCCCGTAGCTGAGATAGCTTTAAGTGCATTCATAATGCCCCAGACGGTACCGAAAAGACCGATAAACGGTGCGGTGGATCCGACACTGGCCAGCACTGACAATCCATTTTCCATCCGGGTTTGTTCGATATGCGCTTGTTGCCGAAGTGCATGCAGTAAAATCTGGCGTTTGTCTTCTGGCGATATGCCATCACCATTCATATCCTGTAATGACGCTAATTCAGCTAATCCTGCCTGACAAACGCGTGATAATCTGCCTTTGGTCGACGCAACTATCTCAGGCAATTCATCAATATGTTTTATCTGCGAAAACTGCCTTAAAAAATGACGGTCATAACCAGTATTACGGTAAAAGACAACAAACTTGGTGATAGCAACAGCCCAGATCAGGACCGATAAAAATGCGAGAAAAATAAGTACCGCATCAACTATATCTGGTACTGAATCCATAGAAGCGCTTTCCTTCGTTAAGTGAGTAGAAAAAACTGACCTAATATCAAAATACTGATGATTTAAACTGCGAACTTGCCTCAGAACACCAAACTATTTGCATATCTTCATCGGTCTGGGTCCCAAAAAAACGTTAAGTTTTTATGGCTCCCTACCTTCTATGCCAATTGAAAATGCAAAAGTGACAATTTTTTTTGGAATTTTTTTAAAAACGTTCTCTATGACTAAAATAATCGGCTCTATTCAGCAGCCTTTCTAGCGAAAACCAACGAAAGTGAAAGGGAAAATATCCTTAATTTGAATTTGGTGACTTAAACGTTAACGGCTGCCAAACTGCTGTTTTAGATGAAATCACGTCTCGCCCATCGTTAATCAGTTCTGGCGGTATCAGTATTACCGTTATGAAGCCATACCCCCCTAAGTAGCTAGATTTTAAGTTGTAAAAATCAATAGACAAATTGTGCCGAATAACATGCAACCTAATTGAATGGACTAGTATTACCATTCTGCATAAGGCGTTCCTTCTGAGGAAGTCAGCTGCGAGCCACTAAACACATTTGCAATACTGCCAGCATATTCATCTGAAATTGGCTTACTAAAGATCCATGTATCTTCACTATCCGTAATGGGATCAATTGGCACCTCTCTCAAATATTTTCCCTCAACCAAATCTTGCAAACTACTGGGGTATTCGTTGTGATCATTCAAATACTGATCGATAGCACTTCTCATCACAATCAAGTCATGGCGCAGCACTTTCTCTTTTGAACGATCGACTGATTCCATATATTGGGGTGCCGCCAAAGTCAGTATGAGAGCAATCAGGATGACTATTATTAATAAGCCAATAATCGTAAAGCCAGTTAATGTTTTTTTGTTCTCCATTCCCTTTCCTCCCATTTCATTCCTTAATGGATTTATATTTTTTATGCTCTCTTCTGCATGAAATTTATCTCTTGCTAATGCTTGCTTTACTTAAACCTTGCACTATTTACCGACTTATTTAGTTTTTCAGGGTTTAGGACCTTTTATGGCACCGCCCCCTAAATCATATAAAAATTTATGAGGATTTCTAACAAAAAAAAGGGTGTACCTGACTGGGGAAACAAGTACACCCTTCGCTCAAGTTCTAAGCAAAAACTTGCGTATCTGTGTCTTAAAAAACTCATCGGATCAAAGTTGGCATCAGATTTACTTCCTATCCAATTCTCATCAGTTTTCTACTGAACCAAACTCAGGTAATGAATAGTAAAAAATCTGCCTCCTTAGAATTTTTACTATGCCTCTGTCCCTAACAATAGACGGGCATATGTGGCTGTCCGAATCACCTATTCACCACACTCTTTAGTTCGTGCCTTTAATACTTACCAAGGTTGTGGTTGAATCCCTTTTGAGGCAGTCACAAATACACTGCCTTGATTTCATATCCCTAAACTATTAAAACCGCCATCTCATGCTAAGCCATGCCCCCCTTGGTGCACCCGGTGCCACAAAGTTTGTGCTATCCCATTCCAGAGAGTTATGGTTATAACCATCTGGTCCAATTGCGCCATAGGTTCCTGGTGAGAATGGGTTACGCCCTAAGGTTCCAGCGGTAAAGTACTCATGATCAAACACATTATTCACTAACAGATTGACGCTTAAATTTTCATTAAAGTTATAGGTACTTTGGACATTAAACGTCATATAACCGGGCACTTTACCCGGATTACTAGTGGGTTTTCTGGTTACAACCGTTTGTACACCACCATCATCAATTGTTTCGGTGAGTACTACACCACGACGGTGTTTGTTGTTTTCGTTACCACGTACATAACTTTCTGAGTGTGCAATCGCTGTTACCCCAATCTCCCATTTAGGGGTAATCATATAGCTCACCGTGGCATTTAAATTATGTAAAGAAACACCTGGCATCCGATCTCCCGGCCCAACATCTATCAAGCGGCTATAGTCGTAATTACCGATAAAATCTTCATAGGAGCTGCTATTGTCATTACCTGCAATGGTGAAATCATCTTCAAAGGTCGCGTGCGTCAGTGCATAGTTGACACTAAATCCCCATCTGTCTTTTTGACCAGATATACCCAATTCAATCCCTTGTCGGCGGGTATCTCCAATGGTGTCAAAGAAGTTACGATTACCAGGAAAAGTAATCAGATAGAGATCATCTTTTAAATTAGTTTGGTAGGCTGTGATATTCCACTGAATCCATTCATCCCAAAGACCACGGGCGCCAATTTCCCATGTCTCGGCTTTTATCTGAGGCAAATAGGGGTCACCCGATAAATTTGAAGGCAGAGAACATGAACGATTCTCTTGAAGACTTTTATAAGTACCCTTCGAGCCAACAGGTGTTTTATCCAAAGCGCAACCCAGTTCTATTACAGAAGGCACGCGAACACCTTGAGCAAAGTTTGCATAAATATTCAAATCATCCCTAGCATCCCATGCCACGCCCAGAGAGGGATTTAACGAGTAGTAACTAAAATCCTCCCTTTCTTCTGGATTTTTTAAATTTAATGAATCAATTTCTTCATAGCCGGTAGGACAATCAACTCCAGGTGGGCAAATATCATAACTGTCAGGAAATGCTTCCAATTGAGTCAAATCGAAAACAAATGTACCGTAGTTACGGGAAGCAATTTTATTATGCCCTTTAGTATCGTTATACCGCGCCGAAGCATTGAAGTGCCAGTTGCTGACTGGGCTCCACGTTTCACTGAAATAAAGACTTTTGGTTAATTGCTCGCCCTCAAAGTTATTATTGCTGATAGGTATATCCGCAGCGAGATACTGATCACGAATCTCATCAGGAGCATAATAAAATTCACGGTTTGGGGTGAATAAACCCAATTGTTGTGAAGTGGCATATTCAGCTGTGGGACGATCAATTGAGGCACCGATCATAAATTTGTGTTTTTCTGTGTTCCAGTTCAATTGAATGGAAGCGCCATCGGTTATCTGATCAATACTATTATCCGTAAGTACGGCTGTCGGGGTACCATCAATCACACCAGGATTGGTCTGACTATAGTTAGCGCCATCAGCCGTTTGAAACCCACCGTCAGGACCAGTTACTTTCAATTGGTTATTGTTTATATCACCTTGACAAACATCCGCATTAGTAGGGGGTTTGATTAAAAGAAGTTGTTTCACACCATTTTTGGTGTAATGAAAAGCAGCTTGTGATAAAGAATTAACAATAAACCCTTGAAGAAAACCGGGTTGAGCGGTAACAGTTTTTAAACCAGCAAGATTACTCTGCGTCTCGTATAGATAATCGGAACCTGGAGTGGGCTTTTCTAAATTAGTAAGTCCCCCAGGTTGCAGAATGTTACCGGTGTAAAAGTTTTTATCATAAGCAAAATATTTTTGTGCATAATCAACATAATAATCAGGCAACTCTGCATTTAATGCGTCCGGGTCCAATGCCTCAATTGCTGCAAAAGCATCCTCTAGACTTGCGTTTGCAAAACTCGTGAAAGCCGCTTGCTCTGCAGAACCATCAGCAACAACATAATAATCAGGTAGACCATAATCATTACTGGATTCAAACAAACAAGTATATTCCTCTCCTTCATTTAAATTACGCCTGATATAGTCATTGCCTCCAAATTGCGTATAAACATCAGCACCTTGTGAATCCCGTTTACTATTTCGTCTATAGACTTGTCCGGTGACGCTGAATTTATCATTGACTTGGTAGGCAGCTGCTAGCTGAAATTGCTGCAGTCTGTTTTCGGTGACGTCAGGCGAAGTGAAAACACCATTTCGATCTTGTCGATATTCTTCAGTTGGAATCAGCCCATTACCAACCAGATCTGTCTCTACAATTAACGTACTAAGATGTAGATCCAGTTTGTCACCACGATAACTGGCTTTACCAAAAAACTGGTTGACCTCACTTGGTGAATTTTCCCGCCAGCCATCTTCCATAAAAAAGCTGCCTGCCCCGAAGAATGCAATGGTGCCATTATTCCAGCCGCTCTCTGCCAGTAATTGTTCACGACCAAAGGAGCCTTTCATCACGTCAAAAACAGTATCTGTAAAGTTAAAACCATCTTTGGTTTTCATGGTGAATGCACCGCCCAAGGTGTTTAATCCAAAAATTGGATTGGAACCCGGAAACACATCTACACCAGCAATCGCGTTCATCGGAATCATGTCCCAGTTCACTACATCACCGAAGGGCTCGTTGACCCGGACACCATCTAAGAAAACACTTAACCCTTGTGGCGTACCGATTTGTGGCCCCGCCGTAAAACCGCGGTATTGAATGTCCATCTGGAAGGGGTTGCCCTGGTAATCGTTAACCGTGACCCCCTGGAGTTTTGAGTTAAATAAATCGGTCATACTTAGAGATCGGGCATCTCTAATCTCTTCAGCACTGATGCTTTGCACGTTCCCGGGAATTTCTTCTTTGGTGAGTCCAAGACCTGGCATTGGGCCAATCTCATAGAAACGTTGTGCACGAACATTGACCTTTTCCAGTGTCAAGGTTGCTTCTTCGCCCAAAGCGGGTAATGCTGGCACTAGAAAATATCCACCAGCTTGATCGTCGATCGCTTCAAGTCCGCTGTCTCTTAAAAGACGGTTAAAGCCTTCATCGACAGAATATTCGCCATCCAGGCCTTTGGTTTGTTTGTCCTTGGCGATGGAGGGATCAAAGGTTAAACGCACGCCGGTTTCGGCGGCATAATCTGAGATCGCTTTACTTAATGGTCCCGCTGGGATGGAATAGTTTTTTCTGGGTGCTTCCTGCACAGTTTCATCTGCTGCCATTGCAATATGATTCAACGACATAGTTGAAGCCATACTCAGTGAGGCTACTGATAGATAACGATAAAACTTTTTCTTCAGGCAGAGTTTGCCCGGATTGTGCAAATTCAACATTCTCTCTCCGATCTTATTTTGTTCTTCTATTAGCTATGCCAATCGAAAATCGGAAAGTGACAATTTTTTTTGAAATTATTTTTGAATTTTTTGAATACGAGGGTCTATTGGTCTTTCATAGCCGCCTCTGTTGTGACTGAAAATGTACCAATCAAGGCGCGAGGAGAGCAGTCTGTGAGATACATCCGTGTATCTCCCCCCTTCGGGGCTGACGCTCAAAAACGCTCCCGGCGTTTTTGTAGTTATTCTAAATAAACGAGGAGCAACGAAGAGTGGTGCATTTTCAGCCTCAACCCGAAGGGCTGGAGCTATTTTTCCGCCCTACGGCGTTGAAAATGATTTATGTAGAACAACTACATCGCATCATTTTCGCCTTGTTGGACAAAAAAATAGCCGCCAGCAGTGGTGGCTCTGAAAGACCAACAGACCCTCCATTTAGGCGGGTTTGAGCATAACCAGATAGGGCGTGAAACTTTCAATACGAATAGAAAGTGTTTTAGCGATACTGAGTAATGCAGCATCCACATCGGTGATTGGAAAAGCGCCGGAGATTTCTAAATCAGCAATCGCCGGATCACAACGCACGACGCCGCGCCGGTATCGTGATAATTGATCGATAACTTTTGCCAGGGGCATGTTATCAACGATGATAAAACCTTTGGTCCAGGCATCAGCTGCTGACATATCAAACAACATTTTTTGCTGGAACAACATGGAGGTGAATTTCACTTCTTCACCGGCATTGACCACTACTTTATCGCCGAGCCCATCAATCGGTCTGACTTCAACAGCATCTTCAAATACATTGACGCAGCTGCGATTGTTATAAATGCGGGTACTAAACCGGGTGCCTAACGCAGTCACGGTGCCATGCGTGGTCTGAACGATAAAGGGACGATAAACAGGATTGGTTTCTTGTGCCGTTTCAACATAGACCTCGCCCTGCAGCAGTCTGACGATTCTGACTTGTTCGTCAAAGTGAATCGACACTTTAGTATCAGTATTTAAAACCAGTCGGGAGCCATCATCCAATCTGAATTTTTGCACCTCACCTTTTGCTGTGGAGTAGTCCGCCATAAAGTGATACCAGGGCTTTTCTTTATAAGTCAGCCAGCCCGCTGAACTGACGGCTAACAATAGACCCAGGTTTTTAACAAACTGCCTTCTTCCATTTATTGCAGGTGTGGCCACATACCTTCTATTCAGCACAGCCATGCTGGTTTTTGTATTCAGCCCCATAAAACAGTTGGTGACTTCTTCGACTTGTTGCCAGGCGAGCTTGTTGGCCGGATCGGCGTTAAGCCACTCTTTCCAGGCTTGGCGATCTTGTTCTGTTGCGCTGCCAGAAGTTAATTGTACATACCAGTTCGTCGCGTCGTGCAAAGCTTTGGTATTGGTATTTGCCATATTTAACTGTGCAAGCCGTTTAGGAAGACATGTTAATGCAATGTAATAACGCCTTAGCGATGTACTGACGAACTGAGCTCACAGAGACCGATAACCGTTCAGCGATTTGTGCATGTGAAAGACCTTCAAGCTGAAACCATAAAAATGCATTGCGAATTTTGCTGGGCAAACCATCCAGCATCTCATCAATTTTGGTCAGCGTTTCAATCATGATATTGATGGTTTCGGGTGAAGGCGCTTCTGCCTGAGGTAAGTTGGCAATTTCATCAAGGTAGGCCGCTTCAATATCCCGGCGTCTTACATGATTGACCATCAAACCATGGGCGATGGTGGTGAGATACGCTCGGGGTTCTTTGATATTGCTCAGGTCATCTTTTTGCAGGACACGGGAGAAAGTATCTTGCATCAAGTCGGCAGCATCAAAACTGCAGCCCAGCTTTTTGCATAGCCATCCCATGAGCCAACTATTATGTGATTGATAAAGCTCTGTAATCAGTGAATCTCTTGTTTGCGTTATGGTATTCACATTACAGACATCTACTTCTTGGTATAAAGCGGCAGTACTCAAATGACCTCTCCCAGTAAACATGTTGAGCGAATTTTTAAAGGCTCGCCCGCCTGTAGCAGTGAGAAGCTGACTCAATTTCCCACCACCACCATGTAGGCCAAGTCTGTGATGCGAATCACAGAGTGGGCTTCAATTTACTACGTAAAGAGGGTCAAAAATATAGGAAATAATCCTGAAGTTATAAGGGAAGATTTATTTATTGGTTTTCGCTATATATCCCGCGCCATCACTGACTTTGACGTTAAACATTATTTTTATGAAAGACGGAATTACCATGATCACCTCCATATCTTCTCTTAATATAAATTGGTATTTAGGGAGCAGTAACGAGTTGTCCACGTTACTTTTATCCAAACCGGTTGACGCTTATCAAAAGCTTTAAAGCTTCCAACTGGCTCAAGTACTTTGAGTAAAACTGCTATGGAGTGATGAGAATAAATAAACGATTTGGAAGCTAAGTTGGTTAACGAATTATTTTCGTGCAATCAGGTAAAAATTACCTACTGAATAAATACTTTGTTAATGGTCATCCATTGGTTGCTCTTCTCTGAACGCAAATAATCGCCGGGTACAAATTTTGCGTAAAGTTTTTCAATTATTCTTAACCGGGGGCTGTTGATCTTTCATAGCCCTGATTTTTTATTATGGAAATGACATGCTGACATTCATCGGTGCCGTACTGGTTTTTATTATTATGGTTGATGCGGTCTGGACGACGTTAACGACTCGTGGCAGTGGTTTTTTAGCAGGTCCTTTAACGGTAGGGCTGCGATGGGTGATGAGATCTCTTTCCTATAAAATGGGAAATCGTAATGTGCTCGCCCATACCGGCACATTGACTATTATCACGCTGGTGCTGTTTTGGTTATGTGGTTTATGGCTGGGCTGGGGCTTAATCTTTATTGGAATGCCAGGCAGTGTAATTGAAGATGGGGATATGCAACCGGCAAATCTGGTGGGGTATTTTTATTTTGTGGGGTTTACCTTATCTACACTTGGCATCGGCGATCTACGACCGGTGGGAGATATTTCACGAATATTGACCAGTGTGGCAGCTTTTAATGGGCTAATTCTCGTCACCTTGATGATTTCGTATGCCATTCCATTACTTAACGGAGTTATCAGCCGACGCAAACTGGCTTTTTATTTGTCGTTGTTGGGTGACAATATGACCAATCTGGTGCTGAATGCCTGGAATGGAGAGGATTTCCGCGATCTTGAGTCGACCATCCATTTAGTGTCTGGTGAGATAATCCAATGTGCAGAAAATCGCTTGGCCTATCCGATTTTAGATTATTTTTACAGTTACGAACGAGAGTTTTCTCTGGGATTACAACTGGCAACAGTGGATGAAGCACTGAACCTGCTGGTTTCAGGAGTTGACAAATCATTATTGCCAGCAGAATCCACCATCTTAAATATTCGTAAAATCATTCAGCTTTATCTTACTCGTTGCCATTCAGCATTAAGCCACATTGAGGCGGATGTGCCGCCGCTTCCTTCTCTGTCACCTCTCAGTCACTCCGGCCTCACATTGCAAAGTGATAAGACGTTTGAATCCAGCATGGCAGAGTTTAATGAGCGTCGAAGATTACTGCATAAACTGGTTTTACATGAAGGCTGGGAATGGACAGATGTCAGCCCGGCTTAATTGAACAACTTCATTGAGCTTCATGGTCAGTCGCTCATCTGCTTGGCTTTTTCACCAATAGCAATGACATCTGTACGATAAGGATTGGCTTTGAGTGTTTGTGCCAGTTGCACCATGTTATGCACCATTAGCAAGGTCATATTATTGGTAAAAAAGTGTTTATCGCCACCGGCTTCTATATAACTCGGTCCCGGACCGGCATCACCAACGTAGTAGGTAAACGCATTGACCGGTAGCGTAAATCCTTGCTCGGACAAGTCCAGCATAATACTGGCGGAGGCTTTTTTGGCACCATCTTCATTACCGTCTACCATGACGCCAGCCACTTTATTAAAAGTGGGATATTGACCATTTTTGTTATTGCCTTCACTCATAATGCCATCCATACGTTCAACGACCATTTTAGACACCGAACTTCTATCGCCACGCCAAATCGGTGTCGCGATAATCAGCATATCGGAAGCGTAAATACGTTCGAGAATTTTTGGCCATTCATCCTCACCTTTTTCATCCGAAGTATTACCAAAACTTACATGGTAATCGACCACCCTTATGGTTTCTGTCTCGACCTCCAGATCGTTCAATACTTTGCTGGCAACATCAATAAAGGCATCCGTATTTGAGGTGGCTGGCGACTGTTTTAACGTGCAGTTCAAAAACAGAGCTTTTAACTGATGGTTGGAATCGGTGGCACTCATAAAGTACTCCTGATAGTAAGTTAAAAACGTTACTGGTAATGGTCGTGAAGCAACGTCGCGAAGTGAACTGTTTGAAAATCGGGTGAGAGACAGAAGCGTCCCCTCACCCGTTGGTGAGGCGTTTAATGTGGCTCATGCAGATGATGAAGTGTTGTTTCCAGCCATTCTTTATGACGACGTTCATCTGCCAAATGATCTTGCAAAATTGAATTCACTGGCTCAGGAAAAGCTTCTTGGACATTTTCCTCATAGCGATTATTGGTCATGACTTCATTCAACTGCATGGCCTTCAAAATACCGTCATCACCTGCCAATTGAGCAATGTGTACGCTGCCATTGGTGAGGATTTTTTTCAAATCACCCTTATCTGGTGGTGCACCACCCTCCTGGCAAACTATCTGGCTGAGAACGGCGATATGATTTTCATGATCCTGCATAAATACATTTAACTGATCTCTGTACTGTGGATTTTCAAGTCGCTCGATGGCGGCTTGATAAGCTGAAATAGCGTCATAATCCATTTCTATAAGATCATTCAATTTCTCAACAATATTTGTTTTTTCCATGGTTTCACTCATGATAATTTCCTTACTCAATATTAATGAGTGGTATGGACGCCTTCTTTAATTCCCTTCAAGGCTTGTCCTACCTGGACAGAATTTAAATGTTGAGCCATATCGCCAATACTGACGACGCCCACCAAAGTATTTTCATCATTGAATACAGGCATTCTTTGAATCTGTTCATCATTCATCAGTACAGCCACTTCTTCAATGGTATTTTCTTCATGGCAGGCAAGGACTTTTACAGTCATCACTTCATCAACTGAAATCTCGGATAAATCATTCACCTGAGATACGCCGCGAGTCACAATATCTCTGTCCGTTATCGTACCGACTAAGGTATTGTCATCAGCAATAAGCAGAAAGCCGATGTCCTGGTCTCGCATGATTTGAGCCGCTTCTCTAACCAGCGTCGAAGGCAAGATCGTTGTAACTTCAGTGTTCATAATTTCTTTTACATGCATCATGGTTTATCTCCTTTGCATTGAGAGTTTTGATTTCTCTATCTGTCAGGAATTTTTGCAATGCATATGCCAACCTTTTGCTGAGCGCCTAAAAGCGCTTAGTAAGGAAGGTTTATAACGTCAACTGATAAAAACGATGGGGAAATATAAAACAAGCTCTATAAAAATTTCATTTAACAGCAGTAATTTTTACCAGGGCTTTTATTGGAATATTACCTAAAAGGAAGGAGTCTGGGGCTATTAAAAAGAAAATAGTGAATCGGTGTTTGAGAACAGAATTATCGTTCGGTTAACTTAACGTCATACATCCGCTTATCTGCAGCATTTAAAAGCTCATCTGCCGAGGTGGCATCCTGTGGGCAGGCAGCCATACCGATGCTCGCTGTGACCGACAGGCTTTTATCATTATGAATTAGCGGTTGTTTAATAGTTTCAACAATGGATTTAATAACCCGTTGGGCCTGGCTTGGTGAGGTTTCGGGTAATAAAACTGCAAATTCGTCACCGCCCAGTCTGGCTACGGTATCTGTTTCACGAAGGATGCTGCCGAGTTGGTTGGCGGTATGTTTAAGGATCTCATCCCCCACATGATGACCATAGTTATCATTAATTTCTTTAAATCCATTTAAATCAATAAATAAGATGGTAAATTCACGTTTATGACGCCGATAGTTCTGTATCAGTTTATTTAAAAACTCAAAGAACATTAGGCGGTTGGGAAGTCCAGTCAATCCATCATGAAAGGCCTGCCATTCCAGCTTAACTTCAGCCGCTCTTCTACTGGTAATATCAATAATAAACGCCAGTACGTGTTTATCATCCAGGGCGGTGAGACGTTCCAGAAAATAATATTCTTTGCCGTTTAATACCAATGGATATTCAATCGTTGACGGTTCTCCCGTCTTTACTGTGGCAGCCATCAACGCGAGTTTTCTCTCTACCAGATCTGGGTCCAGCAGTTGTTTGATATTCATGCCATTTAATTTATCGGCATCAACCAATAAAGGAAAACTATCTTCTACTTCATGGTCAATTATTTTGCCATCCACCCGCATAGTCAGCAGTAAATCAGGCATCGCATCAATAATGGCTTTATTTCGCTGATTAAGCACCGCTAACAGTTTTCTGGATTCAATCTGTTTGAGCAGTTGGTTACCTAAAAATACTAATAACAGCGTGAAAACTATCAAAATGATGATATTTCGCGTCACCACCTGTTGTTCATATTGTCTTATGAGTTGATCGGCCGACGCACGATTTTCAGCGACAATGGAGAACATTCCCCATTTATCCAGAAACTGAAAATCGCACTGGGCATTGTTCTCTAATTGAACCCGATGAATACCCAGCTCAGTTGAGGCCAGATATTTATGATCTTTGCATAAACTATAAATATCACTTTTATGCAGTCCTTCGTACATACTGGATGACCAGATGAGTTTGCCGGACTGATCGGTCAATACAGCAGAAATATTTTTGTTCTTGGTAATGCTTCCAAGCTGAGCAGTCAGGTCTTCATTTTTAAGGGTCGCCACCACCACTCCCCTAAACTTATCTTCACTATCCCGAATCGGATAGCTCATCATGATAGATAGTGCACTTTCTTGAATAATGGATTGCCTCGGTGAGGAAATGAAAAAACTGGTGTGTTCGTTTTGAATGTGTTCGGTAAAATAATCCCTTACCGAAATTGGCTGTTGAGATCCGGGATTGGTAGAAAATGTAATTACACCTTTGCTATCGGCAACATATAGCTGCCATATGGTGGGATTTAGATTTTTGAGTCTTTCAGCGTAAGCAGCGACTTGCTGCGGTGCCTCAATACTCATAGCGCCAAGCTGTCTGAGGTTTGCTCCTACAAAAGAAAATTCTTTATCAATCAACTCGGCTTGTAACACCGATAACATGCCGACCCGCTGATTGATCTGCTCATTAATCGGATTTTTATAACCAGAGACTTGTTGGTGGTAAAAATAACGCAAACTCATCGCACCAATAAACCACACAGCAAGCAGCATAAAGACTACAAGCGTACGGTTAAAAAATAATTGGTTGATATGTTTTGTCATATCTTAAGGATATCGTCTTGATAGGGAAAACACACTAAAAACTCTTTGTGATTCGGATAGTTGCGCACAGTTTCAAAAAATAACCAGTAAACATTTATGTTGATTGAGAAGTTAAAATCTATTGTCTAATACAATTTGTTTGGTGAGGTTAGATTAGGAATAAGAATGATAGCTTTTAGTCGCTGGCTAAAAACTCAATCGCATCTGAAAACTGTCACTCTGTAGATACATTTGATGAGATTGAGTGAAGTCTAATGAGCGTCTAAAGCAAAATACGTTGCATACTTGCATAAAAAAAAGGCTTATCAAAAATAATTTTCTACTTTTAATAAGCCTTCGGTTCTTTAATCGTAAATGTCTGAATTATAGCAATGACTCAATGGCATCCGTCACCTGTTTATCACTTGGTTTAACTTTGCTGGGAAAAGCGGCAACGACTTTGCCGTCGGCATTAATCAGGTATTTACTGAAATTCCAGCCAGGTTCTTGGCTTTGCTGGTTAATTTCCTGAAACACCGGATTGGCTTTCTGACCCGTTACAAAACTCGGAGCAATCATGATAAAGGTCACGCCAAAGTTTTCCCGGCAAACTCGCTCAGCTTCGGCTTCGTCTTTTGCTTCCTGGTTAAAATCATTACTGGCAAAACCCACTACCATCAAACCACTTTCTTGATACTTCTGATGCAAGGCCTCCAGCCCTTCAAACTGGCGCGTATAACCACAGTGACTGGCGGTATTAACGATGAGTAATGGCTTGCCATTGGCCACTTTACAGAGGTTGACTGTTTCGTTAGAATGCAGTTTGGGCAATTCATAATCCAGAAATTCAGGACAGGACTCTGCTGCCTGAGCCGAGAAAGAAAGCATTAAACTTGATATTAATAGTAAGACATAACGCATCATAAAATCCTTTGGCTAGAAGTAAGTTAAACCCTAGGGCTTGTTATCTATGCAGACCTTAGGGGCCACAAAAAGTTGATATAACGTTAAATTAATTATCTGTCAGCTTTAAATGGCAGAAGCCAGATAGTTGTCATCTAACCGTGGCACGGCATCCAGCAGGTTTTTGGTATGCTCATTCTGTGGCGATTTCATGATTTCCTGGGTATTACCGGATTCTACTAATTGTGCTCTATGCATGACCACCATGCGATCGGCCAGATAATCCACAACGCCCATATTGTGCGTGATAAACAACATGCCAATACCCTCTTCATCGACCAGCTGTCTTAACAACCGCAAAATACCGGCCTGCACGGAAACGTCAAGAGCTGATGTTATTTCATCACACAATATAAAGCGTGGTTCCAACACTAAAGCTCTGGCAATGGCAAGACGTTGACGTTGACCACCGGAAAACTCATGTGGATAGCGCCATAGACTATCGGTTGGCATCTCAACCCTGTCCAAGAACCGCGCTGCGATTTGGGTGCGTTCAGCATCGCTACTGCCAATACCATGAACCCGCATCGGTTCGATTAACGTGGTATGAATCGGCAGACGTGGATTTAAACTTGACCCCGGATCCTGAAACACTACCTGCATCCGTCTTCGCAGTGGCCGCATCGCTTTAGCAGATACCTGGGTGATATCCTGGCCTTCAAGAAATATACTGCCGGATGTCACTTCCTGCAGACGTAACAAGGCTCGCCCTAATGTTGTTTTACCGCAACCAGACTCACCTACCAGAGCAACAACCTCTCCTGCATTGACCTGCAGCGAAACGTTTTCAACGGCACGAAAATGATCGACTACCCGACGCATTAAGCCGCGACGCACTGGAAAATATACGGAGACGTCTTTGACTTCCAATAAGACTTTTTCTGGTTTCACCGGCCTGTCTGGTCTGATCAGCCGTTCCGGTAATGCGGCTATCAGGCTCTGGGTATATTCATGTTGTGGATTACGTAAGACATCTGCCGTTTTACCACTTTCCACCAGTTTGCCTTTACGCATCACCCCGACCACATCAGCAATTTGTGCAACCACGCCAAAATCATGGGTAATAAACAACATGCCCATTCCATATTTGGTCTGTAAATCACGCATCAGCTTGAGAATCTCAGCCTGGACCGTTACATCAAGGGCAGTGGTCGGCTCATCCGCAATTAATAATGCCGGTTCACAAATCAGCGCCATCGCGATCATCACCCGCTGGCGTTGACCACCGGATAACCGATGGGGATACTCCCGAATCCGACCTTCGGGGTCCGGAATCCTGACTTCTGCCAGTGCTGCCAGAATTTTCTGTTTACGTGCCTCTTCGTCCAGTTCGGGACGGTGTATCAGCAATACCTCTTCCAGTTGTTCGCCAATCGTCTGCACGGGATTAAGTGAGGTCATTGGCTCTTGAAATATCATCGCGATACGACTGCCACGGACTGATCGCAGCGTTTCGTCATCCGCATTGAGTAAGGCTATTTCAGGTAATTGTCCCTGAGGATCCGTTAACCTAATATGGCCGTCAGGATGCCGGTAATGACCATGCGGTAATAATCCCATGATCGATAACGCTGTCACAGATTTACCGCTACCGGATTCACCGACCAGACAGTAGGTTTGGCCGGGTTCAACCGCCAGACTGATATTATCAACCGCCCGTAACCAGTTATCGCCCTCACCCAGCTCTGTTACCAGGTTTTCAACTTCCAGTAACGTCATGACTGCATCCCCCGATTGGTATGGGGATCAACGGCGTCACGCAATGATTCACCCAACAGGTTATAGGCGAATACCGTCATAAAAATTGCACCACCCGGGAAAACCGCTAACCACCAGTTAAAGGTCGAGGATTGCACGGCCTGATTAAGCAACTGTCCCCATGAAGGATCATCGACTAAACCCAGACCAAGAAAGCTTAGCGTCGCTTCAGCCAGAATTGCAGAGGCAACACCAAAGCTGGTCGCGACCAGCAATGGAGCCAGCCCGTTGGGCAACATATGACGAAATAAAATGGATCGTAGCGGTAAACCACTGGCGATGGCCGCTTGAACAAAATCCTGCTGCCGAAGCTTGAGAAATTCGGCACGTACATAACGTGCATAGCCCGACCAGGCCGTTATCCCAATAATCACCATCATCATGTAAATGGAACGGCCAAAAAACGCCACGAATGACAACAACAAAAAGAGGGTTGGAATAGCTTCAAAAATTTCCACCAGCCGCATGCCAATAATATCGACAATGCCTGAAAAATAGCCCATCAGACCACCAATAATGGTTCCGATAACCAAGGCAATTCCGGTAGCTATAAAACCAATTCCCAAGGCAATACGGGATGCATGGATCATTCGGGATGCTACATCTGCCCCATTTTCGTCAGTACCCATCCAATGGGTACGTTCGTTTACTGATAAGGGTGACTCAATCCCGGTGTCGGCATAATCACGCAGATAATCCTTAGCGGAATATGGAATCGGTGCCCGAATGATATTGTCGACTTTACCGGCAGCTTCCATTTCGCGGTAATGCTCATATACCACCAGTACCGGCGGTGTTACGCTCGAGTAAGCAATAAATGACACCACAGCAATGCTGGCAACCCACAACAAAATCTTTTTCCAGGCAACAATTGATAAGGCGGAAATCACCAGGGTTATGAAAAAACCACTCAACCAGACCCAGTCCAGTGGTTCCATATGTTGCAGTAATGGGCTGGAAGCCTGTCCGTCCACAACTATGTAAAGCGGGTGACTGCTTGCCAGAAAGGGTGAAAAGGTGGCGATTAACACTAAAAGCCCAATCCAGGCCAAACCGATTTTGGCGCTGGTGCGTTTTAACAGTGAAGAAACCACCTGTTGGGTCCAGGATTTAGACGGTTGCTTGACTGGAATATCGACGACTTGCTCAGTCATAACTGACCCTCGGATCAACAATTGCGTAGGCAATATCAGCCAGTAAATAGCCGACTAATGTCAGCAGACCGGAAATCAATGTGACCGATAACACCAGCTCACGATCACGGGTCTGCACCGCTTCAACTGCCAATTTGCCCATCCCATCGATACTGAAAATGCTTTCCACTATGACTGACCCCGCTAACAAACTGGGCAATAAAGTGGCCGATACTGTAATCAGTGGCAAAAGTGAGTTTCTAAAGACATGACGCCATAATACTGTTTCTTCATCCACTCCCTTCGCTCTTGCCGTGCGGGCATAATCAGCGGCTAGGTTTTCCAATAAAGATGAACGCGTCAACTTGGCAAGAAAGGCCAGACCACCATATGAAAGTGCGATAACAGGCAATACCAGATGCCATAACCGATCCAGTAGATAGCCGCCTTGCAGAATGTCCACTCCGAGTAATCGCGATATGGCTAATCCGAGTCCTATTCCAAAGGTTCCGGCTACGATAATTCTCAATGCAATATTATTCAGCCCAGCCAGTAACCTGAACAATAAAGCCATGGATGGAATCAAAAATAGATGCAACACCCCAAAAGCTTGACCATGCAGGTTAAACGCCATTGCATACCCTAGCAGAGCCCCCACAATGACCCCGGCATACTGCCGCTTTTTTAATGAAAAACTTACTGCAGCACTGATCAAAGCAACCGTTATCAATGCCACACACAACACGGTAATAAACACATCGCCAAAGCTGCTAAATAATGGAAGGAATGTTTGATCCGCCGTTTCGCGGCGCATCAAACCCCCGGTTGGGAACCAGCGCCAATATTGCTCTGAAGCAAAAAAGCCGATAAACAAAACACCAGCCAGCATACTCGGTACTGACCATAAGCCGAGCAGGAAAATATTGGAGGTGACATCGAATCGTCCTCCCCGTTGGCGAGCGGCTTGTACGCCGATACCGATTGCCAGAGCATAAATCAGTGGTATTGAAATCAGATTGAGTAACAAGGTGATTGGTAGTCGTTCAGCAATCATATCGGTGACTGGTCTGCCATAACGAAAGCTGGTGCCGAGATCAGGACCTTTCCACAATGAAAACTCACCAAAGCTACCATCAGCTAATCTTTCAAAACCAATCGGTGAAATATTATTTAACCAACGGACATATTGCACCGGGGCGGGCTGGTCCAGACCATACAATTTGTTGTAATAGTCTTCCAGGGCCTGACGGCTTTGCGGTTCCAGTTCCATGCCATCAACCAGCGACTGGGCACTAATACCGCCCGGAGCAGCAGCCATAACAGTAAACACTACAATAGTGATTCCGAGCAGCGTCGGAATCATCAGTAAGATGCGTCGCAGCAAATAATTCAGCATGTCTGTCTAACGCCTAGCGACTATGCTGCAGTTCGGCCGGGACATATATCTCGACCGGGACAGTCATCAGGTTAAGTCCCAATGCAGTTTTTTCCAGGTTATGAATGCGCCGGTCAATAAAGGCCATGGTATTGCGACGGAAGAGGAAAGTATAAGGCTGATCCTGCACCAGAATTTTCTCTGCCTGATGCCATAAATTCATGCGCTTTTCTTCATTTACTTCCCCACGAGCTGCATCAATGATGGCATCCAGCTCAGGATTTCGGTAATTGATAAAATTATCGCCACCTTCAACGGTTTGGCTGGAATGAAACATCTGATAGATGTCGATTTCGATACCTGATGTCCAGGCCAAGGTGATGGCATCGAAGTTTTTCTGTTGGATATTTTCTACCATTACCGACCATTCAGTGGGATTTGGTTTCATGATAATGCCTGAACGAGCATATAAATCTCTCAGAAACAGCACCATGCGGCGAGTATCATCACTGTCCTGAAAGTAAGTCAGCGAAAACTCAAAATTGTCACCATCCGGGGTTTCCAATACACCATCATTATTGCTGTCCTGAAAACCGGCTTCCAATAATAATTCACGCGCTTTTTCAATATTATAGCCAATTGCCTCATTAGCCTTATCATGCTGAGCCGAGCCCGGCATAAAGGGGCTGGCTGCAGGTTGTCCATATCCCAGGAAAATTTCTTCTAATACTCTATCGACATCGGTGAGCATGGACATTGCGATCCGCACCCGTTTATCGGCAAATATAGTCTTTTCACCGCCACGTTCCTGATTCCAGGCAATAAAACTGTAACCTGCGGTAGGACTCATATATTCAAAATTCTGACTGCGTTCGATGATGTCTTTGTCATCCAGTAACGTTTGATATTCACGTGGACGAGCACTGTAGACATCAATATCCCCATTACGGAAAGTGGTTAAACGAGCACTGTCATTTTCGATAATTCGCCAGACAATGCGATCAAAAGAAGCACTGACCGGTCCCCAATAGCGAGGGTTACGTACCAGTTCAACGACACCTGCATCGGGAGACCATCCTTCAGGATTGGCTAAACGGAATGGACCTGAGCCGAGCAATAAGCCCCGGCTTTCATTAAACGTCTGGGGATCATCAAGAAAGCGTCCATAAAAATGTTCCGGTAAAATTTCCAGACTGCCGGCCAGTTGTAAGCTATTAAAGTAGGGTTCCTTGAAGACAAATTCCACATGGTAATCATCCAAGGCAGTCACCCGCTCTATGCGCGAAAGATATGCACGACTGCGGGGTGCGGCTATTGCCTCATTCATAATGAAATTAAAAGTAAATTCTACGTCTTTAGCGGTTAATGGTTCACCATCTGAAAACGAAATATCACGACGTAGTGCAAAGGTAATCGTCAAACCATCAGCAGAAGTTGACCAGTCTTCTGCCAGCAATCCATTCCATTCCAGTGTTTCGGGGTTTCTGACCAGTAATGATTCCAGCACATATTGTTGAACTTCGGCGGAGTATGCGTCAGCAGAAACCAGGGGGGTTAAGGTGCGGATATTGCTGCCAAACGCCATCATCAACCAATCTCCCTGGGCATACTCTTCGTGTTCAGTCGCTCGGCGGGCACGTTCAAAAGCATCTGTCTCTTTGGTGACTGATTGGTCTGAAAAGGAGGTGTTGGCAGCACTACTGAAATCGGCCGTACGAATCGTTTTTTCAAGATTACGTAATAAACCACGCGTCGAGCGGATATCCTTGGCCTGCTCTTCCATAATACGGGTCATTTCATCCATCTTGGTCCACTGCCTGTCTATCTGAACCATAAGTAGCAGGAACATCACCACGAATAAACTTAATCCAAGCCAAAACCAGAGTTTACTGATACCCGCATTTCCATTTTTCATGCTTTATTTGCCTATTTCTCTGTAGATGTTTGTTATTTTTTATGACTTTAGTTCAGCCTGACAGTTTGTAGAGCTGCTGTCAGTAGATTTCTACTAAAAATTTAGCTTCACGACTTGACAGTTGCAAATCCGGGTTGGTTCTTGTCGTAGCTAAAATTGTTATGACTGAATTCACTAGAATCTGTTGATCTTCCAGCGTCAGTATTGCAGACGGTTATGTTAAACATCACCAGTCCTTAATCACCCTCTCCCAGACAGAACTTGATTTCAGCCAGATTTTTTTCAACACTTTGTGTGCCCGCCTGTATTGCTTCAGCTGCACGGTAAAATTCCAGCAAACCGATATGTGATAAACGTGGTTGTAACAACACATCTGGTGGGTCACCCGCCATACGACTACGGGTGATACGATCCTGAGTGATATTTACCGACGCAGCAATTGCCGCGAACATATCCGGTACATCTTCTTTGGGCGTTTTCTCTTCACCAAAAAGATTGCCAGTGTAATTGGTGATGAAATCACTAATCCGGTTTCCCAGCAGACTGCTGCTTTGATCATTCTGGGGAACCGGAGGATTCTGATGCAGATGTTTTCCCAAAATATCGCCATTCAGGTTGACTGCAATCACAATATCAGCCCCCAATGCGCGACAAACCGATACTGGTACAGGATTAACTAATCCGCCATCTATCAACCATCGCCCATGATGCTTAATGGCTGGAAATAAACCTGGCAAAGAAATAGAAGACCAGACGGCTTCAAGCAATTTCCCCTCGGTATTCCAGACTTCCTGACCGGTATGAAGATGGGTCGCGACACTAGCATAGCGCGTCGGAAGATCTTCAATTAATGTGGCTTCTTCAGCCACATACTGTCTTAGGAATTGATGCAACTTATCTTTATTAACGACCCCATTAAATGGAAAACCGATATTAAAAAATCGCGCCGTTTCGAGTTTGGTCAATTTTAAAAGTCGTTGTTGCAGATCGGGCAATTTATTACTGAGATATGCCGCACCAACTAATGCACCTATAGAAGTACCGACCACTACATCGGGCTTGATTCCCGCCTTTTCGAGAGCATTTATCACACCAATATGTGTCCATCCTCTTGCTGCCCCACTGCCAAGTGCCAAGCCGATTTTCAACGAATTTTTCATTTAATGTTCACTTTAAATTTAAGGGGAAATCGTATTAACATGATGAAAAAGCTAAAGATATATAAATTCCGACCGTTATAACTGAATGACTCGTGTAACCTTAGGTCAACATGATGGATATATCACGAATTTATCATAACAACTTTTTAATTACCTACAGCACGCAACCGGTTAACCCTGGACAAGCCTCTGCGGAAAAAACCCAGCAAACAATTCATGAAGAGCGAAGGCAGCGTCGTGAACGTCGCAAACGTAAACAGAAAACGCGAATAGAAAGACGGGTTTCCTCAGAGCGCAGGGGCCCTTCGTTTGATGCCAAGGCTTGAATCAGGCTGTTCTTTAAAAGCTTTTACTCATGCGGATCATAAAGATAAACCATTAGTACGCTTTTAAAGCTTTTTTAAAGACTTTCGATCAAACAAGCCCCATCGTCCTGTTTTAACCGCGCCACGACGAATGCCGTTAACCGGTGCGATGTAAAACAAATCACCATTTTGTCCCAAAAGCTGTTGTCTGACCCCACTGGCTTTGGCAATTTTGGCATTGGCTTTCATGTGCATTAACTCGCCATGAACCGGGATCGCACATTGTGGCTGTACCCATTGGTACATGGTTTTAAGTTCTTCGCTAGCAGGATGTCCCGAGGCATGAATGGGCAGCGCGCTATTATCAATATCAATAACATCAACCTGCATGACTTTAAGCCGTTCTATCAAAGTGGCAATCGCCAGTTCATTTCCCGGGATGACTTTTGAACTAAAAATAACGGTATCGCCAGGTGATAATTGCATATCCCGAAAACTGTTCAGACTCAGTCGATTTAGCGCTGTTCGTGGTTCTCCCTGACTACCAGTCGCCACCAATAAAACCGTATGTGCAGGTAAAAACCCTAAATGCGCTGAATCTACTGACGTTTTCACACTGTTCCATAAACCAACATTTTTGGCAGCTGACACGGTGTTGATTAATGAGCGGCCAAGCAGGCCCAAATGGCGCCCGGTTTCGTCAGCAATTCTTGCCAGAGTGTGTAACCGGGCGATATTACTGCCGAAACAGGCGACCACGACTCTGCCTTTGGCCTGTTCAACATGGAATTTCAAACCTTGGTATAAATTCGCTTCTGATTCCGACCACCCCTGCACATTGGCGTTGGTCGAATCACAGACCATCGCATCAACCTGATATTCAGCTAATTTTTGAAAGGTACCTGCATCATATGCCGGACCCACCACCGGAGCTTTATCAAGCTTCCAATCCGCGGTATGGAATACTTTTCCTGCTGCTGTAGAGATAAGCAATGCATAAGGTTCGGGGATGGAATGAGTAAGTTTTAACCACTCCACATGAAATACGCCGATCTGTCGTTTGGCATCTGCTTCAACCACAATGACCGGCACTTTATCTGCGATACCACGTTCAACCAGCTTTCGTCGTAACATTTCAGCGGTAAATGCTGTTGTATAAACAGGGCACCGAAAGTATTCCCAAAGATAAGGCACTGCACCAATATGATCTTCATGAGCATGGGTAATAATCAGACCATCCAGCTGTTGACGACGGTCGATCAGAAATTGCGGGTCAGCCATCTGGATTGGCGGGTTCTGACTATTAAGTGGGTCACCGAACTCATCTACTTCAGCTTGAAATGTCACACCACAATCCACAATCAACCAACGCCCGTTATGTCCATACACATTCAGGTTCATGCCTATTTCGCCACAGCCCCCCAACGGCAGGAACCAAAAATCATCTTTTCCAGGTGTCATCCAGGCCTCTTAATTCAAATGCGTCGGTGTTCATTCTTTTCAGTTAAAACAAGTGTTGCTATGACTGGTAATGTTTTCACCAGTTCATTTTTGCTATCTTCATGATAGCAGTTGCACTTTTGCAACATTATAAATGCAGCCAGAGAAATTCTTTTCAAAGACACTCCAGCAAAGCCGTGATGTGTCTGTTCCGCTAGTGGCAACAGCTTTTTGTTTTACAAAGTTATCGGTTAACTCCTGAAACAGGACGTTTAGGTTTTCTCTTTCATTTTGGCTTTAACTACATTGTTTGAGTAGATTTTGCCGCTCCGGTCATTAAATCAATCGTCACAATTAACATAGCTACATCGTTGTTATTGAAGCTTATAAGCTGCATTTGGCATAAAGGAAATATCTGACTTAAATCAACAATGCTATACTTTGCGGCTGTTTACAGTTGAAAACGCTGCAGGCTTTTAACTATCCCAAATAATCAGAGGCAAACAGATGGAAAAATCCACCCTTATGTCAGAAGGATTAACGCTCATGGTAACCGGCATGGGTTTTGTATTTGTGTTTTTGACCGTATTAGTACTGGTGACGACATTAATGTCGTGGATAATCACACGTTATGAGAAAAGTGTCGGCGCCCTTCCTGCTGAAGGCATTCCTGCCCCTACTGCTGTATTAGGTCGGAATCAGTCAGGGCAGTCCAAACAGCAATCCCAATCTTCTCAAGATTCAACATTACTGACAGTTTTATCCAGTGCAGTTCACAAATACCGTAAAAACAAGTGACGCCAAGTCGCTCCACGAATTAGTAGTTTAATCAAAGGCCATAATATGACCGAAGCAAATAAAAAGCTTGGCATCACCGATGTCGTTCTGCGTGATGCCCATCAATCACTTTTCGCTACTCGACTCCGTTTAGATGACATGCTGCCAATTGCCGACAAACTGGATCAGGTAGGTTACTGGTCAGTTGAAACATGGGGTGGCGCAACTTTTGATGCCTGTATCCGCTATCTTGGTGAAGATCCCTGGCACCGCATCCGCAGTCTTAAGGCAGCCATGCCCAATACCCCACAACAAATGTTACTTCGCGGACAAAATTTGTTGGGTTATCGTCATTATGCTGATGATGTGGTGCGTAAATTTGTGGAAAGAGCCAGCATTAATGGCGTAGATGTGTTCCGCGTATTCGACGCAATGAATGATCCCAGAAACCTTGAAGTTGCTATCAAAGCTGTTCTGGAAAATGAAAAGCACGCACAAGGCACCATGGCCTACACCATCAGCCCGGTGCATGATTTGCAAATGTGGTTGGATATGGCCAAACGCATTGAAGATATGGGTGCCCATTCATTATGTATTAAAGATATGGCTGGTTTGCTTAAGCCTTACAAAGCTTATGAACTTGTTAAAAGCCTTAAGCAAACCATTGATATCCCTATACATATGCAGTCTCACGCGACGACTGGCCTGTCGACAGCGACCATCATGAAATGTGTGGAAGCTGGTATTGATAATGTCGATACCGCTATTTCATCAATGTCGATGACCTATGGCCATTCGGCGACTGAATCGGTTGTGGCCATATTCGAAGATACAGCCAGTGATACCGGTCTGAATATCGAATTGCTTGAAGAAATCGCTGCTTACTTCCGCGAAGTTCGTAAAAAATATGCCAAGTTTGAGGGAAGTTTACGCGGGGTCGATTCACGCATCCTGGTAGCCCAGGTTCCTGGTGGCATGTTGACCAATATGGAAGGCCAGCTGCGCGAACAAAATGCGCTGGACCGGATGGATGAAGTGTTACATGAAATTCCTCGTGTGCGTGAGGATCTCGGATTCATCCCGTTGGTAACGCCTACTTCACAAATTGTCGGCACCCAGGCAGTTATTAATGTATTAACCGGTGAACGTTATAAATCCATCACCGAAGAAACACAGGGTGTTTTACGCGGGGAGTATGGCTCTGCTCCAGCACCATTTAATTCTGAGCTGCAAAAGCGTGTGCTTAATGATGAAGAAGCGATTACCTGTCGTCCCGCCGATTTGCTTGAAGACGAAATGGAAAAGCTGACCAGTGAATTAATTTCACTTGCCGAAACAGAGGACTTTAAACTCGAAGAAGGTGAAAGACAGATTGATGATGTTTTAACCTTTGCGTTATTTAATCAAACAGCAATCAAATTTCTTAAAAACCGTGGCAATCCAGATGCATTTGAACCGTTGCCAACCGCGGAATCCACTCACGAATCCTCCACTCCAGCCAAATCGGCAGGTGCGCCTGAAACTTACACCATCACGGTCAATGGTCAGCAATATGTCGTTGAAGTGAATGAAGGTGGTGATATTAGTCAGATTGACAGCTCACAGGCGCCTCAGCCTGCTGCGCAGCCAAGCACAAATGAAGGCGTTGCTGTAAAAGCACCTTTGTCTGGCAATATCTGGAAAATCATGGTTTCTCAAGGCCAGTCGGTTAATGAAGGCGATGTATTGCTTATCCTTGAAGCGATGAAAATGGAAACACAGATAGTAGCCGAACACGATGGTACGGTGACTTCAATCAATGTTAAACCAGGTGACACCGTCAAAGTTGGTGACACTCTCGTTTCTATCGCTTAAGGGCAACTCTAATGGATAAGTTATTACATCTTTGGGAGGCCACTGGCTTCTATCAAATGCAACCTGGCCAGGGCATCATGATCCTGATCGGCATGTTGTTGTTATATCTGGCGATCAAGAAAAACTTTGAGCCTTTACTACTGGTTCCAATCGGCTTTGGTGGCGTGCTTGCCAATATTCCGGGAGCCGGGTTAGCTGAGGCCGGTGGTATTTTGCACCTGTTTTATGTGGTTGGTATTGAAAGTGGCGCCTTCCCGCTCATCATTTTTATGGGTGTCGGTGCAATGACCGATTTTGGTCCCCTGCTCGCCAATCCTAAAACCCTTTTTCTAGGGGCTGCAGCCCAGTTTGGTATTTTTGCAACGTTAATGGGGGCGGTTTTACTCTCTACCTTCGGTATATTTGACTTTAGTCTGGCTGATGCTGCTGCCATTGGTATTATCGGCGGCGCTGATGGGCCTACATCGATTTATGTTGCCAGTAAGCTTGCACCGGACTTGCTGGGTGCTATCGCTGTTGCCTCTTATTCTTACATGGCATTGGTACCATTGATTCAGCCACCGATTATGCGTGCGCTGACTAATGAAAAAGATCGTAAAATACGTATGCATCAGCAGCGTCATGTATCACAACGGGAAAAAATTGTTTTCCCTTTGGTCATATTGATTCTGGTCGCTCTCTTCTTGCCTGATGCAGCGCCATTATTGGGTATGTTCTGTTTCGGTAATCTGATGAAAGAATGTGCGGTAGTAGATCGTCTGAGTAATACTACTCAGAACTCACTGATCAACACTGTGACGATTTTCCTTGGCCTTGCGGTTGGTTCCAAATTAAGTGCAGAAAGCTTTTTGAATCAAATGACATTAGGCATTCTTTTGCTTGGTATGTTGGCCTTTTCTATCGGTACGGCCTCCGGGGTCATCATGGCCAAAATACTCAACAAAATAACCAAAGAGCCCATCAACCCGTTAATCGGTTCTGCTGGTGTATCAGCAGTCCCCATGGCGGCCAGGGTTTCTAACAAGTTAGGTCTGGAAGCTGATAAACATAACTTCCTGTTAATGCATGCGATGGGCCCGAATGTGGCCGGGGTTATTGGTTCTGCAGTAGCTGCAGGTATCCTGATTAACTACGCAGCAGGTTAACCTCTTTTATTGCTCCCTGAAAATAGCTTTTTTCAGGGAGCAATTTGTTTACCTTTAACTATTCTCACTTTTGCAATCTGATCGCCAAAACCTCTTATTTCACAAGCATATCCGGCAAAAGATGCGTGAGATTCAACCAGGCCCTGCCATTTTTCACCCTGGGCATAATCACCATTCATCTGGCTAAAATCCAGCCCAAAGCTTTTCAATAAAACTAACGTATTGCTATAGCTCATACCGGGGTTTATTTGTTCACAAGCAGATTTGATCTTATCGGTTTCCCACACATAATAAAGTGGGTATAACATCAACAGCACAATTGAAAATTGTATCAATTTAACAAGGGTCTGTTGATATTTCATAGCCGCCTCTGTTGTGACTGAAAATGCACCAATCAAGGCGCGAGGAATGCAGTTTAGTAGTTCTAAATAAATGACGAGTAACGTAGAGTGGTGCATTTTCAGTCACAACCCAAAGGGCTGGGACTATTTTTTTGCCCCACGGCGTTGGAAATGACTTATGTAGATCACTACATCGCATCATTTCCGCCTTGTTGGACAAAAAAAGAGCCTCCAGCAGTGGTGGCTCTGAAAAATCAATAGACCCTGAATATTTCATGGCCATGTTTCCTTTCATTGAGCCATTTTTAAGTGTGTTGATTGTAGAGTGAGTCACATTGTTAAAACGTGACCTAACGATTATTTTTACAAAATAACAGGAAACTTCCATGTCTAACGAAATAATACCCGTTCATATCACCAAAAGTCCGGTCGAACTTTTCAAGATCCTTAAATTTGAAGGTATTGCTGACAGTGGTGCCGAAGCAAAAAATATCGTTGCTGAGGGACACGTAAAAGTGAATGGTGAAGTTGAAACCCGTAAACGCAGACAAATGGTCGCGGGTGATATTTTTCAAATTGGAGAGGATAGCTGGCAGTTGGTGGATTGACTTAATGGTAGTTTAATATATGATTTACTGCATATATGAATATTCAAATATGATTTAGCTGTGGATTTACTGAGTTTTCACAAATGTCTGGCAGATGAAACACGTCTGCGTATGGTGTTGCTGATTGTTGATCAGGGCGAACTTTGCGTATGTGAGCTGATGTCCGCTATGAAAATAAGCCAGCCGAAAATTTCACGTCATCTGGCGCTTCTCAGACAACATGGACTATTACAGGATAGACGTCAGGGACAGTGGGTTTATTATCGACTTAATCCGGAACTCCCCGCTTGGTCACAACAGTCCATCAATGCTGCTTATCAGAGTAAACCTGACTTCTTCAAAGAAGATTTAACCAAGTTACAACGCCTGGGTAATTGCTGCTAAAAATTTTCATTAAATATATATGGATAAACATATGTTATGACAGCCAAACCTTTCAAATTTTTATTTCTTTGCACACACAATGCATGTCGAAGCATTCTTGCTGAGGCCATCTTCCGACACTTAGCGGATACCAGGTTTATTGTGGCCAGTGCGGGCAGCAACCCTGCGGGTAATGTTTTCCCTGAAACACTGACCAAATTGCAGGAACATGGTTACAGCGTTGAGGGTTTATCCAGCAAATCCTGGGATGATTTAAAAGATTATCAACCGGATGTTGTAATCACTGTTTGCGATCAGGCCGCAGGTGAAAGCTGCCCGGTCTGGTTTGGTAAGGCCGTGAAAGGACATTGGGGATTGACCGATGCTTCCAAAGTAGCGGATCCACTTGAGCGAAATCAGACTTTCGATGAATTAATCAGTTTGCTCGACGCTCGTATCAGCGCATTACTGCAATTAATGCCAGATGAATTATCTGCCTCTGAACTCAGTGCCGACATTAAACGCATAGGAGCTACATACTGATGGGCATATTTGAACGCTATTTATCGGTTTGGGTCGGACTGAGTATTCTGGCGGGTTTGTTCTTGGGAAATCTGTTTCCCAGCCTGTTCAATCTGGTTGCCAGCCTGGAATATGCTCATGTCAATCTGCTGATCGCGATATTTATCTGGTTAATGATTTATCCAATGATGGTGCAGGTGGATTTCACGGCAATTAAAGATATTGGCAAACGGCCTCAGGGAATCTGGCTGACTTTAGTCATCAACTGGCTGATCAAACCCTTCACTATGGCTGCCCTGGGCTGGCTGTTTTTTAAGGTCCTGTTTGCCGGATGGGTCGATCCCCAATCGGCTGATGAATATATAGCTGGCATGATTTTACTCGGTGTAGCTCCCTGCACGGCAATGGTGTTTATCTGGAGTCAATTGGTCAAAGGTGATGCTAATTACACGCTGGTACAAGTGTCTCTCAATGACATAATTATGATTTTTGCGTTTGCACCGATTGCCGCATTTTTACTTGGCATTACGGATTTGACCGTACCTTGGGAAACCTTGCTGATTTCAGTCGTTTTATATGTATTGTTACCCTTATTAGCCGGCTTTTTTACTCGACAACATATTATTAAAAACAAAGGTTTGCCTGAGTTAACCCGATTTTTAAATCACATCAAACCCTGGTCAATTCTGGGATTACTGGCCACTGTACTGCTTTTGTTTGGCTTTCAGGCTGAAACCATTCTGCAACAACCTTTCATTATTTTACTGATAGCAATTCCACTGTTGATTCAAACCTATGGGATTTTTGCGCTGGCTTATTTCGCAGCGATAAAACTGCGCCTCCAGCATGATGTTGCTGCACCGGCATGCCTTATCGGTACCTCCAACTTCTTTGAAATGGCTGTTGCCGTTGCTATTTCATTATTCGGGCTTCACTCCGGCGCTGCTCTTGCAACTGTGGTGGGAGTTCTGGTCGAAGTGCCGGTCATGCTGACGTTAGTCTATTTCGCCAATCGCACCAGAAACTGGTTTCCCAAAAAAGAGAATTTATCATGACAATTAAAGTAGGTATTAATGGTTTCGGCCGTATCGGTCGATTATGTTTACGTGCCGCATGGGACTGGGAAGATATTGAGTTTGTGCAGATTAATGATCCTGCGGGTGATGCTGAAACCCACGCCCATTTGTTAAATTTTGATTCGGTACATGGCCGCTGGGATCATCAGGCAGAAGCCAATGGCAATACTATTTTTGTTGGCCATAAAACGCTTGCTGTAACCACCAATAAAGCTATTGATGATACTGACTGGTCAGCTTGTGATGTTGTCATAGAGGCTTCCGGTAAAATGCGCGACACTGGTTTGCTGCAAAGCTATATGGATCAGGGTGTAAAACGTGTGGTCGTTACAGCTCCAATCAAACAACCCGGTATTTTAAATGTCGTAATGGGTGTGAATGATGATCTGTATGATGCCAATAAACATCCTATAGTAACGGCCGCATCCTGCACTACCAACTGCCTGGCACCAGTCGTCAAAGTCATTCATGAAAAACTGGCTATCAAGCATGGCATGATCACTACCATCCATGATCTGACCAATACTCAGTCAATTATGGATACTCCCCACAAAGATTTACGCCGTGCTCGGATGTCCGGCACTAACTTGATTCCGACCACCACCGGAAGTGCTACAGCCATTACTGAAATTTTTCCCGAACTCAAAGGGCGACTCAATGGACATGCTGTACGTGTGCCATTAGCCAATGCTTCATTAACGGATTGTGTGTTTGAAGTTGAACGTGCAACCTCGGTTGAAGAAGTCAATGCACTATTAAAAGCTGCAGCAGAAAATGAGTTAAGTGGTATTTTGGGCTATGAGGAAAAACCGCTGGTTTCCAGTGATTATCGTGGCGATCCGCGTTCCAGCATTATTGATGCACTATCGACCATGGTCACTAATGAGACCCAGGTGAAAATTTATGCCTGGTACGACAATGAATGGGGTTATAGCATGCGGACAATGGAGCTGGTGCGTAAAGTTGGCTTAAGTGAAGTTAGCTTGCCTTGCGAAACGTCAGGTTAAATCGATAAGGCCCGGTCAGTGGATGCTGGCCAGGTTTTAATGTTAATACACCGTGATAATAACGACGCGCTGCCCTGCCCCAGACGATGACATCGCCATGTTCAAGTGGAACACGTTGCTTTGGATCATTTCTGCTGGCACCACCAAACTGAAAAATAATGGGCAACCCAAGTGAGACTGAAACTATTGGCTGAGAAAAATCCCGCTCATCCTTATCCTGATGCAGCCCCATCTTGGCACCGACTTCATATTGGTTCATTAAACAAACATCAGGATTAAAGTCAGAAAAGCCACAAATCTGAGCCGCGGTTTCAGCAAGCTCACGAAAACATTGCGGCATTTCAGGCCATGGCAAATTTGTCAGTGGATCGATTGCGGTATATCGGTAACCTTGTCGATCGGTGTGCCACCCCACATCACCGCAATTAGTAATTGCTGCAGACATATAAAATCCGCCAGGTGTCTGCATTTTACGAAAAGTTGATTGGGCATTAATCTGACCAATGGCAGTTATTAACTGTGGGGCTTGTTGAAGGGCAAAACCTTTCAGAAGGAAGACATCCGGCAAGATCTCATCACAGTCTTTAAAGACACTCTCAGCAAATAAATCTGCTGTATGCATTAGGCCTTGTTGATCTTTCATATCCACCACTGCTGGC
>TARA_R110002110_G_scaffold391972_1_pt1 | contig 34125 bp, 27 predicted proteins | sample TARA_R110002110 | Tara Oceans TARA_R110002110 (sample SAMEA4397330) | marine metagenome | biome: Polar Biome; feature: [SRF] surface water layer (ENVO:00010504); material: water (ENVO:00002006), including particulate matter (ENVO:01000060) such as... | depth 5 m | reverse complement strand
TTTCGGTACAAGGTATGACGGGTTACTTCATCATCAAAACGCAGGCTGTTGTAGCCCACCACGCAGGTGCCCGGCTGGCTGAACGCCTCGTTGATCTGACCAATGAATTCGGTTTCCGGGTAACCCTCTTCCATGGCTTTCTGAGGCGTGATGCCGGTAATCAGGCAGGCTTCCGGTGATGGCAGATAGTCGTCGGTGGGCTTGCAGTAAATAACCAGCGGATCCTCAATAATGTTCAGATCCGCATCGGTTCGCACACCGGCAAACTGGGAGGGGTGGTCGTGAACAGGGTCTACGCCAAAGGTTTCGTAATCGTGCCAGTAAAACGAGCGGATCAAGGGAAGACTCCTGCCTTGTGAATCATGGAATTCAGGAGTCTAACAAAATCAAAACAGCTTGGTACCCATATCCGTGCGGTGAGTCTGCTGCACGCAGGCAGCCTGCGCCTGGAAATTACATTATTTTTAGTTTGCAACATACGCACTATACCGGAGGCCACGCGGGTTATAGAGTGAGCTCAGTCACAAACGCGGATCACAAGATGTTACAATTCGCCAGCATCGACGCACCTCAATAAGCGTCGTTTTAATGTACATATTTTAGCGTGCTGTTATACTCACTGAAACGCTATTCAATTCTTATCGGTTATCATCATGACCACTCGCATACTCATTTGCGACGATTCCGCGCTTGCCAGGAAACAGATGGCCCGGGCCCTGCCCAGGGGTCTGGCGGATAAAATTCTTTATGCCAACAACGGCGTGGAAGCACTCGAAAAACTGCGCGCCCACGAAGCCGATCTGATGTTCCTGGATCTCAACATGCCAGAGATGGATGGCTACGCGGTTCTGGAGCACGTGCTGGCCGAAGACCTGCCCATAATGACCATCGTGGTCTCCGGTGACATTCAGCCAGAAGCCCGGGAACGGGTGCGCAAGCTCGGCGCTATCGACTTTATCAAAAAGCCCACAGATCTGGCCGTAGTGCTCAGCCTGCTGGCCGATTACGGCTTCTACCGCCCCGGCGACCTTGAAAATGCCGCACTCAGCGATAACCAGCTCAACCCCGGCGATGGGTCTCCGGCACAGGAAATCTCGGTTTCACTGAACGATTACCTGCAGGAAATCTCCAACGTTGCCATGGGGCGGTCATCCGATCTGCTTGCACGGCTGTTGCGGGTGTTCGTGAAACAACCCATCCCGAGAGTCGCCTTTATTGCCAACTCCGAACTGCACATGGCCATCTCGGCCGCACACGACAGCGATACCTACTCCGCCGTGTGCCAGGGATTCACTGGTGCGGGCATTGCCGGCGAGGCACTGCTGCTGTTTGCCGACGCCAGCTTCCGGGAAATGGCCGAACTCCTCCATTACGAGACGCTTGAAGGTGAGTCCGTCCACGTGGAAGTGCTGATGGATATGTCCAGCATACTGTTCGGAGCCTTCCTCAAAGGCATCGGCGACCAGCTCGACCTGAAGCTCGGCCTTGGCCATCCCAGCGTCTTGGGCCAACACCGGCAGATCACCGAACTGCTCGAACATCAGAACTCCCGGGAAGAGCAACTCCTGTGCATTGAAATCAGCTACACGCTTGAGGAACGGGATATACAGTGCGACATGCTGGTGCTGCTCACGGAAGATTCGGTGCCCTTCCTTGAACAACGCCTTCAATACCTGACGGACTGAACCATGGCCATAGACGAACTTGAAGCTCAATCCTTCCACTGGCTGGTGGACATGCTGGAATCCGTTGAGGTGGGCCTGGTGGTATTGGATCTGGAATTCCGGGTGCAGGCGTGGAACGGATTCATGGAGAACCACAGCGGCATTACCGCCAGCAAAATCCAGAACCGGGTACTGTTTGACGTATTCCCCGACATCCCCGAAGCCTGGCTTACCCGCAAAGTGGATGCCGTAGCACTGCTCAACACCCGCGCCTTCACCTCCTGGGAGCAACGGCCCTACCTGTTCCAGTTTCGCAATACACGCCCTATCACCGGCACCGAAGACTACATGTTCCAGAACCTCACCATCAGCCCGCTTTCTGGCACGAGCGGCCAGGTCGAGAAAATATGCCTGATGGTGTACGACGTAACTGACATCGCCTCCGGCAAGCGGGCCCTGGAGCGGGCGAACGAACAACTCGCCAAGCTCAGCATGACCGACCGGCTAACGGGCCTGTTGAACAGAGGCACATGGGAAAACCTGGTGGATGCAGAATTCGAACGGTATCGCCGCTATAACCAGCCCACCAGCCTTGTGATGTTTGATATCGATTTCTTTAAAAAAGTGAACGATAGCTACGGCCACCTGGCCGGCGATGAAGTAATCAAACAGACCGCCGTAACCGCAAGAAGTAATCTGCGCCAATCCGACAGTATCGGCCGTTATGGCGGTGAAGAGTTCGGGATAATATTACCGGAAACCGATGCCGAAGGGGCGCGCATAATATGTGAGCGCATACGGGAGAACATAGAAAGCAGCATAGTTCAGACCACGGTTGCCCCTATTCGTTATACGGTGAGCATAGGCATTGCACAACTAAGCGACACCGCTAAAAGCTATATGGAATGGATGCAACAGGCAGATGAAGCTTTGTATGCGGCAAAGAAAGGCGGGAGAAATCGCGTCATCGTTTTTGAATAGCATTGCTTCAGACAAAAAAAGAGGCCAGATGAAAAATTCATCTGGCCTCTTTTTTAATACTCAGCTGATCAGTCTTGCTGCCAGCTCTGCACGGCTTCTTTGCCATGCTTTTCACGCCACTCATTCAGAACCTTATGGTTACCGCCGCGGGTTTTAACCACTTCACCGGTATGTGGGTTCTTATAGGTTTTCATCGGGCGCTTGGCACGGGTGCCAGTGCTGCCTTCCGCTTTGGCGCCGGCAATGGACGGATCAATAGCGGCCAGAATCTGAAGCACATGCTTCGGCGACTTGTCATACTCTTTCATCAACTCACGAACGCTGTTCTCAAACGCCAGTTCGCGTTTCAGAGACTGATCCTGTTCCAGTTGATTAATCTCGTCTGCAAGCTTTTCCATAAGCTGCTTCTTCTGGTAATAATCGTTAATCTTTGCCATGAAATTAAAACCTTATATTTTCTGTGGACTCTAAAACACGAGCTCTGAAACCTGAACCCGACCTTAGAATGTCGCACTGTACGGCTTAAGGGTTTTTTTCAAATCAGGGCAATAATAAGTCATAAGGTTATAGTTGGCAAAGACTATTCATTTAACAGTCATTAATAAATCAAAAGAACTTATTAAGTACATTATTGATCGGGTATGAGTACGCACGAGTAGCTCAACTCAATAAGTCGCTGTTTGAATGCCAACTTTGCAGATTCATCCCCATGCACAATACGTATCTCGGCTGGCTTCCCGGGAATACCTTCAATAAAGCGGATCAGATCCGATTGCCCCGCATGCGCTGAGTAACCACCCACCTGATGCACCTTCGCCCGTATATCAATCCGCTCACCGTCCAGCTTTACCCAACCGCCCCGAGGCCCGTACGTAAGAATATCCCGCCCCGGTGTGCCCGCCGCCTGATACCCCACAAACAACACGTCGTTTCTGGCTTCACCCAGCATCGCCTTAAGATAATTAACCACCCTGCCCCCGGCACACATGCCAGACCCTGCCAGCACCACACAAGGCCGATGCGAGCGGGCCAGATACGCCACCGCATTCACATGGTCCGTATGGGAATCAATCACCGTTAACTGCTCAAACGAAAGCGGATGCCGGCCCTGCCGAACCCGATCGGCCGCCTCCGCATTCCAGAACGGCTTCAGCTTGCGATAAATGCCGGTGAACTCCGCCGCCAGGGGTGAATCCACTACAATCTCCAAATCATCCCAAACCAGGCTCTCTGCAACCGGGTCGTTCCGGAATTCGTGTATCAGGCCTTCAATCTCGTACAGCAACTCCTGAGTACGCCCAATGCTGAACGCCGGAATCAACACCGTGCCGCCATCCGCCAACGCCCGCTCCAGAATGGATTTCAGGCGATAGCGACGCGTTTCCCGGCTCTCGTGATCCTTGTCGCCGTAGGTGCTTTCAATAACCAGCCGATCCGCCCGCTCCGGAGAAGCCGGCTCCTGCAGCAAAGGCGCATGGGGTGCCCCCAGATCGCCGCTGAACACCACGCGCTCGCGTTCATCGCCGCAAACCGCCTCACACTCCACGTAAGCCGACCCCAGAATATGCCCCGCGCGCTGAAAACGAACGGAGAGCGAACTGCCCTGCTCCACAAACACCTCATGCCACTGCCCATAAGGCACAGGCACAAGCCGGGAACGGATCAACCCGAGCACCCGCTCAATCAACGCCTTGTTCCGGGTAAAACCAATTTTTAACGCATCCTCCAGAATCTCCGGCAACATAATCGCAGAAGGTTCCGAACAGATAATCGGCCCCTCAAACCCCGCCGCCAACAAATACGGAATACGCCCCACATGGTCAATGTGCACGTGAGTGACAACAAGGGCCCGGATATGCGCTATGGGAAAATCAACGGAGAGACTGGAAGCGCTGGCGCCATCGCCTTTTTCTTCACCCTGGAACAGACCGCAGTCAATCAGGATACCGGCGAAGGCATCTGGCTCAGAATGGAGAGTCAGTTCGTGGCAGGAACCAGTGACGCCGGTGGTGGCGCCGTGGTGGGATAGTTTTATCATGCTCAACAGTCCTTGTTGTATCTCCCCTCTCCCCCTCGTGGGAGAGGGGCTAGGCTTTAGCTGTTTACTCCCCTCTCCCCCCGCGGGAGAGGGGCCGGGGGAGAGGGGGCCATATCAAACCGGAAGCCGGTGCACCTTCCCCGTACCCTCGTTCGCAACCGTCACATCATGCCCCCCATTGCACCAAACAAGATCCGCCACATTACCATTCGGCGTAAACCCCGTCGGTGCGCTTTTCAGCGTCTCAACAATCTCGCGACAGTCAAATTCCTGGCTGGCCCGAGAAAGCTTGCTCAACACCAGTTCAAGATCATCCCAAGCCATGGATACTTCCCGCGCCATCATAATACGCGGATGAGACGTGCCCTGAGGATCATCCCCAATCAACAGCTCTTCAAACAGCTTCTCACCAGGCCGCAGCCCCGTGAAAACCACCTCAACGTCACCTTCCGGCTGTTCCGGTGTTTTTTCCACAAGCCCCATCAGGTGAATCATCTTGCGGGCCAAGTCGGCAATCTTCACCGGCTCACCCATATCCAACACAAACACCTCGCCACCGAGGCCCATACTCCCGGCCTGCAACACCAGCTGGCTGGCTTCCGGAATGGTCATGAAATAACGGATGATATCCTGGTGGGTAACCGTAATCGGCCCGCCATCGCGAATCTGGTCACGGAACAGAGGCACAACAGAGCCGGAAGAGCCCAGTACATTGCCGAAGCGAACCATCGAGAAAATGGTTTTACTTTGCCGCTGCGCCAACCCCTGCAGCACCAGCTCCGCCATACGCTTGCTGGCACCCATCACATTGGTGGGGCGAACGGCTTTATCGGTCGAGATCAGCACAAACCGCTCAACCCCCGCCGAAATGGCCGCCTCTGCCGCGTGCAGCGTGCCAAAGGCATTGTTCTGAACACCTTCAATCACATTGTGCTCAACCAGCGGCACGTGTTTGTACGCGGCGGCGTGATAAACGGTTTCAATGCGGAAACTGCGCATCACCATCTCACACCGCCGGCGATGAACCACGCTCCCCAGAAGCGGGTGAATCTCCACCTCAAGCCCCTCAATCCGATTGATAGCCTGCAACTCGCGTTCGATGGCATACAGGGAATATTCAGACTGCTCAAACAGAACCAGAGCCCGGGGCCGGTGCCGAATAATCTGCCGGCAAAGCTCGGAGCCAATAGACCCCCCGGCGCCGGTGACCATCACAGCCTTGCTATACAGACTGGCTGCAACCTGGGCGTTATCCGGCCGCACCGGATCCCGGCCCAGCAAGTCCTCAATTTCCAGATCGCGGATGTCGTTAATGCGCGCCTGGCCAGCCACCAGCTCACTCATAGAGGGGACTGTCTGAACCGGCAGCTTCAGCGCTTCCAATCGTTTAAGAAGCTGGCGACGATCAACCTCCTTATCAGCATCCAGCGCCAGCAGCAGCCGCTTCACACGATGAACGCGAACCGCTTCCTCAATATGACTCAAAGCCAGCACAGGCACCCCGGCAATAAGGGCTTTGTGGTTAGCCGGCAGCAAACCAATAAACACCACCGGATGGTACTCCGTACCCTGCTGCAACGCCTTGGCCAACTGGGCGCCAGTTTCACCCGCGCCAACAATAGCTACCCACTCCTTGCCCCGATTAGAGGTGTGATGCACCAGCATGCGCACACTCATTCGGCTGCCGCCGACGAAAATGAACGCAAGGGCGGCATAAATGATCGGAACGGAGCGTGGAACCTGAACCTGGAGGCTGTAGCCGAGAATGATCAATAAAAGCGCAGAAGCACCGACGCCCATAATTATGGTTAAAAAGGCCCGGTCACTCATGTAACGGACAACAGCGCGGTAAAGACCGAGACGAACAAAAACGCCCAACGTAAAAACGACCGTGAGCGCAGAGACCAGCAGCTGCTCTTTGCTGGGCAACCAGAGGCTCTCGTCTAAACGCAGCGCAAAAGAGGCCCAAAGGGCGAAGAGAAGGGCAACCGCATCCACCGCAACAGAAACGAGCCGCTTTTGCAGGCGAGGCAGCCCCAGAAAGCTCTTAAACATGTTTTCAATCCCTAAAAATCAGTAGCCCCCTCTCCCCTTGCGGGAGAGGGCTGGGGAGAGGGGGTCAGCCCGCGGCCCGGCCCATAACCTCAGCCAACACCGTACAAGTCTTATCAATCTCCGACTCAGTCAATGTTGGGTGCACCAAAAACATTAAACTGGTCTCTCCCAGTTCGTGAGCAACAGGCAACGGCGTTTTGGGTCGCCAATCTGTTCCATCGAATGCTTTCTCAAGATACACCTCTGAGCAGGAACCGGAGAAACAGGGAACACCTGCTTCCACAATCGCATTCTGAATGCGATCACGACTCCAACCCTCTGCCAACTTATTCGGCTCAACAAATACGTAGCACTTGTAGGCAGCGTGCTCGATATCCGCGGGTACATCCGGCACTCGCAAGCCCGGCAAATTGCGGGCACAGTCCCAGATGGCATTGGCGTTCCTTTGTCGCGACTGCCTCCACTCTGGCATGCGGCCGAGCTGAATACGCCCTATGACACCCTGCATCTCAGTCATGCGCCAGTTAGTTCCAAAGCTTTCGTGCAACCATCGGAACCCCGGTGGATGTTGGCGCTCATAAACAGCGCTCCAGCTCTTACCATGATCTTTATACGACCACATACGTGACCACAAGTTACGATCATTACAGGTAACGGCACCACCCTCGCCTCCGGTGGTCATAATCTTGTCCTGACAGAACGACCAACACCCCACATGGCCGATAGAACCCACAGCACACCCCTTGTAGGCAGCACCGTGGGCTTGGGCACAATCTTCAATCACAAACAGATCATGCTCAGTAGCCAAATCCATGATCGGATCCATGTCACAGGGCCAGCCGGCCAGATGCACACAAATCACTGCGCGGGTTCGCTCAGTGAGCACCGCACGCACGGTTTCGGCTGTGATGTTCTGGGAATCCGCATCCACTTCTGCAAACACCGGCACCGCACCAGCCGTTACAATGCTGGAAACGGAGGCCAAAAACGTCCGGGGCGTAACCACCACCTCATCACCAGGGCCAATACCCAGCCCTTTTAGCGCCAGGTCCAGCGCCAGGGTACCGTTAGCCAGAGCGATGGCGTAATCAGAGTCTGCAAACACAGCAAACTCACGCTCAAACTCACGACACTCCTGCCCCGTCCAATAATTGACCTTATTAGAAAGCAGAACATTGGAAACAGCATTGGCCTCCTCTTCGGTGAAGGAGGGCCATGGGGAGAAGGGTCCGTTTAGCATGGTTACTCTGTTTTGTTTCGAGTTTGAATAGAGAGACTGTATTCGTTTGAGCGTGAACGCCTTAGGCTTTTCGGGGTTCAAACACCTTCGCTGGATTGCCGACCACAGTAACACCCGGAGGCACATCCTTGGTTACGACAGCCCCCATACCAACGACCGCACCTTTACCAATCACCAATGGTTTACCGGGCGAGCCTTGTTTGATCACTGCTCCAGTGCCGATATAGGCATGATCTTCGATAACTACATTGCCATTACAACGCACGGCCGGGGCGAAAGTTACATAATCTCCAATCACACAATCATGGGCAACGTAACTGTATATGTTTGCGTGGAAGTACTTACCAATCCGAATATTGGAGGTTAGTTGCGTGAAATGGCAAAAAATTGCACCCTCGCCAACCGATACCTCATCCAGCACCACAACATTATCAGCCAACACGGTTAGCATCGAAATATTATCGGCCGCACATCTTAGAGCCAGTTTTTCCCTGACAGCGCTATTAGCTATTGCGAAAACAACCTGCTTTTCCGGAGCTTCCTCAGCCAGAAACTGCTGGTAACCAAGAACTTTGTATCCGTTCATTGAAGAGCCAACATAACCATCATCAACAAACACCAGCTCAGCGTCGACCAACTTCAATTGCGCGCGAACCAAGGGTAAAACTTCTCGCCCGAAGCCACTTGCGCCGTATATACCAACAAGAACTTTAGCCATATCAATCAGCTTCCTTTTGATCACTTCCGGTGAATCGGAACATAGTTACCTCCCCCTCACCACTAATCCCATCCCGCACCAAAACTTTCTTTACGGTCAGGAACAGAATTTTCAGGTCGAGCCAGAACGAACGATTATCCACATACCAGACATCCAGCTTGAACTTCTCTTCCCAGGAAATCGCGTTTCGGCCATTTACCTGCGCCCACCCGGTAACTCCAGGGCGAACGTCGTGGCGTCGGTACTGTTCTTTTGAATAAAGCGGCAGGTAATCCATTAACAATGGGCGCGGACCTACCAGGCTCATCTCACCTTTCAGTACGTTCCAAAGTTCGGGCAGTTCGTCCAGGCTGCTGGAGCGAAGGAATTGACCAAACGGAGTCATCCTCGCTGAATCCGGCAACGAGTTACCCTGGGCATCCATCGCATCCTTCATGGTGCGGAACTTGACCATCTCGAAGGAATTGCCATACAGGCCCGGGCGGGTTTGACGAAAGAAGATAGGAGAGCCGAGTTTGCGTTTTATCTGCCATGCTGTAATTAGCATAATCGGAGCAAGCAGCAATAAGCCGAAAGTGGCGACCACGATATCAAATAGTCGTTTCAACATACGAGCCTAGTCTTTAGTGGGTCTTTCAGTGAATACAAAATCCCTCAACCTTTCAGCAAAATAAGAAATCTGCAGCCGTTTTCTAACATCCTCGCCAACCATGAAGTTGTCCTCGACTCTTTCTTCAAGAGAATAAAAGCACCGTACCAAAGCATCATGATCGGGGGCACAAACCAAACCAACGTTAAGCTCCTTTACCCACCGAGCCACGCTGGTTTCAGCTCCACATACGGCTAACACTCCCGAACCAGATAAAGCATAGCCTGAGGTTTTACTGGGAAAGGCATATTTGGTCACCTCATCATCAATCGGTAGCAATGCCCAGCGATGATCATTGACGAGTGTAGCTGCCTCGGTTGCGGGGATGAAGCCCCGGTAATCTACTTGTTCGTACGCATCAGCCAGCGCCTTCACATCCGGCGTATACACGCCGCCACCGGCAAAGGTGAATCGCAGGTTGCCGCCCTTCTGCAAGTACTCGCGTATTGCCGTCATCAATAGCGGAATTCGCTGCAGGCGACCGGCATTCCCGCAGAATACGATGTCTCTGGTGCGCTGGGCCATGGGCACCGGGATCACATCAAAAGAAGGATTGTCAAGCAGATGAACAGAGCTGTGGGTATCGCTGCGTTGCTGAATATACTCCCTCATATCCTCGGAGAGGGTGATAATGGCCTTGGCATTGCGCAATGTGTAGTCATCAATACCCTTAAGTAAACGAAATACCAAGCCGTTCAACGGCACAACAATATTGGCCGCCTCCGGGTGAATATCCTGCAAGTGGTAGACGTAATTGGCGTGGAACAACCGGCAATACAAAGCTACGATAAAGGGCACAACGACAGGGGGGTTAGTGGACACATACACGTTGACTGGCTTTGCCCGTACAAGGCTGACGAACGTCCAAAGCATGAAGAACAACGCTTCTGCTATACGCTTGACCAACCCACTACCAGATGTAGTGTAAGATTTACAGGCACGAACCTGCACTCCCTGCCCTCGGCCCTTGCCAGCCAAAAGCTCCGCTAAATCACCCTCTTCCTGAGTAATGACACACACCGAATGTTGTTTCGCAGCCAGCTCGGCAAACTGCAGCAAGCCTTCCCCAATAACCTGGCTGTGCGGCCAGAAGCTGCGATTCACAATAGCAAGATCCGTTCTTTTTCTTCCCATGCGGAGAATACTTCCTTAGTAGCACTTCCAAACCGTCTGCATTACATAGTCCCGATAACTATGAATAATGCGAACAACCTTATCCGCCACATTCGGCATACTGTAATCAGCCACTAACCGCAGGGTACGCTCATCGCCACGCCCCTGGGTTTCCAGAATGGCCAGACCTTGCAGCACACGCTCCACACGCAGGCCCACCATCATCGCTGCAGTTTCTTCCATACCTTCAGGGCGCTCATGGGCTTCACGAATGTTCAGTGCCGGGAAGTTGAGGATGGAGGCCTCCTCGTTAATGGTGCCGCTGTCAGACAACACTGCTTTGGCGCTCAACTGCAGCTTGTTGTAATCCTTGAATCCGAGCGGTTTCAGCAAGCGCACATTCTCATGGAACTGCACACCCATGGCATCCACCCGCTTCTGGGTTCGAGGGTGGGTAGAAACAATCACCGGGTAGCCGTATTGCTCCGCCACAGCGTTCAGGGTGTCAACAAGGGCCAGGAAGTTCTTGTCAGAATCCACATTCTCTTCCCGGTGGGCACTGACCACAAAGAACTGCCCTTCCACCAGACCCAAGCGCTCCAAAACATCGGAAGCGTCAATGCCCTCGCGGAAGTGTTTCAGCACTTCAAACATCGGGCTTCCGGTTTTGATTATCCGGTCTGGCGGCAGGCCTTCGCGCAGCAGGTAATCCCGGGCGATGGTGCTGTAGGTGAGGTTGATATCCGCGGTATGATCCACAATGCGGCGGTTGATTTCTTCTGGCACTCGCATATCAAAGCAGCGGTTGCCTGCCTCCATATGGAAGGTCGGAATCTTGCGGCGTTTGGCGGGGATAACCGCCATACAACTGTTGGTATCGCCCAATATCAGCAAGGCTTCTGGCTGGATTTCAGCCAGAACTTTATCAACCGCAATGATCACGTTGCCGATGGTTTCTGCACCAGTGGCACCGGCGGCATTCAGAAAATGATCCGGCTTGCGGATGCCCAGGTCCTGGAAAAAAATTTCATTCAGTTCAAAATCGTAGTTCTGGCCGGTGTGAACCAGAATATGCTCACAATGCTCATCCAGTTTGGCCATTACACGGGAAAGACGAATAATCTCCGGCCGGGTGCCAACCACAGTCATTACTTTCATTTTATTCATAAAATTACTCAGCTATTCCTAATGCGGTTCAGGCTTCGGTACCCACCGGGCAGGCAAAGGTATCCGGACGTTCACGGTCAAAAATTTCGTTAGCCCAAAGCATGCATACCAACTCGCTGTCGCCTTCGTTGGTGATGTCGTGGGTCCAGCCCGGTACGGTTTCCACAATTTCAGGCTTGTCACCAGAGGTGCGCAGTTCATAGAACTCGCCGGTCATCATGTGCCGGAAACGGAAACAGGCCTCGCCTTTGATCACCAGGAACTTTTCAGTTTTGGAATGGTGGTAATGCCCGCCACGGGTAACACCGGGGTGAGCGGTGAAAAACGAAAACTGACCGGAATCAGGGGTTTTCAGCATCTCGACGAACACGCCGCGCTCATCCCCATGCTGGGGCACGGTATAGGTGAAGTTCTCCGGTGGCAGGTAACTCACGTAGGTGGAATACAGAGCGCGAGTAAGGCCTGTGCCTACAGGCTCGGTAATCAGGTTATCCCGGGTAGCTTTGAAGCGCTGCAACTGTTCCGACAAATCGCCCACAGTGATCTCATAAACCGGCCCTACATCGACAAAGGGTGTGGCATGTCCCGCGCCATCCAGCAAACTGACAAAGCTAGCTACCACGTCATCAATGTAAACCAGCTGAATTACAGCATCCGGATCATTAATCTGTACTGGCAAATCCCGGGCGATATTATAACAGAACGTAGCCACCGCCGAGTTGTAATTGGGCCGTGCCCATTTGCCGAACACATTCGGAAGGCGATAGATGTAAACCGGGCAGCCTGTCGATTGGTTCAGATCCAGCAGCACATCTTCCGCTGCACGCTTGCTAGTGCCGTAGTCGTTATCCCGTTCCACCTGAATGGAAGAGGTATAAACCACCGAAATTTTGCGGCCGGATTCTTTCACCGCATTGCTCAAAGCCTGAGTTAGCCCGGCATTGCCGGTAATGAATTCAGAAGGGTCTTCCGGGCGGTTGATGCCAGCCAGATGAAACACCCAATCGACGCCCTCCAACAGGCCGGGCAAATCCTCTTCAGTGTGCTCTCGGGTGAACGGCACAATCTCCAAACCGCTCTCCATGACACCCAGCTCACGCAAATGCAGCTGCAGATTCTTGCCGATAAAACCGGTAGCACCGGTTACCAGTACGCGCATGATTCAATCCTCCGTGTTGAGGTATTCACCCCGTTCCAGGGCTCGAATGAAATCCAGCTTACGCAACAAGGTTTGCATACCGGCTACATCCAGGCGCTCGGTGTTGTGGGAGTTGTAATCCTCAGTGTGAGAGATCTTCTCTTCACCCTGCTCCACAAACTTGCCGTAGTTCAAATCCCGCAGATCAGGCGGCACCTGGTAATAGCCGCCCAGATCCTGCGCACAGGCCATTTCCTCCCGGCTGAGCAGCGCTTCAAACAGCTTCTCGCCGTGGCGAGTACCGATCACGTTAATGGGGTGGTCCGGTCTACCCATGATGTCGGTAAGCGCCCGCGCCAGGGTTTCGATCGTGGCGGCAGGCGCCTTCTGCACGAACAGATCACCATTTGAGCCATGCTCAAAGGCGTAAAGCACCAGATCCACTGCGTCCGAAAGGGTCATCATGAAGCGGGTCATATTCGGATCAGTAATAGTCAACGCTTGCCCGGCACGTATCTGGTCCACGAACAGGGGAATAACGGAACCGCGAGACGCCATCACGTTGCCATAACGGGTACCGCAAATAACGGTTTTCTCCGGATCCACATTGCGAGATTTGGCCACCATCACCTTTTCCATCATGGCTTTGGATATACCCATGGCGTTAATGGGATACACCGCCTTATCTGTACTCAGGCAAACCACGCGCTTCACTTCGTTCTGGATAGCAGCTTCGAGGACATTTTCGGTACCCAGAATATTCGTTTTTACAGCTTCCATGGGGTGAAATTCGCAGGAAGGAACCTGCTTCAGCGCAGCAGCGTGAAAGATGAAGTCCACACCGCGAGTGGCATTAAGAATGCTCTGGTAATCGCGCACATCGCCAATATAGAACTTGAGTTTAGGATGTGCATAGCGCTTCCGCATGTCATCCTGTTTTTTCTCATCCCGACTGAAGATGCGGATTTCTTCGATATCGGTACCGAGGAAGCGATTTAGTACGGCATTACCGAAGGAGCCAGTACCGCCGGTTATGAGTAGGGTTTTCTTCTTGAAAGGCATGAGATTCCTCAGTGTTTTTTCTCGTACGCGTAACGAAACATGGCGATATTCGCCTCTATGGCATCCTGCTGAGAAAATTTTTGCTTCGCCCAGGCCAAAACGCTTCGGCGCATTTTCAGGTGCTCTTCGGGAGGCATGACCGCCAGCTCATCAAGAACTGATGCAAAAGCTTCCGGGTTAGCTAAAGGTAAATCCCAGCCAAGGCCCTTTTTATGAAGATCACGCCAGGGTGTTGTATCTGCGATCAACAGAGGTAACCCGGCACAAAGAGCCTCGGCAATTACATGGCCGTAGTTTTCACCCTTGGTAGGCATAAAAAACACATCATAGCCAGCGATGGTGTTTACGACTTCTTTGGGCGACAGCGGGCCCAGGTAGTTCACCTGAACGTGTTCAGGCAACTCTTTAATCTTCTTCTGACATTGCGCCCAGTATTGCTGATCTTCTATCGGGCCATAAATATGAAATATCAGGGACTGTTGAGCCTCCTTCAAAATTTCCAGTGCAAAAAATAAGTTTTTCTTCGGGGATATACGAGAAACAAAAACTACTCTCAATGAAGCACAGGTATTAGCTTCGGGGAGATCCGCAAACTCTCGAGCACCAATATTCTCGGCAATACGAATATCGGAGCCTCTGCCTAAGATCCGACGAATATCTTCGGCCTCAAAATCACTAGAAGCCTGAAAAGTCATATGCCTATTTAGACGAAAAAGATTAAATACTGCTACGAATATTCGCTTTCGAAGTGGTTTAATTGCCAAGGCACCGCCCGAAAATTCACCCCTAGGAGCAAGAACTATTTTTTGTCGAAACACTCTTGCCAGCAACCCAGGAAAGAAAGAAAAGCGAAGAGAGAAAAAACTGTTAAGATAAATAATATTATACTTTCTTCTACATAACTCCAAAGCCATTTGTAGTAAGCCAGAAAATCCAGGTTGTGTATAAAAAACACAATAATCACCTACCTGATTCCAAGCACCACCGATCACCGATTCATACGGAGAATCATCACTCAAATCCCGGTCACTCGTAACGACATTAAATTTTACAATGCCATCAGATTGATCGCACAGATTTTTTATAGTTTTTATAGGCCCTCCACCTTTAAATCCTGGCAAAAAAAAACCTGAAAAAACTAATACTTTTATCTCACAATCAAATGACGCCGCATAAGTGGCATCGTTTTTTCGCCCTTCAGTCACTGAACAAAATCTCCCGTAGAAAGACAGGCCACCTATAGTTGGAATATAAATATTCCTGTCTTTTTTTTGTTTGTTCATTCAAAACAGATCTATCAAGATTAATAATCTCCGACAGATTAGACAAATCATCTTTCATCAAATAGCCTAGCTCTCTAAAGCCATCAGGAAGTCCATAAAAGTCATTTATTAAAGCAAAGCCAGGATAGCAATTTACGGAGAAAAACTTAGAAGGAAAGAAAAATCTTTCGTCAATACCATCGCCAAACCTAAAACAAATATTAAAATCTGCACTTACCATTCTTTCATGAACATAATCTTTAGAGGCAAAGCCACAATACGTTATATTTACCATCTCGCGATCAGCTACTACGACCTTTCCTTCCAAACTTCCTTTACCGAAAATCATAAGTTTATGATTCTCCGGCATTGACTTCCAAATTCTAATTAATTTATCAACACCGTTATGCTTTTCAAGAGCACCGGCATAAACAAGGGTCAGCCCTCCCACTTCGCTAACTTGCCCCAGATCCCTTTCTCCATTAAACGACCCATCAAACTCCATTGCCCCCGGGAAAATCGCAAATCGACATTTTTGCAACTTAAGCTCTCTAGCTAAAGCCTCTGTAACCGGGACAGAAAAACTATAAAATCGGACGAGAGTACCTGCGATTTTATCGTGTAATCTCGAAATTAGTTTAAATTGAGGTCCTGACCGATAATCCTGTATGATCATTACCTTCCTGAACTTCAGGAACATGGAGGCTAACAAAACAAAAACATTTACAAACAGATAACTATTATACTGAATAACGTTATCTGGCTTGAATCTGATGATATGGCAAAAGCATGAAAAACCGAACAAAAAATCCCTCAGAAATGCAACATTAACCAACCCCGGAAAAACCGAATAAGAATCTCTCGACTTCACAAAAAAAAACTTACCTTTAGGCCAGGATTGGGCGGTGGGTTGCGAAATTGAACGAACCTCAGCGTTACTTATTCCCTCAAGGGAACGAACTATTTTCCTTTGAACCACATCCCCTGCGGCAGATGCACCACTATGGACGCTGTTAGAGTTACTAAAGTGACCTAAAAATAAAATTTTCACAATTTTCTCTTTAATAGCCTAATTTATTGAGTTGACAGACCGATCGTCAACTCTAAGCGATTCAAACTAAGCAAGCGCAATTTCTAAGTTATGACCTGAGAACTTATAGAAAAATCTTTTTAAAACACAGTGCAAGCAGCGAAAAACACAAAACCACTGCTGAATTTAAAAAAATATAAATCGTGCTTATCTCATTAATTACCAAGCATTATTATCAAAAAATAAAAAATCGAAATATCAAAACAAAACCGTTAAAAACATAAATTATAAGTTATATTATAAATAATTATTTAAGAAAAAACCCAAAGCCTAAAAATCGCTAGACTCACACTAAAAACAATTAAAGCCTCTGACCTCTAAAATATACTAATCAGTCAAGAGCCTTTAAAAAATAAATCAGCTGTCGTAGATCTATACTTATTCGGGGCAACCTCATATATCCTAAGCAAAACACCAGCCCAGCATAAGAAAAGAGAAAATAGTTTTTGCTCATCAATTAAAGTATTAATAAAAAAAGCACCCAAAGCCGGAACAACAAACAACGGAAATCGATAAAGCAAAAAGGCAAAAAAGATCAAAATAAAAGCAAAAACTACCACACCATAACTATACAATAACCGGAGGAAATCAGAGTGCGGCTTAATCACTTCCCCGTCGACAAAGATTATATACCCTCGACCCAAAGGAAAAAGCTCCACGGTACTAATAAAACTCGCCCAAATATCGAATCTAGAATCATCAGAATACTTAGTAAGCCTATCAAAATCAGTTAAAGAACGTGAAAACTCTAAAAATACTTCTTCACCCGAAAAGAAGAAATAGAAAAAAAATATCGAGAGACACGATACAAAAGCAATCGATAAAACCAAACTAACTCTCTTAGATGCTTCCATGCTAGAAATTAAAGAAAAGAATCCGATAACAGTACATAGAAAAAACACCAATAGCCCGCCCCTAGATTGAGTCATTACTAAAGACGAGCCAATTAGAAAAAAAACTACAATAAATGAACGTATATTTCGTGTCACGTAGAATAACGGAACACAAGCTATCAAAAGAAAATACGCTGCTGTGTTGGGATCGGTAAAAAAGTAGGCATAACGACGATGAAGACTAACCACATCATCAGAGGTAACGGTTTTTCCATACACCGTTTTTAATAACGAATTCACATACAATGGATCGAAATAAAACGCAACAGATAACGCCAGAAATAGTAACAGGAAGGCTAAAAGTAAATTTTCACTAACGAATCCACGACGCAAACTCGACGAAATATAATAGAAAAAAGAAAAATATATAAAAGACGTCAAAAACTGAACCGACCTCTTAAAATTTTCAAGAAAATAATTATAATCACTGATAAAAACAGAAAGATAAGTACTGAATAACGTAAAAAAAGCAACTATAGAAAAAAATATAAAATACCTATTCGGAAAATTGAAATCCCCATCAAAAAAAATGTAAATTATGATAAATGGTAGCGAAATAGGCATAACTAAAATCTGGAAATAAGGAAAAAATAACAAATCCACGAGAACAAAAGCAGCTGCCAAACCTTTGAGCTCTTCCTTATTTATAGTGGTTTTCGCTAAAAGCATAAACTTAGATCTCAATAAGATAATATAACCAAAAAATCGACCTATAAAAATTACTTATGTATATAAATTTAACTTTAAGATACCTACATTTTACACACTATAGCAACTAATTATCCAAGATAATTTTAGCCGACATCTAAATTTAAAATATATTTTAAAATCAAAAAAAGTTAACATTAGTAATATATAGCTATTTTCCTCAAAGCTGGGTGTATTAAACTAAAAGCATGCGATCATAAAATTTGGCTTTCGCTTCCTTAAAGTTTTAAATCAAACTAGCCATCTCAGATAAAATTACATCCCCAATATCTTGGCAACATCTTATTGTATCGTAGATTATTCAGGCCTTAACTGAACAACTTTAACACAGCAGTTTTTTTCGGACACCTAAATGTTTTCATTTTAAATATGATGCGAAATCTCATGCAGACGACTTAATGTAAATCTTGGAGGTTAGCAACCTCCAAGATTTACAATTTATTTTCAACTTTCGATTTCCGAAATTCCCGGCAACGGACAGCCAGCCCAACATCTACAGCGGCCAGTAACATGAACACCTTATATTTCATTGAGGAACGCATCAAAAAACATAGCCGAGGCAAAAACCCTCTTATATGGCGCTGAACGACCTTTGCATATTCGCGCTCATAATTACTTAAAGGCGTACTAAGAGGAGCCAGAACACAAATAACAAAGTAGCATTCAAGATTATCAATGAGAGCTAACCTCTCCCTACTACGCTCGCCCTCAAGCTCTTTCCGAACGTACTTCGAAACTGACAAACAGGTGAGTCGTTTTGCGCTGGCACCTTGAGAGTTTATACTAGATTCGTTTTTTCGATAGTTATATAATTTTTCCGGACATAATAAAATAGATCGACATCTCATCAATGCACGAAGATTAAATTCAAAATCTTCAAAAAAATGAACATCTTCTTTCAATCGGATATATTCTATAACTTCTTTCTTATATAAATAAGCCCATAACGATGTTGGAAACTTCAGTTTGAGCAACCGATTTATAGCCTCTTGACTTGTAACAATATCACTCTTTTTTAATTCTCCCTCATCATTTTCATTCATTGTATAGCTGGATAACACAGCGCACTGGGCAGTGCTGTCTGATAATATTTTGACGAGTTTTTCGTACAAATCTTGTTTTATAACATCGTCACTATCAACAAACCCAATATACATTCCTCGAGCGGCTGCGATTCCCTCATTCCTCGCAGCAGAGACACCAGCATTTTCCTTATCAATAATTTTCACACGACAATCACGAGCTTCGAAATCTTTTAATATTTTTAAAGAGCTATCTGTAGACCCATCATTTACGATGATTAGCTCAATATTTCTATACGTCTGTTCCAGGATTGAATTTATACAGTCCTGCAGATAGCGTTCAGAATTGTAAACCGGGACAATGACACTAACCAAATCTTGCAAAGCTTACTCCAGGACAGGAAATTCTGGTGATGATATTTATATTATTTGGAAATATCCAAAAGGTAAACAAGATCATATTTTCACTAAAAGTAGGATCCTAAATATCGATAATTCGCTCGCAACATTAATATCGTATTATCTAACTGAGAGGTGGGTTTTGAGGAATTCTTGAGCTTCCGCGGTTAAAACTCTTCGGGTCGCGTTAACAGAAGGCCAGTCGATTGCTGCATGGATTAATTCCGAGGTGACTTCGCTACGGTTCGCCACCAGTCTTTCAATCAGGCCAAATTGTGACAGTAGTGACTCGAATCTTGCCGTTCCTCTAGCCGAATTACCTACAGCAATAAACGGCTTATTAAACAGAATGGCAAAAACCGTCCCATGAAATGAGTCTGTGACTACAAAGCTTGCATCGTGGAAGCCTCGTAACCAGCTCTCCACACTCGGCAATGTGCATTTATCGATATCCTTGGCACAGACCTGGCCGATTGAAAATTCCGGCTTGATGGAAAAAACGTTTTCAGCTAGCACCTCAGCAACTGCATCTCCAATCAACTTCTTTTCTGGTGCAGTATCAAGAATGTAAGAGAGCACGTATCGATTATTTTCGTTAACGCCGCGGTCTCCCATCAATTGCTTATAGTCCGACGCCTCAAGAAGCAGTGTTGGATCTACTACCCATTTTGCGGCCACGCCGAGCTTATCTCGGCAAAAGTCAACGGCTGAATTTTCACGCACAGATACGGCATCAAACTGCTGAGCCAACTCCTTACACCGATCTGTAAGCTCATCTGTATATTCCCAATGATCCACACCAAAAGAAGCCGCAAAAGCCACTCGCTTTATAGGTCTTTTGGTATCGCCTAGAAAGTCCAGATAGAAATTCAGAATACTCGGCGAGTAACGTGGCCGCCATACCTGGTCACTTCCAACGACAACTGCATGGAATTCTTCTATGCGAAAATAGTCTCGGATTTTCTGTTCGCTGGTAATGGAAGGGGACATTGCTAATTTGGAATCCCGAAAAGCGGCCAAACCTTTCAATACGTGGGCCCGTCGCCTCTCAGTGGGTATGCTTTTAATTCTTCCAAGACTGAGCTTTACTACGTTAAAAATATACCTTTTGAAAGTAAGCCCGAATCCAGGGTCTGAGACGCGCCTATCCACGGTTTCAACATCAAACCCGAGCTCTTTCACATACGTCTGCAAAGCATAGGCTTGAAGTAGGCCGCCGTAATTGTGACCAAGTGGTTGAGTTAAGATCGCTATCTTCATTCTCTTCCCAGAGTCTTCTTTAAAGCCTTAACCGACCGCTCCCCGAGTACTCTACGTGCTGTAGCTTTGGCTGCTTGAGCGGCTGTCTTGTTGTCCTTCTTTATGTTCCTTACTATCTCCAAAGCCTTACTCTCTTGCTCGCCGTCTGTAAAAACCTCAAATACTACAGACTTCTCATTTGAGCCTTTCGCTAAAAACTCTCCGTGTACGTATTCGTACTCTTCCTTTGATGAGGCCTTCAAATATTTGAACCCCAGATCTTGCGCATAATGTTTGATCAACGCTGGTGACTTGTTGCCGTAGTGACCAGACGCTGAAATAAACTCATCAGCTTTGTCGCCGAAGTGAGCAGCCGCGTGATTGTATTGACGAAACTCGGTTCCTTTGCCGTTGTTAATCACCATGATTCGGAGGTTTTTGCCTGCGTGGCGGTTACCCAGTGCGTTCATGTCATAGAAAAAAGCAAGGTCGCCGATAATGCCAAAGTAGAGTTTACCGGGATTCGCTAATGATGCTCCCAAAAGAGCCGAAAGCCCTCCGTCGATACCAAACCCACCCACGTTCGACATGGAGGTAACAGAGGGTGGTAATTCGAAAAAATTCCACGACCGCAGGCTGTTGAGGATTCCGAAGTGAATCACAGAGCCGCTCGGGATTTTGTGCGCTGTTTGCTGTGCTATCCAGATATTAGAGTATGGGATCTCGGGAATTTCATGTTGCACTTCCTTCAAGCGTGCCTGGCAATGCTTGAGGTACAGGTCCGAAGGTGCAGCGGTTGAATCCGTATAATGCTCGAAGAAGGTTTTCTCGCCCATTTCAAACACGTAACGAAGCCTGCGAAAGGTGTCGCGAAGCTCACCGTCTTCATTTACGCGCCAGACTTCTTTGCCGGTCATCCCCATGCCGGCATAGTCGCCGGTAACTTCGCCAATGTGGATTGTTATATCGGGCTTGTCACCCCACAAGTCCATTTGGTCTTGGCTAGCGGCGAGCGAATATAGGAGTCGATACCTTCCTTTATAGCAACTGGTATGATCACAAAAAACTACCGCATTATTGCTGCTACAAAAACGGTCCAGCGCTTCAGTTTCTTTTTGGTCGAACTCACGATGGGCTCCAATAAACACCGCCACTCGGCCTTTCAACTCGGGCAGCTTGTCGGCTTCGGTGAACCGGTTTATTACACGGCATGTTGGCAGGGTTTTGGTCTCGTAGCTCCGGCTGTAACGTGTTGGCAGGTTGATATGAACTGGTCCACCGCCGGCGCGCCTGAGTTCAAGAATGGCTTGGTTGACTTTGACTTCGCATTCCCACCAATCGTCATCGTCTTTCACGATTGGAAGTTCAACGCTAAACCTGTGCGTATCAGTGGGCTTAACACTACGATCGATGACTTGCGGTACGTGGTGTCCCACTTTGCCTAACATTTGTGTCGAGGTAATTGCCAGAACTGGAAGCTTTCGATAAAAAGCTTCCGTAAGGCCAGGCATGTAATTCCGTGACGCTGTTGCTCCTGTGCAGCTTATGACGACTGGTTCGCCTGACTCATGTGCCAAGCCACACGCCATATAAGCAGCGGATCTTTCGTCTACGGAGGAATAAATCTGAAAATATGGATCGTGGTGCATACTGCAAACCAGCGCCATATTTGTCGTACCCGGCGAGGCAATAACCTTTCTGATCCCGTTCGCTTTCAAAAGCGCAATTATGATCAGGGCATTTTTTTCGTCAGTATAAAACTTGCTCATGATCCCACCAAATGAGGCATTCAAGATTTGATAAACCGGTAAATAAGATACTTAAGCTTTTTCTTCCAGTGTCTGATTTCTGCAAGGCTTGCCAGCTCTCCGCTGTAGCGGTCTTTGATAGCTTCAGAACGCCAGTCAATAGTCAGAAACTGTGGGTTTTTCAAAAATTCTTCCAGGCAACGGGTCACTCCTTGCTCAAGTGGCCTGAACTCCCCCAAGTCCACAAATTCTGAAATCTTTGAACTATCAAATTCCCGGTTAAACAGGCGGTCGTATTTGATTTGATACTCTGCCGGCTTGCAGCGTGAAAAGTCGTCCAATTCGACGAGCAATACTTTCGGGTGCTTGCCTAGGTGTTTTTTCAGCACACCAAGATAGACGTTCAGCACTTCGCGCCAAGATGCAGCGTCTCTTTGTGTTATGTGGAAGGCCTCGCCCAATGCGCGGGGCTCCCCAATCAACGTCGCCATAGCACCTGCCACATCCAGCCCATACGTCATAGTGGTGAGCTTGGTGGCAATCTCTTCTGAAAAGACGATCGTACGCCCTTTCAATGCGCGGTAAAGCCATTCCTCTTTTTCAAGCACACCTAGCTGAAGGCGCAGCTCGCTGTAGGTGATGTAGGGCCGGATGATCGTATAGTTTTTGCTACCGGACTGCCTAAGCATGTCTTCTTGCCGAGCTTTGGCCAGTGAGTATTCATCAGTCGCCAAAAAATCCATATCACGGGAACAATCGAGCAGCTGGGGGGACTCTTCGTTAATCGGTTCATCAGCGTCTGCATATACGCGGGCGGAGCTCAGGAAAATGTATTGGTCGGTGGCGGCGAGCAATTTGGGTGCGCGCTGCTCAAAAACAGGTGTCGTGTACACCATAAAATCAACAATCGCATCCCACTCACGGGCCAGCAAGGGATCTAGAAAGGTATCATCCTTTGCGTTGCCCTGAATATATTCAATGTTGTCGGGCGATTGGCGGGGCGAGCGGGTTGTAACACTAACCTTATCGCCCCGCTCGGCAAGTATCTGAACAAGATGGGCTCCCATTGCACCGGTACCACCCAGAACCAGAATATTTTTCATACACTTCGCAACTTGGGTAATCGTGAACGGATCATCGTCACCACTTTCAATCGCCATTTTTGATCGAGCCCAATGAAATACATGGCAATAGTAGAGACAAAGAAGCTGGTGAGGATCACCAATGCTGACCAATAAAAGCCGTTTGGCAATAACTGGTTCATAATGAAAATTGGGAGCGTGGTAACCAGCACGATAGCCAGAACCGGTAGCGCAGTGAATCGTAAAAAGTTCGCCATCGGAAATCCCGTGAGACGGTTAACCAAAACGAGACGTGCGCCGAACATCAAAATGTTAGCCACGATGGCAACAATAAAAACGCTGAAGGGAGGTGCACCAGCAGCGATGAAGGCCCAGGCCGTGAAGAATATCCCAACCTGAATAGATCCTAGCGTAAGTTCATATGCTTTCATTTTTCCTGGTGCCCTTGCAGCTGCAGTCAACGGCATGCTGACTGACAAAATCAGCGTTTCTATGAGGGCTAACTGTGAGAACAGAACGGCATTTGACGGTACGGTTGTCAGCCAAAGGCCTAGTATGGCTTCCATCTCCACTATCATAGGCAGAGCAAACACCCAAAGCAGAAAGAAAGTTATTTTGGATCCACCAGTGATAAGCCTGTACATGTATTCCCGTTCATTGGCAGCGTAACTCTTTATTATTGGGGGATAGAGGCTTGTATTGAAGTTACCAGAAAAGATATTCACATTGCTGGCAATTTGTACTGATATTGCCCTTGCAGCGACTACAGCGGGACTGAATGACTGGTTCAATAGAACCGTTACAGCATGGGTGCGAGCAATGGTTGAGACTTGGCCAAAAACCGTCCAGCCTGTAAAGCCAATGATTTCTCGAAGCAAAGCAGTATCCCAATAGATTTTCCTGAATTGGCATTCATCGTATCGATAAAGGCAAACCCCGACATAAATTGCCGTATTTATTACCCCTACACTCAAAACCAATAGCCCATAAAGCTCCAATTTGTCCCATGAAATGTACTGGAGCAGAAAAACTACCCCTAGCTTCATTAACGCTTCGAGAATTGAGATATAGGCGAATAACTTCATGTCTTCATGGGCCATGATGATGGCCATGAAGGGGGTTGTGACTACGCTCGCGATGAAAGTCAGTGCTGCATACTGATAGAGCGCTTGTGCAGCCTCAAACCTGCCATCCGGTACCGACAGTTGTGTATTAACAAACCAGAGTCCGATGGTTTGCAGAGCTAAAAACGCAATTAGGCCGACTGAGGCGTAAAGGGCAAGGTTAACCGAAAAGGTTTTTTTCAACCGTTCGTCGTTCTCCTCGCCCAGTGCAAACGAAAAGAAACGCTGCGTTGCTTGGGCTAGGGAGCCTGGCAGGAAAGCGCTGAGCGCTACGAGGCCACCAACCGCGCCATAGATGCCGTAATCTTCGACCCCTAGTTCGTCTAGAACAATCCTTACTGTGTATAGGCTTACGAATAGAATCAGGAGCTGACGGAAGTAAAGCATCAGCGTATTTTTGGCTATTCGTTTGTTTCTTTCTGACGTCATGATGCTTTTGGGAGGTTGTCGCTGACATGTGGGTGGGGCGTGCCCCTTTGTCGAGTGTTATTCTTCTGCTTTTTCTTCCTTACCAGAGCGGATAAACGCTCTTACGAATACAGCGAATACGCCAAGCATACCTCCGAGGAGGGTGGCAAGTATGGCAATCAGCGCCCGATTCGGTTCACCCTTTTCTTGGGGCACCACCGCCGGATCAATAGTTTTGAAAACATATTCCGGCTGAGCGTTGGCCAGCATCACCGTGCGGGTTTCGCTTTCAATGAGCTGGTAGAACACCTGCTGCATGCCAGCAATGCTGGTTTCTCGCAGCTTGCCTTCCAGGTAAGCTATACGAGCCTCAGAGGTACCTACATCTTCCTTACGCATGTGTTCATTTATATCCGCCACTAATAAACCAGCCCAGTCTCTGGCTGCTGCCGGGGACAAACTTTTGATGCTGATTGTGAGCATCCCGGTATCTTTGCTCTCACTCACACTCAGGTGGTTTCCTTTAAACGCTTTCACCAGATCCCAGTCGGTAGGAGCGAAGCTATCGCCTTTATCGTCTTTGAGCCACTCTTGCGTTTCGGGGTCGTAAACTTCCCGATTGTACTGCCACTGCTGCTTTACTTTGCTCCACCCGCTAGTGGCCTTCAATGGAACTGCCAGCTCATGCCTACGAATGAAATCCGTCAGGAACGCGCGGGACTGTAGGACTTCTTTAGCGATAACCGTTTGATTGGAGCCGCCTCCGCCAACATTAATTCCCGCCAAGCTGGCCAAGCCTCCCAGCTGGCCACTCAAGCCTTTAACGCCGCCCTCCTCATTGGCCGGCGCCACCAATACGCTGGCTTGGTAGATATCCGGTTTCATAAGAGCAAACGCCACACCACCCACAGCGAATAGAGCTGTAAACGCTATAATGAACCATTTTCCGGCCCACAAAGTGGCGAAAAGCTGCCTCAGGTCGATTTCATCATCTGCGTACTGGCTGGCGGGCTCAAACTCTACGCGCTGATTCATCAGAGGTTCCCCACTGCTGCTGCGCCCAGAGCCATTTGATAAACGATCTGGCTTACGTTCGTCCAAAGCTCCAGCTGGTTCAGGCGATCTACATCGATCGGCATGATGACCGTATCACCTGGCTGCAACTGCTGGCTGCGACCACCAAACCAGGCGCTTTTCTCAGGCAACATTACCGAACCGTCGGCTTTCACCACATACACCCGGCTCTCGTCCGCCTGGCGTGTGGGGCCCCCGGAACGTTTGAGATAATCGTCAACCGTTAAGCCTGCTGAGTGCAGGTGGCTTGTAGGGAATTGCACTTCGCCGAATACAGTCACCGCTTGTGGTATTTCTGGCACCGTCAGGCGGTCACCGCTTTTTAACAGGATATCCGGATACCGCTCGTCGCCTAAAACCGCAGACAGGTCTAGCACCATGCGGCCGACAGGTTTTGCATCCTGAACATCCTTCAACAGCCCTTGTAGTTGTTGGCTGCGCTCGCCATTACTTCCCTGGAAATCATTGCCTTGTAACTGTACGCCTAGCAAGTCGCCTTTCAGGCGATCTTGCGCCTCTTGCAGTCGCTGTGCTTCCAGCTGCCTGAGCTTTTCCCGGGTGAACACAGCGCCGCGCGGGAACGCATTTTCGGTAAGGCCACCCGCCCGCAAAATCACATCTTTCAGGGTGTCACCGGGCGCAAAGGTGTACTCACCTGGGTAACGAACCTCACCGGCCAGCGCTATGCTGTTGGTGCTGGCGAAATCCGGCACACTTTTAATCAGCACCTGATCGCGGCCTTGCAAACTCATATTCTCGCCTCCCTCCAGAACACGTGAGGGAGTAAAAGTCAGCAGGCGGGTTTCGCCGGTGCCTCTCTTTGTTGTGGTGTAGCGGGTTACTTCGCCTTCAAGCATAAGGGCGTTTTCTTTCAAGCCGCCGGCTGCATCCAGTAGCTCTTTCAGCGTGCCGCCTTCCGGCATAGGGTAGCTGCCAGGAAAACGTACGGCACCGCCAATACGTACAATGGGCGCCCACTGGTTGGGGCCGGTTTGCTGCTGAAGCTGGCTAACGATGCTTTGCATCGCTTGCTGGCGCGCTTCTGCAGAGGTTTCAGAGAGCAGTATGATGCGATCCCGGGATGCCAGCAGAAGATTATGTGCGGGGTCTTTTTGTTCCAGCGCTTTTCTTGGACTGAAGGCGGTTACCGCTATCTGGTTCTGGTCTTTGTGTTCGCGAACGTGCAGCGCATAGCTGTAATCCGCGTTGCGGGTGGTGCCGTAGGTCAGGCTGCTGATCAGATCACTGATGCGTAGCCCTTCCCGCCAGGCATAACGCCCGGGGCGAACCGCTTCACCTGCCAGGTTTACGAACCCTTCGGTCTGATCTGTAATAGATGATACAGTAAGCACATCGCCGGCTTTCAGGTTCAGCGTTTTGTCTTTCTGGGCGGACAAGTCGAGATCTTTAAGTGTCAGGTTAAAGGAATCGTCTACACGCTGTAGCTGTGCCCGTTTCGGGTAAGCATTGGCCGTAAAGCCCCCGGCCAGGGCCAGCAAATCGCCAAGAGTCTGCTGGTTTTTAAGCTCATAAAGAGCTGGCCTGCGCACCTCGCCTTTAATGCCAACCAACTGACCAACGGGCGGTATAAAGATGACATCACCCGGCTGCAGCCGAGCGTCGTTGCTGCTATCGCCTTTCAGCAAAAGGTTGTACAAATCCAGACCACTTACAGCCTTGCCATTTCGCTTCAGCTGTATGTTCCGCAGTGAGCCTGTTTTGCTAATACCGCCCGACACAAACAAGGCATTGGTGATGGTAGAAAGCGAACTGACGGTGTAGGCGCCGGGGTTACGAGCTTCACCCAGCACGAAAACACGCATACTGCGCAGTTCGCCCAGGCTAACACTGGCTTTAACACCAATAAAATGCTCATTGATCAGGGTAGCAATGCGCTCTTTCAGTTCAGCAAACGTAAGCCCTACCACAGGTTCGGGGCCTATATCTGGCAGATTTATGGTGCCGTCGCGGCCAACGGTAAGGCTGAGCTGCTGGTTCTGTTTGCCCCATAGCTGCAAGCGCACTTCATCGCCAGGGCCGATGCTGTACTCTGCTGGTACCGGGATGGCCGTTACCGGCGCGAAGGTTGTAGGGCTGCCGGCAAATAGATCATAGCCAAAGGGCTCAAGCCGATTGGTTTTCGTGTCATTTTCAGCGCTGCTACCGGTTGTTTCTACTTCGCTCTCTTTTAACTGCTTATCCTTTCCGCTCTCCACCGGCGTAACTACAGGGGTTGGGTTGCGAATGGCCTGCCCTTGGGCGCTGCTTGAATCATCGAATCCGCTAACAGCATCCAGATCCACGCCGTATTGCCGCGCCAGCGCTACCTGCTGGGCTTTGGGAAGGGATTTAAACTGCTGCATCTGGGCAGGCGTGATGGATTGCGCCTGAGCCGCTATCGGGAGCAGGAGAGTTAAAGAGAGCAGGAAATTCTTTAGATTCACGGTTTTGGAGTCCGGTTTATTGCTTGAATTGGATTGTTTTGGGAGTGGCTTTGGGCTTCTTCCCCCTCTCATCAGCCCCTCTCCCCAACCCCTCTCCCGCAAGGGGAGAGGGGCTAGACACTTGGGCCCTCAGGGGGAGAGGGGCTAGATAATGGAACATGCGGGGCGGAGTATGTTCATTAGAAACGGTAGCGCCAGCTGGCACCTACAGTCCATTGGCCTGCTTCATTGTCTGTCGGATTGACCAGTTCGAGCTTTTTGTCTGCAAACTGCGCGCTCAGGTCCAGCCAGCCATTGAGCAATTCGGTGCCATAACCGATTTTTGCGATGACTTGTTTGGCATTCTCGGCGGGGACCATCAGCTTGATGTCTTTATCGATCACCGGCGTTCGGCTTATGCCGTCTTTGTTGAACTCGACAAAACTCAAACTGGCAGAAAGGTTGCGGCCATCATCGAAGAAGTGAAAGCCGCCTAGCGTAATGGCCTCGGCATCGCCGCTGAAGCTGGCACCCATGGTGCGGCCGTAATAGCGGTAGCCGCTGTTGTAGCGGGAGTGGTCGTAGGTGATGTTGGGCATGGCGTCGCCGAGGAAGTCATCCGCGAGCGTGTTGGCGTATTCGATAAACCATTGTTGATCGCCGCTAAACAGCTGGCTCGTCCAATCGGTGCCCAGAAGCCAGGATTTGCGTGCGGGGAAGGCGCCGGCTTCGTCTTCACCCATCATCTGGCCATACACGCCCATCGATTGCTTGCCCAGGGCGAAGCCATAACGTGCATCGATGCTGGCAAGTTGGTTACCCGGATCATCCTCTTCCAGCTGACCGTTGTCCTTGCCAATCAACGCATTCCAAATGGTAGACGCGCCCTCGGGCCGGCCCTCACCTCCAAGCATGATCGCCCGGGAAAAACCCAGCTCCAGTCCGTCCAGCGGGCGAAGGTTCAGGCGCATGCCAATCAGCTTGGCTTCCGGCACCTTGCGTTCTGTTTCGTACTGCCCGGCAAACACGGTAAATTGCCAGGGGCCAACCCAGTTCAGCCAGCGGCTTTCAGGCGCGGAGGCATCATTGCGATTCAGCCACACGGAGGGCAACGGCCGGGCGTTGTTGGACAAGATAAGGCTGGATTGCCAGCCGGGGCCCCACCAGCGATCAATAGAGCCAGCACCAAACACCCAGTTGCCTGCAGTGGCTGCAAGGTAAGAACCATCAAAGCGGGCGCTTTCATCGTCATCGGGGTTGTGGGCATAGGCCGGGCTAAGGCCGAACGCCCAGTTTTGCCCCTGCCATTGCACGTCCAGTTTTGCCGTCGCTTCCGCCATTGGCCCGCGATCAAAGCCCTGAACCATGGCAACTTCATTGGTGCCCGCGATTTCAAACTCTGCACGAAAACCCGGAGATGCCTGCTGGGCACGCTCGAACTCGAGATAGTTGCGCGCCAGACCAGTAACTGAGCCAGGCTCACCTCCTGCCTCGTTCATGCCATTGGTGATCGACCCCCACATTATGGGCCAGCTTGTAACCGGGCGCTGCAGGTGGCCGCGATCCGCAAGCTTCTGAACCGCAAACCGAGCGCGCGCATCACCGGGCTCAAGCCAGGGTGCCGCTGTCGTAAAAGCGCTGGTCAGGCACGCTACCGCCCCACCGACCAGGGCCCAGTGTTTTAAGGTCATAGAAATAAATTGCCAGCAATAACAGGAAAAAAACGAGGAAGGAACTACGCGCCCCGAGCTGCATACCTGTCAGTGTGTGAGTATTCGATATCTGAAGCGGCGCGATTCTACGGCATTACATGTGACATTCAAGTGACAGAAAGACGTACACACAGGCCAAACCACTACGGAAGTGTAAAAGGTTGTCAAAAGACTAGGCAATCATTTACCCGAGATAACAGCTAGTTAGCACTATTCCGTTGCAAACTGCGCCCTTACGGTCGCCGCAAACTCACTCATAAATGCTACAAAAATACCCAACATGCTACCGAGGAGTAACGACAACACAACAATCAGGCTACGCTTCGGGGCGACTTTTTCAGCGCTTCGGCGGCTGGTCACAAGCACCTGCACTCCCTGCAGCCCTTCAAGCTTGGCCTCAAGCCTGGAGCGCCTTTCTATCGCGCTGGCAATCGCTTCACCGGCGTCTTTCTCGCCCGTCAATGTCTCGATAGCCTTTTCCAGAGACACTATCTGGCGCTGGAGGCTTTGCCGCTCGCCCGCAATCAGCATCTCTTGATGGTCTCTTACGCTGCCGATCAGGGAGCTGTGGGCGGCACCAACGGTTTTCTCTTCTTTTTTCGTCGAATTGCTACTGAAACGAATCAGGCCAGTGCTTTCGGGATTACTGAAAGACACATCAAAGGGCAGTTTTGTGCCATTATTTTCGCGATGAAGCGCTTTCACTTCCGGTAACCAGCGGCTCTCCAGTGTTGCAATGACCGTTTCTGGCGGCTGAACAAACTCGTTGTTGTCTTTTTGCGCAATCTGAACAAGGCTCGCGTACTCATACTTGTCCGGCACCCACAGTGCGTAGGCCAGGCCAGCGAGTGTGACGGTTAAAAAGACCACATAAAAAAACCGGCGCCTGCGGATAAACGTTGCAACCAGATCAACCAGGCTGATCTCATCGGAATAATCTGGCCGTTGACCGCCAGGAGGCGTGCTTTGCGTGTCATTCATTGGGCTGCGGTCTCCAAAACATGGCTTTTTTTGTTTGGGTTTTGGCGAAATCCAGTTCAGCGCTTTATCGCCGAAACCGGCACCTTTACGCGTTGCTGCTTTTGCATAAAGCTGATCAACACTATAGCCCGCTCTTCGCCATCGTACGCCTGAAAAACCGCATTAATGCCCTCAAACGGGCCTTCTCCCAGCTGAACCGCCTCACCAGGCCTGAGCCCACCCTGTTGTGTGACCGAATCAAGGCTGTCTTTGACGTGCCGAATAACGTCATCTGCTATGGCGGCGGGCTTGTTCGCGAAACTGACGACTCGAATCACACCCCGGGTGGAGCGCAGCTTTGCCCAGGCTGGGTCCGTCTGCTCCAGGTTGACGAACAAATAGCCGGGAAACAGCGCTTCCAGCTTCTGGGTGCGCTTCCCGGCTGTGATTTTTTCTATCTGAATTTTCGGGTAAAAGCAGACGATGTCCTGATTCTGCAAATGGGCCAGTGCCCTATCACCTTGCGCGGGCTTGTGCTGAAGTGCGTACCAAGTCATACGATTCCGGTGTCAGTTAATGATGAGGGGCGGGTTTGAAGGTGCATCAAAAATACCAGTTTCCCGCAGCAATGAAATACGGGTTTAGCACATTCTCTTTGCCGTACCGCAGGGGCTCGCCATCCACCGTGTACACATTTCCGCCGGCAGCAAGCAACACGGCGTGGGCTGCAGCCGTATCCCATTCACTGGTGGGCCCCATGCGCGGATAGATATCGGCGTGACCTTCGGCTATTCGGCAGAATTTGAGGGAACTGCCAGCCTGAAGCGTTTTGTGAGCCCCAAGCGCTTTAATAAAGGTGCGGGTCTCATCATTCATGTGATTTTTACTGGCGACGACGCGTTTGGTGGTCGGAGGTTCTGCCACGTGGATGCGATGGACCTGTCCGCTCCTGTCTCGCTTGTGGGCACCCTCGCCTTTAACACCCCAAAACGCTTCTTTTAGTGCCGGGGCTGTAACAACGCCCATGATCGGCTCGCCGTTTTCAATCAGGGCTATGTTTACCGTGAACTCGCCAGAGCGTTGGGTGAACTCTTTGGTGCCGTCAATTGGATCAACCAACCAGAACCGGCGCCATTGCTTGCGCTCCTCCCAGCTGGCCTGGGTGCCCTCTTCTGAAAGGATCGGTATGCCCTGGCTTAAACTGCGCAGGCCTTTAACGATAATGTCATGGCTTGCAACGTCTGCCGCGGTAATCGGCGATTCGTCTTCCTTGTAGCTCACTTTAAAATCGGACTGGTAAATGCGGAGCACTTTTTCACTGGCTTCATCCGCGATTTTGATCACATCCGCGAGTAATGAGCTGTAAGGCATGGTTTGCATCCTGCGTCGATTGTAGGCAGCTATGGTAACAAATAGTGAGGGCCGGTCGCATTCGGGCTTTTCTGACACCGCGCTTTCAGGCACCCTGATGTAACAACATTAACTGAGCCTCAGGGGCTCTGTGCCCCACCAGCCAGAAAGGTCTTTTACCTATGAAACTTCGCTTCCTTGGCGGTGCCGGCACGGTAACCGGTTCACGCTACCTGCTTTCTGACGACAAACACCGTGTGTTGATTGATTGCGGCATGTACCAGGGCGTGAAAACCCTGCGCCGAAGGAACTGGGCAAAGTTTCCTGTAGACCCGGGCACTATTGATGCCGTGGTTTTAACCCACGCCCACATAGACCACTCTGGCTACCTGCCCGCGCTGGTAAAAAACGGCTTCAAGGGCAAGATTTACTGCACTCAGGGCACCAACGATTTGTGCAAAGTGCTGCTTCCGGATGCGGGTTACCTGCAGGAAGAAGATGCCAAGTACGCCTTCCGTAAGAAATTCTCGAAGCACGAACACCCGGAGCCGCTGTTTACGGTGAAGGATGCCATGGAAGCCCTGAAACACTTTGAGCCCCTTCACTACCACGAAACTTTCGAGCCGGTAAAAGGCTTTGAAGTGACCTTTACCCCTGCCGGGCACATTCTGGGATCTTCTTGCGTGCACGTTCATCACAAAGCGCACGACCGCACGGTGGTCTTCAGCGGCGATGTGGGCCGACAGAACGACCCGATCATGCGCCCGCCGGAGCCGATCAGCAAAGCCGACGTGCTTGTGTGCGAATCCACCTACGGCGACCGGCTGCATGAAGAAATCGACCCGGAGACCGAACTGGCAGAGATCATTACCCGCACCGCGGGCCGTGGTGGCATTGTCTTGATGCCGGCTTTTGCCGTGGGCCGCGCCCAGATGTTGCTCTACGTTATTCATAAAATCATGAAAGAAGGGCGCATTCCCAAGCTGCCGGTCTTCCTCAACAGCCCCATGGCCATCAAGGCCACAGAGATTTTTTGCAAACACCACAAAGAGCACAAACTGAGCGCCAGCCAGTGTGAAGAAATCGACAGCCATACCGAGTTTGTGCGCACCGTGGATGAATCCATCAAGCTGGATTCTGTGCGCTACCCCTGCATCATCGTATCCGCCAGCGGCATGGCGAGCGGTGGCCGGGTACTCCACCACCTGAAAACGCTGCTGCCAAATTACCGGAACAGCGTGGTGTTCGCGGGTTTTCAGGCCTCCGGAACCCGGGGCGACCGGTTGGTGGCGGGCGTGGAGTCGGTAAAAATTCATGGGGAATACTGGCCAGTGAAAGCGGAGATCCACAATATGGGCTCCCTCTCCGCTCATGGTGACTATAATGAGCTCCTGCAATGGCTTGAACAGGGCTCCCTTGAGCCCGGGAAAGTGTACGTTACCCACGGCGAGATGCTGGCCAGTGACATCATGCGCAAGCGAATCCATGAGAAGTTTGGATGGGACTCTGAAGTGCCGGACTTGTTTGAAGAGGTTGAGATTTGAAGCTCACTGCGCTCTTTTTCGGGTTTATCCTGTTGTTTTCTGCCGTTGGCGCGGTTCAGGCCCAGCCCTTCACGCTGCCGGGGATACCCGGGCTTTCGGGCGGCTCTCCTGAAAAAACTGAAAAAGAAACAGCCTCGCCCGAGGAGCTGACGGCGTCCCTTGAAGTAACCATTCAGGCCCTGCAAGACGACGAGAGCCGGCGGGCTCTGGTCGAGCAACTCAAGTCCATACAGCAGGGGCTGCAGGCTGAAGCGTCGCAAAC
>TARA_R110002110_G_scaffold3104_7_pt1 | contig 34208 bp, 34 predicted proteins | sample TARA_R110002110 | Tara Oceans TARA_R110002110 (sample SAMEA4397330) | marine metagenome | biome: Polar Biome; feature: [SRF] surface water layer (ENVO:00010504); material: water (ENVO:00002006), including particulate matter (ENVO:01000060) such as... | depth 5 m | reverse complement strand
TCGGCCTCTCCGTGTCGCTGGTGAGCCATCATTTGCGGCTCCTGCGCGCGGCGCGTCTGGTAACGGCGGATCGGCGCGGCAAGCAGATTTTCTACACCATCCACGACCGGCATGTGGCGCATGTCATCGACGACATGATCGCGCATGTGCATGAGGAGGCGGAGTGAGCGCACATCGCCATAGCCGCGATCATGGCGACGGTTCCGGCGCCGGCATGGGGAATGAGCGCCGTGTGCTGTACGCCATGTGGCTGACCGGCGGCTTCATGGGGCTTGAGGCGCTGGGCGGCATCTTTTCAGGCTCACTCGCCCTCATCGCCGATGCCGGCCATATGCTCACCGATACCGGCGCGCTGATGCTCGCCTGGGTCGCGACCCGCCTCGCCAGCCGCCCGGCGGACGAGGCGCGCTCTTATGGCTATGCGCGCGCGGAAATTCTTGCCGCCTTCGCAAACGGCATCGTGATGATCGGCGTCGTCGTCTGGATCGCGCTCGAGGCCGCCGGCCGCATCATGGCGCCCGCACCCGTTCTCGGCGGACCGATGCTCGTGATCGCGGTCGCAGGACTTCTCGTCAATATCGCCGCCTTCAAGCTGCTGTATGGCGGCGAGAACAATCTCAACATGAGAGGCGCCGCGCTCCACGTGATCGGCGACATGCTGGGCTCGCTCGCCGCCATCGTCGCGGCCGGCGTCATCCTCTTGACGGGATACACAATCGCCGACCCGATCCTGTCGGTGCTGGTCGCGCTGCTGATTTTAAGAAGCGCCATCGCCATCACCCGCGAAAGCGCACATATATTGATGGAAGGAACGCCGGCGGGCGCGGACGGGCAGAAAATCGCGGACGACCTGATGGGCTGCGTACCGTGCCTCTGCGATGTGCATCACGTTCATGCCTGGTCGCTCGGCTCAAGCCACGCGGTAGCGACGCTGCACGCAACGCTGAAACCGGGAACGGATGCGAGCGTCGCGCTCGATGCCATCAAGGCGCGGCTCGCGAGCGAATTTTCGATCGGTCACGTGACCGTGCAGATCGAGCCGGACGAGTGCCCCGATGACAAGCGCCGGCACTGACAAAGAGAAAGAGGGAGCGGCGAGACCTCCCGCCGCATCTCCCGATTCCGTCATGATCCGCCTCACGCCGGCCATCCAAACCCGGTCCCGCCAGTTTCTTCACGCTATTCATGTTGCAATGCGGTATAGTCAGGTCCGCGGGGGCAAAAAGGCCGGTGAATGACATATTCCAATGATTTCAGCCACGAAGACGACGAGGCAAAGGAGCCGGGATGGCTCTCATACTTGGGCGAACTTCGCATTTTCGCCGAACTCGGCACGCTTGTGCCCGCCCTTCCCGCCCTTCTTGCCGCGCCGCATGGCGACGGCCATGCCGTGCTCGTGCTGCCAGGCGTGCTGACGGGCGACGAATCGACCTTCGTTATTCGCCGCTATCTCGACGAACTCGGCTATGTGACGCATCCCTGGATGCAGGGCCATAATTGGGGCCCGAGCCGCGAACTGCACGACGCGCTCCGCGTGCGCCTTCAGGAACTCGGCACCCGCTATGGCCGCCGCATCAGCATTGTCGGCTGGAGTCTCGGCGGCATTTTCGCTCGCGAACTGGCGCGGGAATTTCCTGCCATCGTCCGTCAGGTGGTGACATTGGCGAGCCCTTTCGGCTCCGACTACAGCATCGACGGCAGCCGCAAGCCCGCCGCCACTGCGCGCCGGCGCATCCCCCCGCCCGTGCCCTGCACCTCGATCTATTCGCGCAGCGACGGCATCGTCTCATGGGAAGCCTGCCGCGAAATAGATAGTCCGCAAACGGATAATATCGAGGTATCCGCGACCCATATCGGCATGGGCTTCAACCCGCTCGTGCTCTGGGCACTCGCCGACCGCCTCGCACAAGCAGAAAATGCCTGGCAGCCTTTCGACCGCTCCGGCTGGCGCGGGACATTTTACGGCTAAGGGCGGGGAGAAGACGCCACATGAGCCTGACGGAACAGCAAAAACAACTCATCGAACATTCCATTTCCCGCGTGGCGGACGTCGCGGGCGATCCGACGGCACGCGTCTATGCGAGGCTTTTCGAGCGCCAGCCCGAGATGGAAGACCTCTTCATTCTCGATAAGGATGACAGCGCGAAGGGGCACATGCTGGCGGAATCGCTTGACTCCGTGTTCGATCTGCTCGGCCCGCGCAGCTATGCACCGGTGCTGATCCAGAGCGAATTGACGAACCATGAGGGCTTTGGCATTCCGCCTCGCGTCTTCGCAACCTTCTTCAATGTGGTGATGGAAACATTCCGCGAGCTTCTCGGCGCTGAATGGACGGCGCAGACGGACGCCGCGTGGAATGCGCTTCTCGCGGATATCGACGCGCTGATCGCGGAACAGGCGGCGAAGAGCGGGATGGAAGTGGGCTGAGCCCACAAGCGCCTGCCAAACAAAAAATGTCATCCCGGCGAAAGCCGGGACCCATTGGTTCTCTCAGCAACCCTTGTTGCACTCTGTCATCTGCTGCAATTTGAATCGCTTTGAAGCATCTGCTGCAGCAAGTTTAGCTGCGAGTGGGTCCCGGCTTTCGCCGGGATGACACTCTTGTTTTTGTCTTCTCTGTTTTTTTCACACCCCCGCCCCCGAGGGCGGGCGGGTAGAGGCTCACTTGTCCGCGACAAAGAAAAAGGCCCCCCGCGATCTTCGCGGAGGGCCCCTGTTGTCGTCGGGCTGATGGCGAGATCGCGTCAGTTCTTGTCCTTGTCCACGAGCTTGTTTGCCGAAATCCACGGCATCATCTCGCGCAGGCGTGCACCGACTTCCTCGATCGGATGGGCGGCGGCGGCGGCGCGCGTTGCCTTGAAGCTGGTCTGGTTGACCTTGTTTTCGAGCATCCAGTCGCGTGTGAACTTGCCGGACTGGATGTCAGTGAGGACGCGCTTCATTTCCGCCTTGGTCTCCGGCGTGACGATGCGCGGGCCGGTGACATATTCGCCATATTCGGCCGTGTTCGAGATCGAGTAGTTCATGTTCGCGATGCCACCCTCATAGATGAGATCGACGATGAGCTTCACTTCGTGCAGGCATTCGAAATAAGCCATCTCCGGCGCATAGCCCGCTTCGGTGAGCGTTTCGAACCCGGCGCGGATCAGCTCGACCAGACCACCGCAAAGCACGGCCTGTTCGCCGAAAAGATCCGTCTCGCATTCCTCGCGGAACGTCGTCTCGATGATGCCGGCGCGACCGCCGCCAATGGCCGACGCATAGGAAAGCCCGACATCATGGGCATTGCCGCTCGCATCCTGATGGACGGCGATGAGGCAGGGAACGCCGCCGCCGCGCTTGTATTCCGAACGCACCGTATGGCCCGGCCCCTTGGGCGCCACCATGAGCACGTCGATATCGGTGCGCGGCTCGATCAGGTTGAAATGGATATTGAGGCCATGCGCGAAGAGGAGCGCCGCACCCGGCTTCATGTTCGCGTGAAGGTCGGCGGTATAGATGTCGCCCTGGAGCTCGTCCGGCGTCAGCATCATCAGCGTGTCGGCCCATTTGGCGGCGTCCGCCACCGACATGACCTTGAGGCCCTCGCCTTCGGCCTTTTTCGCGGAGGACGAGCCTTCGCGCAACGCCACGGCGACATCCTTGACGCCTGAATCGCGCAGGTTCAGCGCATGGGCATGGCCCTGGCTGCCATAGCCGATGATGACGACTTTCTTGCCCTTGATCAGGTTCACGTCCGCGTCGCGGTCGTAATAAACGCGCATGATTCTCTTTCCTTCGCTCGTCTCTTTGTTACATCGCTTCCGCGCCGCGGGCGATTGCCACCACGCCGGTTCGCGAAACATCCACCAGCCCCAGGGGCCGCATCAGCCCGATAAAGGCATCGATTTTTGCCGGCGCACCCGTCACCTCGAACACGAAGGAGGCATGCGTCGTGTCGATCACGCGGGCGCGGAAGGCATCGCACAGCCGCAGCGACTCGACGCGCTTCTCACCCGTGCAGGCAACCTTGATGAGCGCCATTTCGCGCTCGACCGATGTTGTCTCGATGGTCAGGTCCACCACCTTGTGAACCGGCACCAGCCGGTCGAGTTGCGCCTTGATCTGCTCGATCACCATCGGCGTGCCGGTGGTGACGATTGTGATCCGCGACGTATGCTCGGCCTGGTCCACCTCCGCGACGGTGAGACTTTCGATATTGTAGCCCCGCCCCGCAAACAGCCCGATCACGCGCGCAAGCACGCCCGCCTCGTTGTCCACGAGAACGGAAATTGTATGCCGCTCGATTGTTTCGTTCATATCCATGCGCGTCTCTGTATTGCGAACGGGTCCGGGGGGGAAGCTCTTTCTGTCCCCGAAGGCACCGTCAAACCAGCATCTTGCCTTCTTCCGTGACGCTCGCCGCTTCGGCGTCGTCGCCCAGGATCATTTCATTATGGGCGGCCCCGGACGGGATCATCGGATAGCAATTCTCGAATTTATCGACCACGCAGTCGAAGATGACCGGCCCCGGCGTCTCGATCATCTGCTTGATCGCGTCGTCGAGTTCGGAGGGCTTTGTCGCCCGGATGCCGGTCGCGCCATAGGCGTCCGCCAGCTTCACGAAGTCCGGCAGCGAGTCCGTATAGGAATGGGAATAGCGGCCCTCATACAGCAATTCCTGCCACTGGCGCACCATGCCCATATATTCATTGTTCAGAATGAAGACCTTGATCGGCAGCATGAACTGAACGGCGGTCGAAAGCTCTTGCATGTTCATGAGGATCGAAGCTTCGCCCGCGATGTCGATGACGAGCGCATCGGGATGCGCGATCTGAACGCCGATGGCGGCCGGCATCCCGTAGCCCATCGTACCGAGGCCGCCCGATGTCATCCAGCGGTTCGGCTGTTCGAAATGATAATGCTGCGCCGCCCACATCTGATGCTGGCCCACTTCCGTGGTGATGAAGGTGTCGCGTGTTTTCGTCAGTTCATAGAGGCGCTGCACGGCCTGCTGCGGCTTGATGATGTCATCGCGCGTCTGGAACGACAGCGACTTGCGCGCCCGCCACCTGTCGATCTCTTTCCACCAGGAGGCCAGTGCGTCCTTGTCGGGGCGCCGCGCCTTCGATTTCCAGATGCGAAGCATGTCTTCGAGCACATGGGCGCAATCGCCGATAATGCCGATATCGACACGAACATTCTTGTTGATCGACGAGGCGTCGATATCGACGTGAATTTTTTTCGAGTTCGGCGAGAAGGCATCGAGACGACCCGTCACCCGGTCGTCGAAGCGCGCACCGATATTGATCAGCACGTCGCAATCATGCATGGCGTGATTGGCTTCGAGGGTGCCATGCATGCCGAGCATGCCGAGCCATTGCTTGTCGGAAGCGGGATAAGCGCCGAGGCCCATCAGCGTGGAGGTGACGGGATAGCCGGTGAGGCGCACGAATTCACGCAGCAACTGGCTTGCGACCGTGCCTGAATTGATAACGCCGCCGCCCGTGTAGAAGACCGGCTTTTTCGCATTCGCGATGATATCGACGGCTTGTTTGATCGCCTCGATATCGCCCTTGACGCGCGGACGATAGGTCCGGTGCTGGACATTCCGCGAGACGGTATATTCGGCCGTCTGAACCTGGATATCCTTCGGAATGTCCACAACGACAGGACCGGGCCGTCCCTTGGTCGCGACATAAAACGCCTCGTGCATGACGCGCGCGAGTTCCGGCGCGGACTTCACGAGCCAGTTATGCTTCGTGCAATGGCGTGTGATGCCGACCGTATCGGCTTCCTGGAACGCATCGGAGCCGATGAGATGCGTGGCGACCTGCCCCGTCAGGCAGACGATGGGAATGGAATCCATCAGCGCATCGGTCAGGCCGGTAACGGCATTGGTGGCGCCAGGGCCGGAGGTAACGAGGACGACGCCGGGCTTGCCCGTCGAGCGCGCGTAACCTTCGGCGGCATGGACCGCGCCCTGCTCATGGCGAACGAGAATATGGCGAATCTGGTTTTGCTGGGCGAGCGCATCATAGATCGGCAGCACCGCGCCGCCCGGATATCCAAAAATCGTATCCACGCCCTGATCGACCAGCGCCCTGATAACGATTTCCGCGCCTGTCAGTGTCTGAGCCGCCATGACTCCGTTCCTTCTGTCTCCGTCGCGGCCCGGCCTTCCGTTGAAATGAAGGTGGTTGGCCATCCACGCCTTGCCTGGGGATAGCCCTTCAAACGTGGATACCCCGCCGGAAACGGGGTATGACGCATAAGGGTAACGCCTTGAAAGCGCGGGCAACCTAACCGCGCCTCAGGACCGGGTCAACCCTAATTCGTCAATAAATGACAAGAATTCCGCATTAAGGCTTTCCGAATATTGCGTATAAAATGGTTTCCACGCAATCATTTGCGTCCTGAACCAGGTTTCCTGTCGCTTCGCATAGGCCCGGGTTTCCGCCTTTCCAGCCGCCGCGGCCTCTTCCAGCGCAATCTCGCCGGCAAGATGACGGATAAGCGGGCGCAAGCCCAGCGCCTTCATGGCCGGGAGCGCAAGGTCGAGACCGCGCGCGACCATCCCCGCCGCCTCCTCGAGTGCGCCCTCCTCCAGCATCCGCTCGAAACGGAGATCGCAACGCGCGCGCAGCCAGCCGCGCTCAGGCGTGAGCACAATACGCACGAAATTCCCCGTAACAAGCGGTTCCACCGGCTCGCGCTGCCAGGCGCTCAAAGGGCGGCCCGTGGCGCGGGCAACTTCGATGCCGCGCGCGATACGCTGCTTGTCGGACGGGCGGAGCACCGCCGCGAGTTCGGGATCCAGTTCACCGAGCAGCGCATGCGCGTCCGGCCCCGCCGCCGCAACTTCCGCGCGCACATCGGCCCGAAGTGCCGCCGGTACGGGCGGAATGGGCGCGAGCCCCTCGACAAGGGCGCGGAAATAGAGCCCCGAGCCACCGACAACGATAGGAAGCCGCCCACGTGACGCGATCTCGCGCATTGTCGCGGCGGCGCACACCGCCCAGCGCCCGGCGGACAGCGGCTGCGTGGCATCCCTCACGCCGTAAAGATGGTGCGGCACACGCGCTTCCTCAGCGGCGGAGGGCCGCGCCGTCAGCACCCGCATCTCGCGGTAAAGCTGCATGGAATCGGCATTCACGATCTCGCCGCCAAGCTTTTCTGCAAGCATCAGCGCCAGCGCCGACTTGCCGCTGGCGGTCGGCCCTGCAATAAGGACGGCTCTGCCGACAGGCTCACTCACTGAATAACTCCGATCCGGTTTCCGCGATGAAATATGTCCTGACGCTGATAGGCAACAAAGAGACGCCGCTGGCAAGCACGCATGTCGATGCGGCGCGCGCCGCCCTCTCAAACCCCGGCACGCCCGATTGGCTGGCGGACGCGCGCGCCTGCGACATTCCCTTCGACGGCGAACCTGTGAACGCCGAAGCGGACGCGCGCGCGACCCTCAAAGGGGCGAAGCTCGATCTCGTCGTGCAACGGAGCGGCGCGCGCCGCAAGAGGCTTCTCGTCGCGGATATGGATTCGACCATCATCGAGCAGGAATGTATCGACGAACTGGCCGCCGAACTCGGCCTCAAGCCGCAGATATCCGAAATCACGGAGCGCGCCATGCGCGGCGAAATGGGCTTCGAGCCCGCGCTGCGCGCGCGCGTCGGCCTTCTGAAAGGGCTGGAGCTTGGCGCCCTCGAAAATGTCTATCGCGACCGCATCACCCTGACGCCGGGCGCCCGCACGCTTGTCGGCACGATGCGCGCACACGGCCATGCCTGTGCGCTGGTATCGGGCGGGTTCACCTTTTTCACCGAGCGCGTGGCGCATGCCGCCGGTTTCAATACGAACCAGGCGAACCGGCTGATTTTCGTGGATGGCAAACTGACCGGCGGCGTCGCCCAACCGATCCTCGGCCGTGAAGCCAAGATCGACGCACTGGTGCGCCTGCGCCGGGAACTGGGCCTGAAGGACGAGGAAACACTCGCGGTCGGCGATGGCGCGAACGACCTCGGCATGATCGAGGAAGCGGGCCTTGGCGTCGCATTTCACGCAAAGCCCGTGGTGGCGCAGGCCGCCGATGCACGCATCGATCATGGCGACCTGACGGCGCTGCTTTATCTGCAAGGCTACCGCACCGGTGAGATCGCCGATACGTGAGCCCGGCTTTGTCCGCCAGACGAGGGGGACATAACCGTTCAACCCGCAAGGCCGCCCTTATGAGGCGAGAGGAAAAATCTAGCCGCCCAGGCGGATGGCGATGAAGCGAACATCGCCGCCGGAAACGAAGCGCAACAACACGGAACTCCGCCCCGCCTTTTCCTCCGAGGTTACGATCGCCTCGACATCATGCGGTGTGGCGACGGGGCGTTGCGCCACCTCGACGATAACATCGCCGGGGCGCACACCCTTTTCCGCCGCCGAACTCATTGGGTCGACATCCATGACCAGCACGCCCTGCGTTTCCTCATCGATGCCGAAACGGCGGCGTAAATCGGCATTGAGGTCGCCAAGCGCGAGCCCAAGCACCTCCGTCCTTGCCGGCACCGGCGCCTCTTCACCCGGCTTCTCTCCGGCCTCTTCCTCCACATCGTCGAGCCGCGCGACCGCGACCTTGCGCGTCAGTGTCTCGCCGTCGCGGAACAGCTGCACATCGACCGTGGAGCCAATTCGCGCCGCGGCGACGACACGCGGCAGATCGCGCATAGTTGCGATGTTCTGTCCATCGAACGCCAGAACGATATCGCCCGTCTCGATGCCCGCCGCCGCCGCCGGCCCGCCTTGCGTTACGCCCGCGACAAGCGCACCCCGCGCTGTACCGAGACTGAGGCTGTCGGCAATTTCCGGTGTCACCGACTGGATACGAACGCCGAGCCAGCCGCGCCGCGTCTCGCCATATTTCAGGATTTGCTCGACAACGGGCTTCACCGTGCTCGCCGGCACCGCGAAGCCGATGCCGACCGACGCCCCCGACGGCGAAATGATCGCCGAATTGACGCCGACGACGCGCCCGCTCATGTCGAACAGGGGCCCGCCGGAATTACCGCGGTTGATCGCCGCATCCGTCTGGATGAAATCGTCATAATTGCCGGCATGGATATCGCGGTTGAGAGCGGAGATGATACCGGCCGTGACGGTGCCGCCAAGGCCGAACGGATTTCCGATCGCGATCACCCAATCGCCCACCCGCGCGATATTGCTGTCGCCAAGTTCGACATAAGGAAGCGGCTTGCCGCTCTTCACCTTCAGCACGGCAATATCCGTCTTCGGGTCCGTGCCGGCAATCGTCGCGGGCAGCGTGGTGCCATCGGTGAAAATGACCTCGATCTTGTCCGCGCCCTCGACCACATGATTGTTGGTGACGACAATGCCATCCGGATCGATGACGAAGCCGGAGCCAAGCGACTGCACGCGCTGAGGCAGCCCTTCCTGGCGCTGGTCGAGGAATTCATCGAAGAAATCGTTGAGGGGCGAATCTTCCGGCACGCCCGGAATGTTCATCTTGCCGGAATCGAGCATTTGCGACGTGGAGATATTGACGACCGCGGGGGACAGCTTCTCCGCGAGTTCGGCAAAACTGTCCGGCGCGCCGCGCGCGAAAGCCGGAGAGACGGCAAACACCGCCAGAAACAGTCCCGCAAACAACCCAGGAATGCCAAAAGCAAGGCGCTGCCCCGCCGGCTGTCCGTCCCTCACCATCATCTAGGCCCGCTCCCTTGTCCGCAATCGGCGATAATGCCCGTGCCCTTTGCCGGTCTATTTTCGGTTGGATTATGGGCGAAATGAGGCATGGCGCTTCAGCCGCGAACCAGCCAGACAGTCGCGACGCCAAACGCCAGAGCGACGAGGCCGCCAATCCGCAACGCCTGATCCGGCTGACCGGACACGGAAGCCAGCGCCCGGCGCATCGCGCGGGGGAACCCTACATAAAGCGCACCTTCGAGCGCAATGGCGAGGCCGAGCGCGGACACAAGCTCGATCAAGGGACAGGGCCTCTCAGGCGTCAGCGCCCGCTCTCATTGCCGAAATAGCGGAAGAACTCGCTATTCGGCGAAACGATCATCGTCGTGTTATCGCCCTTCAGACTTTCCTTGTAGGCCTGCATGGAGCGGTAGAACGCGAAGAATTCGGGATCCTTCGTATAGGCCTGCGCATAGATTTCGTTGCGCCGGGCATCGCCCTCGCCTCGCGCGATCTGACCGTCGCGATCGGCATCGGCGATGAGGACCGTCACTTCACGGTCTGCGCGGCTGCGGATGCGCTGCGCTTCCTCATTGCCCTGGGCCCGAATTTCGGCCGCCTCGCGCTCACGCTCCGTTTGCATACGCTGATAGATCGCCTGACTGTTCTGCTCCGGCAAATCGGCTCGGCGAATGCGGACATCGACGACCTCGATGCCGAATTTCTGCGTCGCCTGGTCGAAAGCGGTCTGGATGCTCTTCATCAGACCCACGCGATTGTCGCGCACCAGTTCCTCAAGCGTATTGTCGCCCAACACGTTGCGAAGGGCGGATATGAAGTTCGGCTTGAGACGATCGTCCGAATTCCGGGGATCGCCGACCGCCTGATAGAAACGCAGCGAATCGACGATGCGATAGCGCGCGAAAGCATCGACGACAAGGCGCTTTCGGTTCTTGGCGATGATTTCTTCCGGTGGCGTATCGAGGTTCAGGATGCGCTTGTCGATATAGATGACATTCTGAATGAAGGGCAGCTTCCAGTGCAGCCCCGGCTCGGTCACGACGGCACGCGGGTCGCCGAACTGAAGCACGATGGCCTGCTGAGTCATGCTGACGGTGAACGCAGAAAGATAAGTGACGATAGCGGCAATAATTACAACGATGCCTGCACCGATTGTGACGGATCTGTTCATCAGCGGCCTCCCGTCAATGTCTGGTTGTTATTCGGCTTGGTATCGCCCGATGACGATGCCGAAGATGGCGTCGCCCCCGGTTTCAATTCGTTGAGCGGCAGATAAGGCAGAATCTTCTGCCCGCCCGCCGCGTCATCCGTCAGCACCTTGTTCACGCCGCCAAGCACATCCTGCATCGTTTCGATATAGATGCGGCGGCGCGTGACATCCTTCGCCTTCGCATATTCGGTATAGATCGACGTGAATCGCTTCGCGTCGCCTTCCGCTTCCGCAACGATCTGCTCGCGATAGGCTTCGGCGGCCTGCGTGATCTTCGCCACATTGCCTCGGGCGCGCGGAATTACGGTATTTGCGTAGGTTTCGGCCTGGTTGCGCAAGCGCTCCTGGTCCGCGCGCGCCGCCTGCACGTCGCGAAATGCGTCAAGCACCTGCGCCGGCGGATCGACCTTCTGGAGTTTCACTTCGGTAATCAGGATGCCGGCGTCATAGCTGTCGAGCGTCGACTGCAATCCCTCGCGCACCTGATTCTGGACTTCGTTACGGCCCGTGGTCTGCAACACGTCGATTTTCGATTCGCCGACGGCCTCGCGCATCATGCTTTCGGCAACGGCTTTCACCGCGAGTTCGGGGCTTTTGACGTTGAAAAGGAAATCGGGCGCACTGCCCGGCTTGATGCGCCACTGCACGGAGAAACTGATATCGACGATGTTCTCGTCGCCGGTCAGCATCAGGCTTTCTTCGGGAACCGTGATCGGTGCCCCCCCTGAGGAGCGCATGCCGATATCGATGCTGGTGATGTTCGTCACCGCCGGCGTCAGCGCTGTCTCGATCGGATAGGGAAGCTTGAAATGAAGGCCCGGCTCGGCATTGCGGACATATTCGCCGAAACGCAGCACGATGCCTTCCTCGTTCGTATTGACGCGATAGACGGAGGAGTAGGCAATGATTCCGACGATCACGAGCGCAACGAGATAGAAAGGCCCGCGGCCGCCGCCGGCGCCTGTGCCGGTACCGCCGCCGCCGCCGCCGCCGTTCTGATTGCTCCAGGGCATCAATAATCCTTTGAATACGAAGTGATAGACCGGTTGGAAACACGCACACCGGGGGTTATATGACAGTGGCCCGGCCCACGCAACGCGAACCGACTCGGAACGGCAAATAAGCGCGGACAAAGCAGCTCAATTCCGCGACGCAAAGCCACGGCTTCGCCAAAGGCCCGCCTGAAACCCGAAAGAAATATCCCGAAAGAAACATCATGGACAGCATAACCCGCGACGACATCGCAGCCGCCCTTGCCACCGTGAGAGACGAGGAAACCGGCGATGACGTGATGAGCGCCGGCATCGTGCAAGGACTTGTCGTGCGCGAGGGGCATGTCGGCTTCTCGCTTGAAGTGGACCCTGCGAAAGGCGCGCAAAAGGAACCGCTCCGCAAAGCCTGCGAGGACGCCGTGAAGCGGCTGCCGGGCGTGTTGAGCGTCACGGCCGTTCTGACCGCACATCGCAACGCCCCCTCTCCCGCCCGTGCTCCCTCTCCCGGAGGCGCACAGGGGCACACCCACAGCCATTCACATGGAAGCCCGCAGCGCCCGGCGCAGCCGCGCGCGCCGCAGGGCGCCCTGACCATTCCCGGTGTGAAGGCGATCGTGGCCGTGGCGAGCGGCAAGGGTGGCGTCGGCAAATCGACAGTTGCGGTCAATCTTGCGCTGGCGCTCGCGAAGCTCGGCCGCCGCACCGGCCTGCTGGACGCGGATATTTACGGGCCATCCGTTCCCCGCATGATGGGGATAAAAGGAAAGCCCGAAGGGCGCGATGGCAAACTGATCCCTATGAAAAATTACGGCATCGAGACAATGTCGATCGGCTATCTCGTCGCCGAGGACACACCCATGATCTGGCGCGGGCCGATGGTGCAGTCCGCGCTGACGCAGATGATGAAGGACGTCGAATGGGGCGAACTCGATGTGCTGATCGTCGATATGCCGCCCGGCACCGGCGACGCCCAGCTCACCCTGGCCCAGCGCGTGCCCCTGACAGGCGCGGTCGTCGTTTCGACACCGCAGGAAATCGCGCTGATCGACGCGCGCAAGGGATTTGCCATGTTCGAGAAGACCCATGTGCCCGTCTTCGGCATCGTGGAGAACATGGCTTATTTCGTGAGCCCCGGCTCCGGCGAGAAATCCTATATTTTCGGCGAGGGCGGTGCGCGGCGCATGGCCGGGACGCTTGGCTGCGACTTCCTCGGCGAGGTGCCGCTGCACATGACCATTCGCGAAACCTCCGATGAGGGCCGGCCGGTCGTTGCGACGGCGCCCGAGAGCGAGGAAGCAAAGCCCTTCATCGAGATAGCACGGCGCGTCGGCGAACATCTGGACCGGGCGCTCGGTGCCGGTGCGCGCAAGGCACCCGCCATCAGCGTCGAGGACTGAGGCCCCCTGAAATGGAAACGGCCGGCCCCCTGAAAGGACCGGCCGTTCCGCGAGCTTTGCAGATGCCGTTCAGCGGCCTTCGACAAGCGTCGCCGATTCTGTCGAACCATCCGGCGCGGTCAGCTCCCACGTGTCGCCCACATTGCGGGTTTCGGTGGGAACGCAATAGGGCTCCTCACCGCCGAGGAAGCAGGCGGTGTCGCCCTCGACCGTATATTTGCCCTCCGCCGTGCTGCCGTCCGGCAGCGTCTGCGAATAGGTTCCGCCTTCATCGATATAGACGGACCGCTCACCGGCGGCCCCGGACACCACGACGGTGTTGCCGTAGAAATTCGCAAATGGATCGGCAAGCGCCGCTCCGGTGAACGCAACCAACGCAACGAGTACACTCAATAAAAGGCGCATCTTATCCTCCCTTGTTTTCAAATAGATCGCCGTGTACCCCAAAACGCCGCGCATGGTTGCATACCCTTTGGGCCGCGCGAAGATACATTCCGCAGCCGGAACGTACCCCGCCGTTACTCAGTTACTTATTGAGAAAATTGAGCGGCAACCCCGCCACCGGCCATTGTGTCGAGACCAGCCGCCCGCTCGATGAGAGCGTGATATAGGCGGTTTTCAGATCCTTGCCGCCAAAGCAGATATTGGTGGTGATAAAATCATCGGTCGGCGTATGAGTGATCTTGCTTCCGTCGGGCGAGAAAATCGTAATGCCCGCATTGAAGATCGTCGCCACACAGATATTGCCTTCCGCATCGACGGCGAGACTGTCGAAGAAGCAGAGCTGCGGGCCCGAGCCGACGAAGCGGCCCGGCAGCGGACCCGGATTGGGTGTGACCTCACCGGGCGCCGTGATGTCGAAGGCCCAGAGCCGGCCGGGGATCGTGTCCGCGACATAAACCGTCTTCTCGTCCGGCGAGAGGCCGACGCCATTGGGCGAGGTGATCGGGAAAACAACTTCCTTGATCATTGAGCCGTCGATCTTTGCATAATAGAGCCCGCCGCGATCTTGCGTGCGGCCGCGCCCCTTGCCGAGATCGGTGAACCAGAAGCCGCCCTGCTTGTCGAAGACAATGTCGTTCGGTCCGTTGAGCGGAATGCCATTGCACTCCTTGTAGAGCACCTTGAACTCGCCGGTCTTCAGATCGACGCGCTCGATGCGCCCACCCGAATAATCCGCGGGCGCATCGCCGGGAACGAGCGCGCCGTCCACTTCATGAAATTCGAAGCCACCATCATTGCAGACATAGCAGGCACCATCGGGCCCGATCGCCGCGCCGTTGGGACCGCCGCCCAGATGTGCGATCACTTCCTTCTTGCCGTCCATCGTGACGCGCGTGAGGTTGCCGCCCTTGATTTCAACCAGAACGATGCTGCCATCCGGCATCGCAATCGGGCCTTCGGGGAACTCCAGCCCGTCGGCAATGAGTTTCATGTCCGCCATATCGCCACTCCCTGTTCAATTTATTATGCAGTGTTTTATTGGCCGCTATTCTGTCAACGGTTGTAGGCCTCCGCAATGGCGGGGCGGAGAAAAGCGGCAGCCTTGTCCGCCGGCAATCGCGAGCCGGCCATGCGGCTCACTTGAGATGCCTGGCATGGAACGCCAGATGATCGCCGATGAAAGTCTGAATGAAATAATAGGAGTGGTCGTAGCCCTCATGGCGGCGGAGCGTGAGCTTCTGGCGGTGCATGGCGCAAGCCTCCTCGAATAACTCCGGCTTCAATTCTTTTTCGAGAAAACCGTCGGCAAGGCCCTGATCAATCAATATGTCGTCGAAATGACCGGTGGCCGCGCCGCTCGCCATCAGCGCGGAGGCATCATGCGCCGCCCATGCCGACCGGTCGGCGCCGAGATAGGCGGCGAACGCCTTTTCGCCCCAGGGACAGCGCGTGGGCGAAACGATGGGCGCGAAGGCGGAAACGGACTGGAAATGGTCGGGATATTTGAGCGCCAGCGTCAGCGCGCCATGCCCGCCCATCGAATGTCCGCTAATGCCCTGCCGCGCACCGTCCACCGGAAAATTATTGCGCACCGCGGCGGTCAGATCGCGAACGATATAGCTTTCCATATTGAAATGGGGCGCCCAGGGCTTTTCCGTCGCGTCGATATAAAAGCCCGCACCCTGGCCGAGATCATAGGCCTCATCATCCGCGACGCCGGTTCCCCGCGGGCTCGTATCGGGCGCAATAATGGCTAGCCCAAGCTCCGCCGCCTTGCCGTAAGCGCCGGCCTTCGTGGTGAAGGTTTCTTCCGTGCAGGTAAGTCCCGCGAGAAAAATGAGCGCGGGAAACCGCCCCTTTCCTTCCGGGATAAAGACGGAAAAGCGCATCCGTGTACCCGTCGCGGTCGATGCGTGACGGCAGATGCTGAGCGTGCCGCCGAAACAGCGGTGCGAAGAAAGCCTTTCGACGGACATCAGTACACCACCACGGAACGGATCGACTTTCCTTCGTGCATCAGCTCGAAGCCTTTGTTGATATCTTCGAGCGGCATGGTGTGCGTGATGAGATCGTCGATATTGATCTTGCCGTTCATGTACCAGTCGACAATCTTCGGCACATCCGTGCGGCCGCGCGCGCCGCCGAATGCGGTGCCTTTCCAGACGCGGCCGGTAACGAGTTGGAAGGGGCGCGTCGAGATTTCCTGGCCCGCACCGGCGACGCCGACGATGATGCTTTCGCCCCAGCCGCGATGGCAGCACTCAAGCGCCTGACGCATCGTGTTGACGTTGCCGATACATTCAAAGCTGTAATCCGCGCCGCCGCCGGTCAACTCCACCAGATGGCCGACGACATCGCCTTTTATCTCTTTCGGATTGACGAAATGCGTCATGCCGAACTGCCGGGCAAAGCCTTCGCGCGACGGATTGAGATCGACACCGACGATCATGTCGGCACCGGCCAGTTTCGCGCCCTGAATGACATTGAGGCCGATGCCGCCAAGACCGAAGACCACGACATTGGCGCCGGGCTCCACGCCCGCCGTGAAGATGACGGCGCCGATACCTGTGGTGACGCCGCAGCCGATATAGCAAATTTTATCAAAAGGTGCGTCCTTCCGCACCTTCGCCAGCGCGATTTCAGGCAGCACGGTGTAATTCGCGAAGGTCGAGCAACCCATATAGTGGAGCACGGGCTTGCCCTTGTAGGAAAAACGGCTGGTACCGTCCGGCATCAGACCCTTGCCTTGCGTCGCGCGAATGGAGGTGCACAGATTGGTCTTGTGGCTCGTACAGCTTTTGCATTCGCGGCATTCGGGCGTGTAGAGCGGGATCACATGATCGCCGGCGGCAAGCGATTTGACGCCCTTTCCGACCTCGACGACGACACCCGCCCCCTCATGACCGAGAATCGCCGGGAAGGCACCTTCCGGGTCATCGCCCGACAACGTGAACGCATCCGTGTGGCAGATGCCGGTGGCCTTCACCTCGATCAAGACCTCGCCGTCTTTCGGTCCGTCGAGTTGCACCGTCTCGATTTCAAGCGGCTTGCCTGCCTCGAATGCCACTGCCGCACGCACATCCATCGCATTGACTCCTGAAATTTGAGGTCTCGCGCTATTCTGACGATGCGCTGCGCGGGGAACAAGGTCTATCGGGCATTCAGCGCATCGGAGAAGAACTCGACGGCGATACGGTGCGCATCTTCCGTTGCTTGCAGGTTGTGCCGCATGATGACACGCCCGCCCTTGCCCTGATTGCCGAAGGGGTCTTCCACTTCGACATCGGCGCCGGGCATGTCGAAGCCGTGATGCGCATCCGCCATCACTTTCAGCGTGATCTTCGCGCGGTCTTTGGCGTCGAGACCCGCGACAAGTTTCGCCGAAATATCCGGGTCATTGTCATATTGGTCGAGCGCGCCGGTCATGATGAGCATCGGCGCATCGACGAGACCGCCGAATTCAAAACCCGGCACGCGATTATAGACCCAGGCGGCCGGATAGACCGGCATCAGCGCCGCGAAGCCGCCGCCCTTCAGATAATCGTCATTGTAGCGATGCGTCGCCGCGAGCATGGCCGAAACGCCGCCGAAGGAAAATCCGATGACGCCGATGCGGGCTGCATCGACGGCGGGATGTGCGGCAAGAAAGGCCTGCGCGCCGTAAACATCCGGCAGTGTTTCCTGCAAGGTCTTCGGCCTTCCCTCCACCCCGCCGGCAAGTCCGCGCGCCGCCCACTGATCGGGCTCGAGCGTAACGAAACCCGCCTCGTTCAGCACATCGGCATAGCCGCCCTCGCGCGCCGATGGCCCGGCGGACCCATGCAGGATGAGAATGGCGGGACGCCTGTCCGCGCCCGCCGGAACACGCAAACGCGCCGCGAAGGTGAGCGTGTTGTCGCCCGCCGCCGGAAAGGACACATAATGCAGCGTCGTCGGGAGTTTCATTTCGGAAGTTGTCATTCGGCCCTCGGGTTTCTCTTTTTGTCATGCGCGGACTTGATCCGCGTATCCACGTTTTTCTTCAGGTAGCTCAGCATCCAAAGACGTGGATGGCCGGGGCACGCCCGGCCATGACGGCTTTTTGTTACTTCCGCTCCAGCACGACGAACGAGTGGTCCGCACTGTCCTTCTCACCCGCCTCACAATATACGCGCGAAACGTCACGCCATTGCGAGCGATCAATCTCAAGCTGAGTGTCGCCCTCCGGGGTAGCGTGAACTTCAGTGAGATAAATGCGCGTCGCGCGATATTTCAAAGCGTCGTAGATCTGCGCTCCACCTATGATCATTACTTCATTAACGCCCAGTTCACGCGCCAACTCCTCTCCCCTCAGGACCGCGTGATCAACTCTCTGAAACACCTCAGCCCCAGGCGCGTCATATGATTGATCGCGCGTGACAACGATATTGGGGCGGCCCGGCAGCGGCTTTCGCGGCAGCGACTCCCATGTCTTGCGGCCCATGATGACGGGCTTGCCCATCGTGATGCGCCTGAAGAAGGCCATGTCGCCTGAAAGCCGCCACGGCAGGCCGTTATCGCGTCCGATGACGCCGTTATCGGCAATGGCGACGACATAGCAAACATGAACCATCACGCCACCGCATATTCATAAAGGAAGGTGAAGCCCGGCGCCCTGAGCGCCTCCGGGTCGAGCGGGCGGATACGCATCAAAATAATCGACATCGCGAAAACCGCGAGCAGCAGCACCGCAACGATCAGCGCCGCCGCGACCACGCGCTGGCGATGCGCCATCACACCGCGACGGGCGCGGCAATATGCGGATGCGCCTCGTAGCCTTCAAGCGTGAAATCCTCGAAGGTGAAATCGAAAAGGCTCTTCACATCCGGGTTGATGTGCATGACGGGCAGCTTTTTCGGTTCGCGCGCGAGTTGCTTGTCCGCCTGCTCCAGATGATTGAGATAGAGATGTGCGTCGCCGAATGTGTGAATGAAATCGCCCGCCTCAAGCCCTGTCACCTGCGCCACCATCATGGTGAGGAGCGCATAGGAGGCGATGTTGAAAGGTACGCCGATGAAGATATCCGCCGAGCGCTGATAGAGCTGGCAGGACAGCTTGCCTTCGGCCACATAAAACTGGAACAGGCAGTGGCAGGGCGGCAGTGCCATATTCTCGATGTCGGCGACATTCCAGGCGGAAACGATGAGGCGGCGCGAGTCCGGGTTCGACCCGATCTGGTCGAGAAGATTCCTGATCTGGTCGATCTTGCCACCATTAGGCGTCGGCCATGAGCGCCACTGGTGGCCATAGACCGGGCCAAGCTCACCCGTCTCGTCCGCCCATTCATCCCAGATGCTGACGCCGTTCGCCTTCAGGTAGCGGATATTGGTGTCGCCCGAGAGAAACCACAAAAGCTCATGGATAATCGACTTCAGATGCAGCTTCTTGGTGGTGACGAGCGGGAAGCCCTGCGACAGATCGAAGCGCATCTGATGGCCGAATATGCTGCGCGTGCCCGTGCCTGTGCGGTCGGTCCTGGTCACGCCTGTGTCGCGCGCACGGGCCATGAGGTCGAGATATTGCTGCATCGGCTGATCCTGAGATTCGAATAGCTCAGTCTAGCCCGGCGGCACCCGCCCCGCCACCGGCGGCACGCATAATCGGGAAGTCCCTATTATATGCAGGGCGATCCGTGGAAAAAATATGGCCGCGCCGCTCCCAACCGGGCCAGAATGCCCGCAAACGCAAAGCAGGCAGGGAAGAGGTCCGCCATGAAGCGCATCCTGATCGGTATCGCGGTTGCCACCCTTGTGCTGGTGGTGGCCGCTTTCGCCTTCCTGCCGGGCTTTCTCGACAGCCGGATCAACCGCGTCGCGGACCACGCCCCTTATGAGGTCGGCAAGGACGCCGCCGCCCGCCATGACGATCTTGCGGTCGTGGACCTCCATGCCGACCAGTTGCTCTGGGCGCGCGATCCGCTCGAACGGGCAAGCCGGGGCCATGTCGATCTGCCGCGCCTCATGGACGGCAATGTGACGCTGCAGGTCTTTTCCGTGGTGACGAAGGTGCCGCGCAACCAGAACTACATCGGCAACAGCGGAGACACCGACATCATAACCTTTCTTGCCATGGTGCAGCGCTGGCCGGCGCGGACATGGGACAGTCTCCTCGAGCGCGCGCTTTATCAGGCCGATAAACTCCATCGCGCCGAAGCGGCGGGACCGGGTGACCTGAAGATCGTGAAAAGCGCCGCCGGTCTCGACGCGCTTATCGAGGCACGCGGCGAGGGCAAACGCCCGGTCGGCGGCCTTCTCGCCATCGAGGGGGCGCATCCGCTGGAGGGCAAGCTCGAAAACGTCCAGCGTCTTTATGATGCGGGCTACCGGATGATCGGCCTCACCCATTTCTTCGACAATGAACTCGGCGGCTCTCTGCACGGCCTCTCGGGCGCGGGGCTGACCGAGTTCGGCCGGGCGGCGGTGCGCGAGATGGAGCGCCTCCACATCATTGTCGACCTCGCCCATGCCTCGCCCGCCACGGTCAAGGACGTACTCGATATCGCAACGCGGCCCGTGATCATCTCGCATACCGGCGTAAAGGGCGCTTGCGACTCGCCACGCAATATCGACGACGCATTGATGAAGCGCATTGCGGAGACGGGCGGCCTCATCGGCATCGGCTATTGGGAGGGGGCGGTCTGCGACCCGGCCCCTGCCTCCGTGGTAAAGTCGATCCGCTACGCCATCGATTTGCTGGGCGCCGATCATGTCGCCCTCGGCTCCGATTATGACGGCGCGGTCTCCGTTGCCTTCGATACCTCCGAACTCGCCGCCCTGACAGCCGAGATGCGCAAGCAGGGTTTCACCCCCGAAGAAACCGGAAAAGTCATGGGCGGCAATGCCCTGCGCTTTCTTCATGCGGGGCTTCCCGACAATTAGACTTCAAATAAGGAATTTCCGGCCTATATTAGAAGGGTCGGCGGGTTTTCCCGTCTGACTATGGTGATAAACGGATTGTGCAATAAACCATTCGGACCCGGGGGCAGTACCCGGCGCCTCCACCAGTTTTCTCCTGTCGCGGCAGGCATTCCTGGGGGCGAAACAGGATCGACGAGGGTGTAAAGACAGTCTTTTTGCCCGGCATGGTTCCGCCGATATCGGGCCGTTTTATAGTTGCCAACGACAACTATGCTGAGGTTGCCGTCGCTGCGTAAGCAGTGCCTGCACTTCGATTTAAGTCCTTGCCCTTAGCCGGGTAAGGCGGGGTTCGGGGGCACCTGGCAACAGAAGCCCCCACTTCTTTTCCCCGACGATAAGACGAGCCGTCCGCCGCATGTGACGCCGTCACTTTTCGGCGAAACCGGAAGCGGCTGGACCTGACGGGCAAAGGCTGTTTGAATCGCCCAAACGATCCTTCGGCCAACCCGAGTCGAAGCCTGTTTTGAGTCCTGGAGAGAACGCTTGTCCGACGATCTGATGCGATACGATCTGCTGGCGCAGGATGCGCTGAGGGGCGTGGTGCGCCGCGCCCTCAGGATCGCCCGCGACGATGGCCTGCCTGGCGAGCATCACTTCTATATCTCGTTCCGCTCGGACGCGCCCGGCGTGGAAATTTCGGAAAAGCTGCACAAGCAATACCCCGAAGAAATGACCATCGTGCTGCAACACCAGTTCTGGAGCCTGGAGGTAAGCGAGGAACGCTTCTCGGTCGAACTGACCTTCAACAAGATTCCCGAACGCCTCGTCATCCCGTTCTCCGCCGTCCAGGGCTTTTTCGATCCGAGCGTTCAGTTCGGCCTGCAATTCCAGGTGGAAGGCGTGAGCGCGGGCACAAATATCGCCGAGGAAAAGGCCACCAAAGCCTCAAAGCCGGTTGAGCCCGCCGCCGGGGCGCCGGACAGCAGCAGCGACGTCGTGAGCCTCGACGCATTCCGGAAAAAATGAGCGGCCTGCTCTATCCCGCCATCAAGGCGGCGCTGTCGGGCCTCATCATCATGGCTGTATCGGAAATCGCCCGGCGAAATTCCGCGCTGGGTGCGCTCGTCGCATCGCTACCCCTCGTTTCCCTGCTCGCCATCATCTGGCTCTGGAACGATACCGGCGACAGCGAACGGATCGCCGCGCATGCGGAAGCAACCTTCTGGTACGTGCTGCCCACCCTGCCGATGTTTCTTGCCCTCCCCTTCATGCTCCGAAGCGGGATGGGCTTCTGGGTGGCCATCGGAATTTCCTGCGTCCTGACCTTCGTGCTTTATCTTGCGGCCATCTGGATTGCGGCTCTTTTCGGCGTCAGGATGTAAACCGCCCCACGCCTTGGCGTTGCGGGGCCCCGCATGCTAAATCAGCGCCCATCCGATTTTCCGCCGGTCAGCCGGCGAACACGCCTTGCTGGAGCGCGCGACATGACAAAACCCCGCACCGAAACCGACACATTCGGCCCGATCGACGTTCCCGGCGATAAATACTGGGGCGCGCAGGCCGAACGCAGCCTCGGCAACTTCAAGATCGGCTGGGAAAAGCAGCCACTCCCCGTGGTTCGCGCGCTCGGCATCGTGAAGCGCGCGGCGGCCGAAGCGAATATGGAGCTCGGCCGTCTCGACGGAAAGCTCGGTAAGGCCATCCTACAGGCCGCGCAGGAGGTGATCGAGGGAAAGCTCGATGAGCACTTTCCTCTCGTCGTCTGGCAGACCGGCTCCGGCACCCAGTCCAACATGAACGCGAACGAAGTGATCTCGAACCGCGCCATCGAAATCATGGGTGGCGAAATGGGCTCGAAGAAACCCGTTCACCCGAACGACCATGTGAATATGAGCCAGTCGTCGAACGACACCTTCCCCACCGCCATGTATGTCGCCTGTGCGGAGGAAATTCACCACCGGCTCGTTCCCGCTCTGCAGATGCTTCGCAACGCCCTGAACGACAAGGCGGAAAGCTGGAAGCACATCATCAAGATCGGCCGCACACACACGCAGGACGCAACGCCGCTGACGCTTGGTCAGGAGTTTTCCGGCTATACGGCGCAGGTCGAAAACGGCATCGCGCGCATCGAACAGACACTGCCCAAGCTGATGGAGCTGGCGCAAGGCGGCACGGCGGTCGGCACCGGCCTCAACGCACCCGTCGGCTTTGCGGAAATGGTCGCCGAAAAAATTGCCGCGATCACAAAGCTTCCTTTCAAGACCGCGCCCAACAAGTTCGAGGCGTTGGCCGCACATGACGCAATGGTCTTCAGCCACGGCGCGATCAACACGGTCGCGGCCTCGCTCTTCAAGATCGCAAACGACATCCGCTTTCTGGGATCGGGCCCGCGCTCGGGCCTCGGCGAACTCGCGCTGCCCGAAAACGAACCCGGCTCGTCGATCATGCCCGGCAAGGTGAACCCGACGCAGTGCGAGGCGATGACGCAGGTCTGCGCGCAGATTTTCGGCAATCACGCGACACTCACCTTCGCCGGCAGCCAGGGCCATTTCGAATTGAACGTCTATAATCCGGTGATGGCCTATAATTTTCTGCAATCCGTGCGGCTGATGTCGGACGCAGCCGTGAGCTTCACCGAAAATTGCGTCGTCGGCATCGAACCGCGCGAGGACAATATCAAGGCGGCGCTCGAACGCTCGCTGATGCTGGTCACTGCGCTCGCTCCCAAGATCGGTTACGACAACGCCGCCAAGATCGCCAAGACCGCGCATAAAAACGGCACCACGCTGCGCGAGGAAGCGGTTGGCGGCGGCTATGTCAGCGACGAGGAATTCGACGCAGCCGTGCGCCCCGAAGAGATGATCGCGCCAAAATAAGCCGGAGGAAGCGTATGGACGCCGACAGAGCGGGCGATATCAAACGCTCCGTGACCATCGCCGGTCATCGCACCAGCATTTCGCTGGAGCCGCCCTTCTGGGATGCGCTGAAGGAACTCGCATGCAGTGAGAAGACATCCGTCAACGAACTGGTGCGCCGCATCGACCTCGGACGCGGCGGCAAGGGAAGCCTTTCATCGGCGATCCGCCTTTATGTGCTCGACGCCCTTCGCAAACGGTCCGGCCCGGCCTGCGAGCCGGGCGACGCCGGGGACAGCTAGGGCAATTTCCAAGCAGTTTGCATCCGACCCAGCAGCAGAGACGGCGCGGGCGCCCATCTCATCGACGGCCGTCGGCTGTTCCGGTTCGAGGTGGCAGCGGCTCCCCGGCACAGGATAAAATTCAGTCCCGGCCGGAATTGCTCTAGCGGCGGAAGAGATTTCGCAGGCGCCCGACCATACCGCTGTCCTCCCGAACGAGCCTGATGCCGAGATTGTCCGGTGGAATGCCGACCGAGCAGGCACCGCTGCGGGGATCGCGGATAAAACTCGAGAGATAGGCGCGGTGGGCACCCTCTGCCACGCGCACACCGCAATTCTCATTACGATCCCACTCGCCCGTCCGGGAGTCCGTGGCCTGCCGTGAGAAGCAGGTGCTCGTCCATTCCCAGACATTGCCGGACAGGTCGAGGAGACCGTGCTCATTCGCGCCAAAAGCACCGGCAGGCCGTAGCACCGAATCGGACGCACGGCTTTTTGCCGCTTCCGCTTCGTAGCGCGACAGCCAGCGTATAGCCGGATTTTTCGGATCGTCGGAGATGCCATAACCATCATCGGCATAACGAGAGCCGGCCGCGATCGCCCACTCCTGGTCGGTCGGCAGGCGGTAGGTCACACCTGTCATTTCGGACAGCCAGACCGCGTAGGCGAGCGCGTCGTCGAAGTTCACGCCAACGACCGGCATATCCGGGGCCGGGGGCCCCTCGGCGGGCGCGCAGCGACCTGCCGCGACGCAGCGATCATACTCGCCGCGTGTGACCTGCCGCCGCATGATCTCGAAAGCACGGCCGACTCCGATCTCTGCGACCGGGCCGTTGACCGGCGCGGTATCGAGCAGGAATTCGCCCGCCTCACGATAGACCACGCGCTGTGTGTCGATCCTGATGAACTCAGCTTCGGAAGCGGCGGTCATGGCTTTTGTAATTTAGGGACCCAAATCATTATTGCCATGCTTTTCACCCAGCCCTTCGCGGAAGGCGGCATGAAGGCGCGCACAATCGCATGTCAGACCAGTTATGGTCTGCCCGCCCCTCGGGCGGGCCGTCGTCTCGCCGGCTTACAAACCGATAATCGGGCCGGGCGCGCTGATCTGGGACATCAGGTCATCGTCCCACTCGCCCTCGACCTTTACATGGGCCGCGGCCCCAAGCTCGGTGGCTTCGATCAGGTTGTGGTTGACATAAGCGTAGATTCCCGGCTGCCTGAAGGTGTAGATCGCCGCGCCGGCACTGCCGCCGCGCACGAACCACGTCTCCAGACCCACCTGCGGCGCGTTGGCGAAACCGCCGGTTTCCCAGACATAGTCGCCGTGCCCGCCGATCAGATGGGGCCGCGTGTCGCGGTTGGCCACGGAGTGAACAAACATGACCGTCTCGCCAACCTTGGCCGTCATCGCATTCTCGCCAGTGAGCGACCCCACCTTCCCGTTGAAGACGACGTGCGTGGGCACCAGTCCGCGCATCACCTCAAGCGTGTCGGAATAGGAATCGACGGGGCTCTCATAGCTCTTGTAGTTGCCGGTCTCATCCTTCGGGATATAGAGATCGAACTCGCCAATCGTATAAATGCGGTCGTAGCGGATCGGCGTGCCCTTGCCGTCCTTCAGGCCGGCCCGCGGCAACACCATCACGGTGCCACTCATGCCGCTCACAACGTGCCAGGGGATCATTCCTTCCGGCGCGCAGTGATAGACGAACGTGCCGGGCTTGGTCGCTTTGAAACGTAAGGTCGTCTGTTCGCCTGGCGAGATGAGCGTGAGCGCGCCGCCGCCGAGTGCGCCGGTCGCGGCATGAAAGTCGATATTGTGCGGCAGCGAATTGGTAGGCGCGTTGACCAGGGTGAGTTGCAGGTAGTCACCTTCATGGACAACCATTGTCGGGCCCGGCATAGAGCCGTTGAAGGTCATCGCCTGAAAGCTCGTGCCATCATTGTCGACGATGATCTCCTTCTCTTCGATCGTCATCTTGAACTCAACGACCTTCGGGCCGCCCTTCGCCACCTGGTCGTGAGCCATCACGGCCGGCGGAACAAGAAGTTTCCCCTGGACATGCTCGAGACCATCGGCGGGATTGATGATGCCAAGAGCGGGAGCCGCCCAAGCCTCAAGCCCGGGCGCGACCGCGGCCAGGGTTGCGGCGGCGGCGGCTGTACCGAACAATGCGGATCGGCGTGTGATGGATGACATGGTCTTAACTCCCTTTCTGATCGGTCTTGAACCGAGATCGGGAGTGAACACCGAAGGAGCCCGCCGTTCTTTGCAGAATTGCAAATTCACCCCTTTCTCCTTGCGGCTTTCGGTGCCGGATTGTCGCAGGAGACCGGAGCCGGGAATATGGCGCGAAACAACCATCGGAGAGGTGTTGGACCGGGTGGGGCAAGCGGCTTGCGGAGACCGCCGGGACCAAGGTCGGGCCGTCAATCTATGCGGGAGAACCGCCTCGCGGTCTGTACGATCGTTACCCGTGCCTTGCCCGCCCGTGGAGAAAGAAACCCCTCCCTCATTCCCGCTCCGGACGTCAGACTGTCGGGCCGAAACGGTCGGGAAACCGCTCTCCCGCCACCAGGGCATCGGCAAAGGCATGATGAATGTCGCGATGAATGGCTTCGTCTTCCCGAATCGCCACGATCATCTCGTTCACCATCGCCCCGGCGGCGAGGTCCCAGTAAGCGACGGCCAATGGCGGTGCCGCCAATATCTCTTCGGAGCCATCATCGAGCCGCCGAAGATAGTCCGAATAGCCCCGGACGGATTGCTCGGCCAGGTAGGCAGCCAAGCGGTGGGCCGTGCGGGCGGAAATGAGATAGAGCAGAAAATAGGCGTTGTAGAAAACACCTTGTGCGAGAGCGATCATAAGCCGCTCGGAGGCGCGCGGGTGTTTCAGTGCCACAAAGGCCATGAGGTGAGCGCGCTGGTTTTCCGCTTCCTCCATAAAGGCCCGGATCCAGCCGCGATCGTCGATCATCAGGCGCAGGCATTTCAGGTGAAGCAGGGTCGCGGCAACCATCGAGGGGACCGCCGCCACTGTCTCAAGCACGATGACGCGATGCCCATAGCGCCGGCTCAGAAGTCCGCCAGCGCAGGAGTCGATCAGCTTCGCCACACCAAGGGCAAAGCGATCCGACCATGACCGCGGCTCGTGGTGCCGGAACAGGTCGGCCTTGTTGATGTTCAGCATCGCAGCTCCTTTCCGAAGCGGGACTGGCTTGCGTTCCGGGAGACGGACCGCGCTGCCCATGCCGAACCTCTCTCAGCGCCACCGATTCGTGCCCACAGGAAACGAAGGGCATTCAAACGGCTTTGCGCAAGCGCAATCATCGAGATCTGCACCGGTTGGTCATACAGGTTTGAATCGTTTTCCAGCGTGACCCGATCAGCTTTACGAGCCTGACGGCACCGGCCAGAAGACTGCGCGGACATGACGTGACCATCACGCCAACCGGCTTCGTCGTTCGATCCCGACGCGTGATGGACTGTTTCAAGTGTGAATCGATCCGGTTTCTTTGTCCAGATATAGTGGATATATTCGCAAGAGGCTGGCTCCTTCATGGTCTTCCGGCCCCGAGCTACGGGGCAAAGATGATGTGTGGATGGGCGTCAATCGCATGGCGGCCCTGCCGGCAGGCGACGTGACGGGGCACCTCCGATCTCCGCCGCCTTCTTTGCGTCCAAGCGATCAATCCTATCCGTGATAGGCTAGGCGCGGATCAGCACGCTTCCGATTGCCGGGCAAGACCAACGCCTATGGATCAACACCTCGACCTCGACATTCTGGCGCGGACTGAACTTTTTCGGGGGGCGCCGGAGGCGGTTCTGCGCGAGACGCAGGCAGTTTCCTTCCGAAAACGCATCCATGCCGGTGACGTGCTTTATCGCCAGGGCGACCCCATCACCTCGATCTATGTCGTCATCGTCGGGCGGCTATGCGTGACGCAAACGACTCCGGACGGTCAGCGGGTCATTATCCGGTATCTCAATCCGAGCGAGATGGCGGGCTATGCCGCGATCACCGGCACGGAAAGCTACCCTGGAACCGCCACCGCGATCGACGACGTTCATCTGATCGGGTGGACCCCCAAGGCGTTCCGCAAGCTCATGACGGATCACTCGCTCATCGCCATGAATGCACTCGCGGTGCTTGGAACGCGATATCAGGACATACAACTCCGCCTCCGGGAGATTGCGACCGAAAAGGTGGAACAGCGTATCGCCCATACGGTCCTGCGTCTCGCCGAGCAGGCGGGACGCCGTACGTCGCGCGGCATCGAGATCACCTTACCGCTCTCGCGCCAGGACATCGCCGAAATGACCGGTACCAACCTGCACAGCGTTAGCCGCACGATGAGTGCATGGGAAACCGAGGGCATCGTGTTATCGGGCCGAAGACGGGTGACCGTGTGCAAGCTTCACGCCCTGGCGCAACTCGCCGAGCAGACGAGCTAGCGACCGTCGCGCCTCGGCAATTATTTCCGGTCCTCAGGCACACCCATATGGCTCTGCCGGGCGTCACTGTCGGGCCGGAAAATACGCCAGGCTTCAATCCGTGATCGACGGCCGCGGCATTGGCGTGATTGCGGGTTCTCCCGCAGGCGGCAGATCCATCAGGTCGCGCAGGTCTTGGGGCAAATCCGCGCCTGTTTCTTCGACATTTTCCGCGAGAATACGGCGCGACACGAAATTTTGCAGCGCAATCGTATCGGCCCGCGCGACGCTTTCGCCGTTCTTGTCCGTGGCAACGATGCTGAACGGTGGCGCGCCTACCGGCACGTCGAGCGTGACGGTGAGTTCTGCGTCCGATACGAGCCGCGGCAGATCGTAAAACGCGGTCAGCCGGGCCGTGCCGCCATCAAGCGCAACATCTTCGGCGGCGAACCGCAAGACACCATCCGTAAACGCGAATTCGCCCCCTATGCCGCGCGCCGCCGTCGTTCCTTTACGTAATACATCCTCAACGAGCGCCGGGAAATCCTCCATCGAGGAAATGACGCCGAGCGCTTCGCCGAAACCGGCGACGTCGAGCGGCGCGAAAGCCGCGTCCGACACCTTGATCGTGCCGACACCTGTTACCGAGGAGACAAGCGCGAGCCAGCTCCTGCCCTGCCCTTGCAATTGTGCGTTGACCGCAATACCGCCATTGCCGGGCGCGGCGCCGAACGCCTGCCGGAAGGCCGGCGCAAGACCGGCATTCTCGACCAGCACGGTGAGACCGATGCCGGGCTCGCCCGTCCCGCCCTCGATGCGCGCGCCGATGGAGGCGCGGCCCCCGGCAAATTTTCCGATAAGAGGTGAAGCCGTGAGAACGCCTTGCGATACGGAAATATGGCTGGTGAGCTCGCGGAGCGAAAGCAGGCCGAGCGAGGCACTGCCGGATGTGAGATCGACCTCGCCATCGAACGCCGCCAGTGCCGACCAGTCGAGCGCCGCGACAGGCCAGACGCCGTCCTCACCCGAATGAACGCCCGCAAGCGATGTCAGGTCGAGCGTATTTGCTTCCAGCTTGCCCGACACGACCGGCAGCTTGCCGTCTCGCGCGGCCTGCCAGCCCGCATCTCCCGAAAGGCGGAATTTTCCCGCGACGCTCTCGAAAGCCGTGAGTGTGAGGCTTTCCTTGTCCCAGACAACATCGGACGAAAAGACAAAACCGGGCCCGGATGCCTGTTCGCCGATCCATGCCGAGAGCGCCCCCGGCGCGCCGAACGCGCCAAGCACATGCAAGACGCCGGACGCCGCGATGTCCGCGCGGCCGGTAAAGCGCATCGCCTCGAAGGGCTTTTCGACCTTGCCGAGAGCGGTGAGCGTCGTCCCGCCGACATTGGCGCGGAAATTCACGTCATAGATGTCCGAACCATCGAGCCGCACCGAGACGGAGCCCGTTCCTTCGAGGCCGGGGCGGGGGTTGAGACCGAGTTGTTCGAGCAGGACAAACCCATTATCGTTTGCGGCATTGGCGATGATGTCGAGGCTGTCGACCGTCTCACCCGCCTCATCGTGACGCCGCTTGACCACGCCGTCGACGCGACTGCCTCTTACGGTTCCCTTGAGCGTCAGCGTATCGACGCGCGACTGACTGTCATCCGCTTCGCCGGACAGACCCGTCACGACGAGATCGACCGGGCCCTCGACATCGGGCACGTCGAACCCGCCAAGCTGAAGAAGGCCGCCGAAACGATCCGCTTCGATGGTGCCGTTGAAACTGCCCTTCACATCATCGCGCGTGCCCTTTGTCACGCCGCTGAGCGCGCCCGTGAAGGACAGGCGCGCGCCTGCCGCATCCGCCACATTGAAGCGCGCAACCGTAAGGGTTCCCGCATTAAGCGACATATCGGCGTCCACACCGCCGAATTCATGCTCGAACGCCGTGAGACGATCCGCCTTCAGCTTGAGTTCGACCTCATGGGCGTCGAGAAAGGCAAGGGGATCGGCCGGTTCCGGCAAAAGTGCCATGAGCGGGTCGAAGTCGAAATCGGACAGGACGAGATCGGCGGCAATCCGGGGCCGCTCGCCGCTCCCGCGCCAGGTGGCATGCCCCCGAAGCGCGGCGGGCGAGGCTGTGGGCGCATAGGCGGCAGCAATATGGTCGAACGCAATCTCCTCCGGCGTGACATGGAGCGCGGCACGGGCGGAGAACGGCCGGCCGCTGCGCGGCGCGGCTGACGGCTCACTTTGTTCTTGCGAAAGCGAAGTCAACCAATAGGCAAGCGCCGCAATATTGCCACTTGTTACATTGGCCGTTCCCTCAAAGCGGGGCCCATCCGTATTTTTCTCTAGCGCGCCGGCGAGGGAGACCTGCGTCGCCCCGCCAAGTTCGAAATGTGCCGCCTCGATACCGAGCCTTCCCTTCCGGAGCGAGAGATCAAGCCCTGCATCGCGCGCGAGCACGTCGCGCACCATCAGCGTACCCGCCGTGAAATGCGCCTCGCCATCGATCCAGCCCGGCACCGGCAACGACATCAGCCTTTCGACAAGAGACGATTGCTCAGCTTTGTCGCGAGTGGGCGCGGCGAACTTGTCCAGCAACGGATCGAGAGTAAAATTCTCCGACGACAGATCGAGCAAGAATGTTGGCGACCGGTCCCAGCGCGCCTCCGCCGACCCTGTGAGCGACGTGCCGCCGGCGGCAACGACCAGGTTCCGCAAATTCACGCGGCGCGCGTTCACCACCATGCCCGCCTTCACGCGCAGCCGCTCGGTCTCCTTCGCGCCCGTCCCCTCCTCCGCTCCGATATCAAGCCGGCCGTTCCCATCGAGCCGCGCCGCAAGCGAAAATTCGGTCGCCACGCCAGAGAAAAGAAACTTCAGGGGGTGATCCAGCGTCTCGACCTCGGCCGTGACCCGAAACGCCTTGTCGCCGCCAAAATGACCAAGTCCGAATCGAAGCGAAAGCGGCGCCCCGCCGATGGTGGCCGTAAGTTCGGAACGGAGCGGACCAAGCAGCGAGGTGGCGAAAATATCGCCTTCGATTTCTTCGGCGGTCCAGCTTCGGCCATTAAGGCGGTTGCGGTATGTGAGCGTTCCCTCCGCAAGGCTCGCCTTTTCCAGGCTGATCGACGCAAGCGAAAACATGCCCTCGCCCGACATCGCCGCCGGAAGGTCGAACCCCTTCCAGTTCACCGATCCGTCAGGCAGCACTTCCAGATTTATCTGTGGGCGGATAATAAGGACACTTGTAACTTTTATATCGCCGCCGATTAGGGGCGCGAGCGCAACCTCGGCATCGATTTCCTCAAATGTCGCGAAGTTGGCGACGGACGGCAGCGAACTTGCATCGGGATCGTTGCCGATCTTGATCTTGCCGAGCGTCAGATGGGGCGCGGGCAATATCTGGAAGCGGATGTCGCCGTCGATCCGGACGGGACGCCCGGCAACCTCCGTGGCCTGCGCCTCGATCTCGCCGCGAAATTTATTCCAATCGACGAGACTTGGGCCGACGAGAGCGGCAAACAGCAAGACGACAAGGATGCCAGCGATATAGGTAAGTATCGAATTCAAAAGTGTCTCCAGCCGCTGGCGGCAGGCATGGGGATAGCCCCCCGTCCGGTTTCTTGCCATCCGCCTTTGGCATATGATCGCGGGCGGACAGGAAGCACCGGAACTGCACAGCCATATTGCGGGCAAATTATGGGTTCGGACGGCGGAAATATAGTCGATTTCTCCTCGATCGGGAAAACGGCGCGTAAGGAAAGGAAACGGGCAGCGAAAAAACGCCAGGAAGCGAGCGCGGCCGCGAACCGTGTGCGCTTCGGCCGCAGCGGTGCCGAAAAGAAAATCGCGCGGCTGGAGCGCGAACGCAAAGCCCGCCTCCTCGACGGTAAACACATGGCAGAACCGGCTGCCGGCGACGCCACGACGTGCAAAAGCGAGGATAAAGACGCATCGTGAACCGGCCAGCGCCTCATCCCTCTCCCGCCCTCCCCCTTCTTTTCTCCCGGTAATGCGCGCCTGCCGGCCGCCTGGACGAGCCCGCTTGACGAATGTCCCTATCGGTATTAATAACTGACTGGTCAGTTATTAATACACCGGCCGGGATGAGATAGAGCATATGAAGACCGCATTGAAACGTCAGCGCCGCAAGGAAGAACGGCCGGCCGAGATCACCGCGGCGGGCCTGAAAATTTTTGCCGCGCGGGGCTACGCCGCGACCCGGCTGGAAGATGTGGCGGAGGCGGCCGGTGTCAGCAAGGCAACGATCTATCTCTATTTCGACAGCAAGGCCGACCTGTTCGCCACCATCGTGCGCGATATCACGGTGCCACGCTTTGGCGAGATCGAAACGCTGATCGGTGAATATGAAGGATCGAGCACGGAACTGCTCGGCTTTGCCATCGGCCGTCTGAAGGATATCGCCACCGAGACCGAACTCCCCTCTCTCGCAAAGATCGTCCTCGCGGAATCGAACAACTTTCCCGAAATCCGCAACTTTTATCGCGATCAAATCATCCTGCGCGGCTTCGGCAATCTCAGCCGCATCATCGAACGCGGCATCGAGCGCGGCGAGTTCCGCCGCTGCGATGTGAACGTGGCGGTGCAGGAAATCATTTTTCCGATACTCATGAACACACTCGCCCGGATTAATTTCGGCGAACTCCCGCAACTCGATCCCGACGGCTTTTTCGCCGGTCACGCGGAGTTCGTTTTGCGCGGCCTGGCCGCAAACAGGGAGACGTGACGATGCGCCTCCGCTCCCTCCTGTTTGCCGGCCTGGCCGCGCTTCTCCTCACCGCCTGCAACGAGCGGCCGAAAGACACCTGGCAAGGCTATGCCGAGGGCGAATATGTGCGCATCGCCCCGATCGACGGCGGCATCGTCGAGCGGATCGCGGTAAAACGCGGTGACCATGTCGAAAGCGGCGCGCTTCTTTTCGTACTGGAAAAAACATCCGAAAAGGCGGCGCGCGACGCGGCGGTCGCAAACCTCGCCGAGGCGAAGGCAACGCTTGAGGAAACGCAACTCGATCTACAGCGCAAGACCGCACTGCGAAAGCAGCGCAACGTGGCCGAAGCTGAACTCGACACGGCGCGCGCGCGGCGCGACCGCGCGGGCGCGGCGGTGCTCGCCGCCGCCTCGGGGCTCGACCAGGCCGAATGGCGGTTGAGGCGACGCGAGGGCCGCGCGCCCGCCGCTGGCATCGTTCAGGATGTTCTTTTCCGGCAAGGCGAATTTGCCGCCGCAAGCCAGCCCGTTATCTCCATGCTGCCACCGGAAAACATCAAGGTTCGCTTTTTTATTCCCGAAGCCGAACTTGGAGATGTCGGGCAAGGCGGGCCCGTGACCTTTTCATGCAGCGGCTGCCCGGAGAACTTCAGCGGCACCGTCCGCTTCATCTCGACGGAAGCCGAATACACCCCGCCCGTCATATATAGCGACCAGTCGAAAGAGAAGCTCGTCTACATGGCCGAAGCAATGCCGGACCGCAGTCCCGAGGCCTTGCGTCCCGGCCAGCCCGTGACGGTGAAGCTGATCCCCCCAGCCGGGCCATGAGCGTCAGGTGAAAAGGACATGAGCCAGACCCGTCTCGCCGAACCCGCCAGCGACGCACCCCTCGTCATCGACGTGCATGGCCTGACGAAAGTCTTCGACGGCACGAAAGTCGTCGATAGCGTCGACATGCAGGTGTCTCAGGGTGAGATCTACGGTTTTCTGGGTCCGAACGGGAGCGGCAAAACAACGACCATTCGCCTGCTTTGCGGGCTCCTGACGCCCGATGGCGGTGAAGGCACCTGCCTCGGCTACGACATCTTGACCGAAAGCGACCTCATCAAGCTGCAGGTCGGCTATATGACGCAGCGCTTCAGCCTCTATGAAGACCTCTCGATCCGCGAGAATCTGCAATTCGTCGCCTCGATCTACGGATTGAAGCGGCCCGGACGGATCGTTGCGGAGACGCTCGAAAAACTCAATCTCGCCAACCGGGCCAACCAGCTCGCGGGCACACTGTCTGGCGGCTGGAA
>TARA_R110002110_G_scaffold198675_6_pt1 | contig 34311 bp, 57 predicted proteins | sample TARA_R110002110 | Tara Oceans TARA_R110002110 (sample SAMEA4397330) | marine metagenome | biome: Polar Biome; feature: [SRF] surface water layer (ENVO:00010504); material: water (ENVO:00002006), including particulate matter (ENVO:01000060) such as... | depth 5 m | reverse complement strand
AATAAACATAAGGTAATTTTATTTACCGGACGTTCTTATGATATGACTAAATTAACAATGGAACAACTACGAGAACATAATATAAAATATACATGTTTAATTATGGATGTTGGTCACGGCGTTCGCTATTTAATTAATGATGACAAACCTTACGCGGATTTATATGAAACAGCGCATGGTATTACCATTCCTAGAGATGGTGGTTTAAAACAGGTTGATATACCCGATGAATAAAGTAGTTTGCTCTGGATATTTCAACCCATTACATACTGGACATATAGAATGTTTTAAACAGGCTAGTAAGCTGGGTAAATTAATAGTTATTGTTAATAATGATAAACAAGTAGCTTTAAAAGGTTCAATTTCTTTTCAGAATGAAGATGAACGTCGAGATATAGTCGATTCAATTCAGTATGTTAGTTACGCTAAAATAGCTATAGACGATGATGAAAGCGTGGCTAATACGCTGATTTTATTGCGGCCCGACATATTTTTTAACGCAGGGGATAGAAACTTAGAAAATATTAACAAAAAAGAGCAAGAGATATGCGACTCCATAGGTACATTAATGGTATATGGAACATCTCCAAAAGTACAATCCAGTTCTGAATTAATAGAGAAAGCGGCCCGAGAGTGGATAAAAAAACAATAGAATTTGGAGAATTGCGCATTTCTTCTGTGGCTAGAAACCACGTAGAAGATTGTCTAAATAAAAACTGGGTAAGCATGGGAGAAAAGGTTAGGCTCTTTGAAAATAAGTGGTCCGATACATTCAATTATCCACATACAGTGATGTTTAGTTCTGGAACATCCGCCAATCAAGCGGCTTTGATGTCATTAGACTTAGAGCCAGGAGCAGAAGTATTATGCCCTGCCCTATCTTTTATTGCTACGGCTAATTCTATTAGAGCGGCGGGTTATACTCCTGTATTTGTAGACGTTGACAAAGAAACCTTAAATATTAGCAAAGATGAAATTGTTAACACATTTAGCAAATACCGTACTAAAGCAATTATGGGTGTTAATTTAATGGGCAAGCCATGTTGTATGGATGTCTTATCTGATTTAGCCTCATCTCACCATTTGCCTTTCATTATAGATAACTGTGAAGCATATGGCTGTAGTAAAACCGCTTGCTACTCACTAGACTTTGCGGACATGGAGACTACTTCTCATTATATAGCGCATATAATTTGTTGTGGAGAAGGAGGCACGGTAAGCGCAAAAACCCAATATTACAAAGATAAATTAAAATCTGTTCGCTCTCACGGTAGAGAACCAGACAGTGTATATTTTGACCACCAAAGATTTGGACTGAATCTAAAACCCTCTGACCTTCATGCTTCAATAGGTTTAGGGGAAATAGATAATTTCATAGACATTTTTACTAAAAGAAAAGCGAATATACAGGCTTTTAGAAATGCTGTTGTAGGGTACGAAAATAAAGCCTACTTTGTTGAGGAAGACAGAGGAGATATAAATGCTCCTCATGGATTTTCTATTACTTTGAAAGAAGAATTTGCCAATGAAGATAATATAATGGTGTTAACTTCTATTTTACAAGGAGCCAACATACATTGGAAACGCAATTTTGGCAGTATGCCACACCACAAGGCATTTAAGTATTTAGGTTATTCAAAAGATAGTATGCCGAACGCAAGATATATAGGAAAATATGGAATTCATATAGGATGCCATTACTGGTTAACAGATGACGACATAGATTATGTGTGCCATTATTTAAAATTAGCCTTAGAGACATTAAAATGACCATTTTAAACCACTATATTACAACCGCTGAACAATTACGAAATATGAGTACGTCGTTAAACATTGCTCAAGAAATGATAGAGAATGCTAATCAAATATTTTTTATAGGGAACGGAGGTTCTCAAGCAGCATGTTCTCATATAGCAGAAGACTTTTGTAAAGTAGCCAATAAAAGAGCATATTCGTTAGAAGGTTCATCTTTTATCACCTGTTTAAGTAATGATTATGGATATGATAATGTTTATAAAGAATGGTTAAAAAGATTTTATAATCAAGGAGATGTTATTGTGGCTATCAGTAGTTCTGGTCAGTCTAACAATATTATAAACGCATGTCGTTCAGTAAATAAGGACAACGTAATAACATTGACTGCTCATAATCCTAATAACTTATTAAGAAATTTTGGTAAGATTAACTTTTATTTACCCACCACTAGTTATGGAGTAGCAGAATGTTATCACCAAATAATTTTACATATTATTTTAGATAGGATAGTAACCAAATGAGAGTATTAATTACCGGAGCAGCCGGATACATTGGTTCTAAATTAACTAATTATTTTATAAGTAAAAAGATACATGTTACAGCTATAGACAATTTCTTACACAATCAACAACCTTTCGTCGAAGAGATTTTTCAAAGCCCATATTGTTCTTTTCATCAAAGAGATGCAGGAAATATTCCAAAACATCTGTTACAAAGAGCCGATGTAATTTATCCGTTAGCAGCTTGGGTAGGAGCGCCTTTATGCGACACAGACCCAATAGAAGCCATGAGGGTGAACACAACAGAAGTTGCAAGGCTAATAAAATCAATTAGTCCAAACCAACGAGTAATTTTCCCTAATACAAATAGCGGATATGGAAATGCGGGAAAAGAAATTTGCACAGAGGAAACCCCGCTTAATTCAATATCTATTTACGGCTCGTCTAAAGAACTCGCAGAAGAAGTTGTTTTAGAACATCCTAATTCAACGGTTTTTCGTCTTGCAACAGTTTTTGGTTCTTCTTTTAGACCTAGATTAGATTTAATTGTTAATAATTTTGTATATTTAGCAAAAACCACTGGAAAAATAGAGGTTTTTGAAGGTCAGTTTAAAAGAAATTTTGTACATCTTCTAGATGTTCTTAATATGTTTGTTGATTGTATTGAAGATAGTAGAATGTGTCAACAAGTATATAATTTAGGTAATGATAAACTCAATATGACTAAAATAGATTTGGCAAAACAAATGCAACAACATTTTTCTGTTGAGATTTCTGAAGGCTCTCAAAAAGACCCAGACCAACGAGATTATGTGGTAAGTAATCAAAAACTTTTAAACTTAGGACACAAAATATTGACAGATTTAAATTATGGAATTATTGAATTGGATTTTATGTTGAACAATATAGATTTAAACAATTCAGAATTACTAAAAACAATGCGCAATATATGATTATAACCAAAACCCCATACAGAGTATCACTCTTTGGAGGGAGTACAGATTATCCGAGTTACTATTCTCAGTACGGTTCAACGTTAATTGGTTTTGCAATAAACCGTTATTGTTATACCTCGATAATGAAATTAGATGAGTTCACAGATATTAATTATCAAGCTTTTTATTCATCTGCCGAAAGAGTAAATACTAGCGAAGAAATCCAAAACCCAGGTATTCGAGGTACATTACAATTTTGTGAAAAAAATATACCTGATTTTAAAAAGTTAGCGATATTTATTCAAAACGAATTACCATCTAAAACAGGCATTGGAAGTAGTTCTAGTCTGATTGTTGGGCTGTTAAGAAGTATATACACTTTGTTTAAAATAGAGTTTGATGAAAAACAATTAGCTCAAGATGCGATTTATATTGAAAGAAGTTTATTAAAAGAACCAGGAGGAATACAAGACCAAATTTGGGCAGCACATGGAGGTTTTAATAGTATAGACATTGACAAACATGGGGCCTTTTTTGTAAAGCCGCTTCCTATTTGTTCTGAATTTATAAATTATTTTCTAGATTCTTCTATAATGTTCTATACGAAGATACAAAGAGATTCTTATGAAATAGCGGAGTCTCATAATGATAAATCTGCTGAGCAATATAAACTAGGAATCCATAATCTTGCTCAAGATGCTTTAAAACTGTTTGACAATGAAGACTTAGAAGGCATTGGTCAATTGCTAGACGAGTCCTGGCAAATGAAAAAGCAAATTTCTCCTATGATTAGTAATGAATATATAGACTCTTTATATCAAACCGTTATGAACAACGGGGCCTTTGGGTGTAAATTATTAGGAACAGGTAGTGGGGGATTTTTGTTCTGTTTATGCAATAATTATAAAAAACACGATATTATTGACGCTGTTAAGTTGCCACACATTGATATTAAGCCTACTTACCAAGGAAGTAAAATTATTTTTAATGAAAATGGTGTATAATTTATTTGGAGAAATTATTATGAAATACATCTTAGCTCTCATTATATTTATTATTTTTACCAGTTCGGCCTCAGCAGATAGACATATATTAAAATTTACAGCAGATTGGTGCCAGTATTGCAGGGTTGTTGACCATTTTTTAATTCAAAAAGAGTTTGCAACAGTAGTCCAAAGTTATGAAAACCTTATAATTGTAGACGTAGATAAGTATCCAAAAGTTGCCAAGTCATATAGGGCTTCTTCTTTACCCTTGTTGGTAATTGTAGATAATGTAGCAGATACTAAAAAAATTAAAATCATATCCAGATGGGTTCCTGCCTACAAGACGACCGAACATAAAAATCGAATAAGTCTTTTAAATTGGCTAAAACAATATTCTCCAAAAAAACAAAAAAACCCTTGACAAAGTCCCTCGATAGTGTATAATATATGAAGTAAGGCCCGTTGGTCCATTGGTAGGGACAGGGGCCTCTCACTCCCTAAGATAAAGTTCGATTCTCTTACGGGTCACTAACACAAAAGTTAAAATGCCCAAATATTACGTAACAGATGCTAGACGCGAGTTTGTAGTACATAAACCGACAGCTATTCAAGCTGGGCGAGCCGCTGTTTGTACGTGGTTTGGGAAAGGCGTTAAATTAGAAAAAGATGCCGCGATTGCTATTAATGAAACTGGTTTTGAGAAGAATACTTTTAATACGGAACAATCATATAGCGTTCAAGAACTAATAGGACTAGTCCTCTGAGAAGTGGACCCAGTTTTTTTAGACTCATAATGAAGGTGGTTTACAATGGACTCTCTAGAACTAGCCTATGAGATTGCTAGACAATTTGAACAAAATTATGTAGCGTATAATTGGCCAAATCCACGCGAATCTATTACTGTTGATGAATTAGCAGGGTTTTTCTCCTCTATAATTGAAGACAATATTTCCGTGGCTCAGGCAAATGAGGAATCGCATTGAGTTCGCATTCAAAAAAATTATGAATATATTTTATTTAGATAACGATACAGAACTTTGTGCTAAGCACCATTGCGATAAACACGTTGTTAAAATGATATTAGAAACTGCACAACTACTCTCAACTGCTCATAGAGTGTTAGACGGAGATGGGTACGCAGACAATAACAACTTGTATAAAGCTACGCATAAAAACCACCCTAGTGCCGTATGGGTTAGACAATCTGACCAAAACTATTTATGGACATTAAGTTTATTATTAGAATTAATAAAACAATACACTAAAAGATATAATAAAAAATGGAATAAATTAAAAAGTGATGCGTTAGTAAAAGGTTTAATGTCTACACCAACAACAATAGCAAGAAGTAATTTCACGACACCACCTCAATGTATGCCTGACAATTACAAACACGAAAATACAATTACTGCATATAAAAATTATTATATTGGAGATAAAGCTAGATTTGCAAAATGGAATTATACTGACAGTCCAGAGTGGTTTACTAAGAGATAGGCAAGAAGGATATAAAATATTGTGGAATAATAAGGCACTGTGGCAGAACCTAGTATGCAGCACGCTTTTAACGTGAAAGATGATGGGTGCGAATCCCTCCGGTGCCACTTAAATGAAATAGGAGATATTAATGAAACTATTTGAATTTTGGACGCTACCCTTTCCTGAGAAAAAGGGAGCTTTTGATAAATGGGAAAAACAGGAAAGCATTGAAGCAAAAGGTAGGAAAGCTGCCGTAGAAACAATTATAAAAATGTATAAAGACGGAACATGGAGACTTCGTCTAGGGGCTGAATAAAGGAAGTCGGTCGTAACAATTATATTCCCACAGATTTGAGGAGTCCCAGTGATAACTGAACAAGAACGTTATGAAGCATTAAAATTGATGTCAGCAAATCAAGAAGGAGACCCCATATTTGACCGTGGTTTAACAGTATTGCTTGAATATGTTATGCAAGAAGCTGCTCAAAATGGCGAATTTGAGCTAGAATTTGAAGAAATTCACAACCGAGTTAACTTGTCGTTTGCTGGACACATACTATCAGAAATGGCAAATAAAGGCTTATTGGATGTGTCTTTAGATGAAGAAGAGATTACATATACTATAACTGAACTAGGGAAAAAATTGAAGGACCGTATTGGAGAGAAGGGTGTATAATGACGGAAACAAGAAAGTTGCCACCTAAGCGTGAAGACTTTAAAAACTGGAAGAAATACGCTAAGGCTCTCGAAAAATATGTTGAATACCAAAAAAAGAGAGAATGGGGGCTTCTTTTAGAAATAGATAGGATTACCCAAAACGTTGGGGAATTTGCCTCCAAAACTATGCCACATTTGTCTGAAATAATTATTGAGCTAGATAAATATAGAGAAGGTTGGGAAGTAGCTGGAGCATATTGGCCCTGGGAAGATGAAGTAAAAACAGAACAAATAAGAACACAGACCCCAGATGTAGTATAAGGGAGTAGCCCCTTCTGGCCCGTTAGTTTCTGTTGTGTAGAAATTTTAGGCTTTCAACCTGAAGTTCATCGGTTCGATTCCGATACGGGTCACTGAAATTATAAATAGGAATTATCAAGGAGTATAAAGATGATTAAATATGTATTGGCCTTGTTATTGGCTTTAACTTGTTCTATAGGACAAGCCTCAACAATTACTGGTTATCAGATTGTAATTTGGAATTCGATTGCTCAGAAGTATTCTCCTTTATTGGCAATAAAAGAAGAGGGTATTGTTCTACAAAAAGCACACGAGTTAGCAAAAGAATTTGCAGATAGTCAACAGAAATTTTGGGAAAATGGCACAGGTTTTAATATTCCCCGAAGATTTGGGGTAATAGCTGTGTTATCGTTAGAAAAAAATGAACTCTTGCCTGCGCCATATAGACATAGAGGACCGAACGGTATTTATATATCTATATCAACAAATAATAATAGTCGTATTGTAGTGCCAACTAAGGCTAAAAGCGTTTGGGAAGCATTTAATTATGTAACAATCGATAAAGATAAGTTTATCGTGGTGGCGGGGGAAACAAAAATTACTTTAAATGCAAATGAAATTGTATCTTATTCATTCCATGACAATAGGTTAATTAGAAGAAGAATTAGAAGATTTTATGAATAAATTATGGATAAGAGCAAAACGTCCGTGTCAAGCAGTTACAACATTCCATTCGACAAAAATTGCTATAATTTATGATTAAAGAACCAATGAAAGACTTCCCATCAATGAATTTACCAATAATAATTTGGATTGGTATAGTACATATATTGGCTTTAATAGCTCCGTTCTATTTTAGTTGGCCAGGACTTATTATTTGTATAATATTATCCTTTGTCACTGGTAGTCTTGGCATTTGTATGGGATATCATAGATTATTAACCCATCAGAGTTTTAAGACATATAGACCTATACGTTGGTTATTAGCATTTTTAGGAGGGCTTTCTGGAGAAGGTTCGGTTCTAACATGGGTTGCTCAACATCGCAAACACCATGCTTTTACCGATATTGAGGGAGACCCACATTCACCCAGAGATGGTAAGTGGTGGAGCCATTTACTTTGGTTCTTGCCTAATCTTGGACGTAAATGGCATAAGGAATTAATATCTAAATACGCACCAGATATATTAAAAGACAAAATGATGGTAGTAATTCACCATTTATTTTTACCCTCTCATATAATCCTTGGTATTTTATTGTTTGTAGCCGGATTATTTGGACCGATATCATTAGGACTAGGAACATATTATGCTGGATTGTCTATGCTTTTTTGGGGTCTTGGTGTCCGTATGGTCTATGTCTTTCATGCTACTTGGCTTATCAATTCCGCTACGCACTTATGGGGCTATCGTAATTATAATACTTCTGATGATAGTAAAAACTTATGGTGGGTAGCATTATTATCATGGGGCGAGGGTTGGCATAACAATCATCACGCATATCAAAAGGTAGCGAGCCAAGGTCATCGTTGGTGGGAGATTGACGTTACTTATTGGATTATATTAATGATGGAAAAAATAGGTCTTGTTTGGGATGTAGTCAGGCTAAAAGAAATAAAAGGTATGGAATAATGCCATTAATAAAATGTGCAGATAGAGGTTGGAAATTTGGAGAAAAAGGAAAATGCTATACTGGTCCTGACGCAAAAAATAAAGCCAGGAAACAAGGTGTGGCTATTAAAATTACAGAGGAATGTCACGGAAACGAATTAGAAAAAGAATTGCAAAATGTATTTGCCAGCATGTCAAATGATGATATGTGGAATTTGGTTACGGAATATAATCCAGGTGCTAATAAACTAGAACTGGGCATAGCATATCACATAGGTCTAATTATGAGGAAAGAAATTAATGGTCAAGATAGTTAAACTAATTAATGGTGAATTTTGGATTGGCAAGGAAACAGAATCAGAATCAGATTTGGAAAATATGGTCTTAACGCAAGCCCGTCAGCTAATGTTGGACTGGCAAAAAGAGGGAAACCCGCAATTGATTGTTGTTCCCTTGCTTGAGTTTCTTTCTAAAAATGATTCTATAACTCTTAAGAAAACCACAGTTTTGTATGAGCTAATTCCGCCTGATGACATTTCAAGCGATTATTTACAGTCTATGTCAGAAATAGCTCAACCAGATACAAGATTAGTAGTTCCTAACCTATAAATAAAAACAAAAAGGAATAAATAATGATTTATAAAGTTATAACCTGTTGGCTTTTAATGTGTGGAATTAGTTTTGCAAACTTTGCAGACTTAGGGAACTACTATCATACTCCCGATGTCAATCATAAGAGACAGTCTGCTAGAAAAGTAGCAAATTTCTATTTCCAATACGCTCCTAGGCCTTATTTATATACGCATCCATATTGCCGCCCTTATTATAGACCTGTTTATCCTCCGTATTGGAATTTTGGTTTTCAGCTTGGAGTACAACCAAAACATAATTATATTAGACCCCTTTATAATTTGAACACGCGTAGAGGCCATCATGGACCTAGGCACAGGGGTAGAAACAGACAATAATTTAATTTGCCCCTAAGGTATTATGGTTGCTTATCTGACTCTTAATCGGCAAGGAAAAAGTTCGATTATTTTTAGAGGTACTTATGGATAAATTATATTATGTTGCTATAGAAAGAGATGACAAAAGAGAGTTTATTTACACCAAAGAGATACTTGAACAAACAATGGATAAAATGGAAGTATCAAAAGATATTTCTGAATATCTAGACGTAAAACCTTTAGTAATGATAAGAGACCCCTCGTTGGAACGTATTACTGTTGTCTCAAAAGACAAGCAGATGATAGGATGTTTTTGTAACGGAATGTCATTTGAGAAACACAAATACGAAGAATGGGATGAGATGTATAATGAATATATTGACCAATCATTAGAAAAATAAGAAATAGTCAAGAGGTTCTGAGTTATCTTATTAATGAAAGAAATTTATATATCATGATTTATGATGGATTGAGAATTAAAGAAGTTATAGAAGGCATTAGACTTGGCCGCAAGAGAGAAGCAGCTAGAACAATAGAGATTGAGTTGAGCATGGAAGAAAATACTATTAACCCCCATTCTTTGCAAGAAAAATTGAGAGAAATAGTCTTTGATACATATCCGTGTCCTATATAATACAAAATGCGCTTGTAATATAGTGGTATTATATCTGCTTGCCATGCAGAAAACCGGTGTTCAATTCACCGTAGGCGCACTGATTAGATGCATACAGCAAGGTTCTAAAATTCACAGCATAGTTCCAGGTAAAAATCGTGACAAACATAAGAAAAAAGGCGAATGAGCTAATCCTCATGGCGGGGAGCCTGATTGCAACTCTCGCACTTTTCGGTTCGACTCCGACGTTCGCCTCTACCCTTAAAGGTGACACTATGAATATAAAACCAGGAGATTTATTTTTAACCCGCAACGTTGGTATCACGGAAGAATACAACGAAAGTCCTGGCTACTTTAATCATGCAGCAATTTATGTTGGTAATAATATAGTAGTTGAGGCTCAAAAAGAACCGGGGAAGGTTATAGAAGCCAATCTAGAAGAATTTAAAAGACGCTATCCTATATATGTTATACTTAGAGCTAATCAGTCAGAGGAAGTAAGATTCCAGGCTGCATTACAAGCTAAACAACTAGTAGGTACGAATTATCGTAAGTTAGCTTCTTTCTTTTTTAGATGGAGAAAAGGAGAAAACTGTGTTAGTGTAGTAAGAAAATCTTATAAGACAGCACTGGGAAAAGACCCAAGATGGAGAACGCCAGACCATATTTGGGCAGATAAGAGATTTCAAGAAATTGACAGAAAAGAGGAACTTTCGACTTGACAATAGTCAATATTAGGGGTATAATATAGATGGACGTTCCGAGGGATTGCGGCGTTGGGTCTACGAAACCTGGATGAAGGGCTCGACTCCCTTAATGCCTATTCACCTATGGGAAATAAATTATGACAAAAGAAAATTTTCTAGAAAAAGCCAAAGGAATGGTGACCGATGCAAAACACCAACTTGAAACCATTTCTAGAAAGGAAGGCCCGTTTTGGAGAGCAAGAGCAACTATGTTAGTGAATAATATAGAATGGCTGGAAACAGGTATTAGTTTGATTGAAAATAGAACACAGCGTAAAAACAAATAAGGTGCTATGGTGTAATGGTTTGCACATCACCCTGTCAAGGTGGAGGAGTTGGGTTCGGTTCCCACTAGCATCGCTGAGAAAAATTTAAAATGTCTGACTATCATTACGATTTAGAATCGTTACACGAACATTTTCCAGAACTACATAAATTTTTGGTTAATTTTCATCTCCCTTTCGTTCTACTTTGATTCTTTTAGGAGAAAGACCATGTTAAAATTTATAGCTATTATTCTAATATTAACATCAGTAGCAGTATCAGCAGAACACATTCCCAACGAATATGAACGGGAGGTTATGCGTCTGACTAACCAGTATCGTGAATCGCAAGGCGTGAAACCATTGTCTACTTCTAGATGTTATTGTAAAGGTTCTAGAGAATGGTCTGAACATATGTATAAAAATGGTTTTCGCCACGCTAGTAATGGTTTTAATGGCGAAAACATAGCTAAGGGACAAAGAACCCCCAAAGAAGTAGTTAGATGTTGGATAAGGTCTGAAGGACACAGAAAAAACATATTGAATCCTTCATTTAAAAAGACTGGAGTGGGATTTTATAAGAAGTATTGGACGCAACGTTTTGGAAGATAGAAAAAGCGTAAAAACGAAACACTTAACTGACAATGGCAATGTAGTCCAAAGGCAGAGACAACAGATTTAAATCCTGTAAAGTGTGGGTTCGACTCCCACCATTGCTACTGGGTCAAGATTGTGACTCTTGATTTTCGCGGATTCGATTTCCGTCTGACCCCCTTTGACGTATTAATATTATGAACCGCGAAGAACTCAATGATAAACGACGCAAATTACTATTAAGACATATTAGTAATGTGCGTGAAAAATGTGATATTCTTGGCGAAAAACTTATTGAGCAAGGCGAAGAAGACCTGGGTCATAAGTTAATGGCCAATGGAAGAATCCATGATAATTCTAAGTTTTATGGAATAGAGTGGAAATATCTACATAGCGATGTGTTAGATGATAAACTAGAGCTATTTAAAGAAGCTATGAATAATCATATCTCTATTAACAAACACCATCCAGAATACTGGGGTGCTATTCAAAATATGCCTCGTCTATATGTGGCAGAAATGGTTTGTGACTGGGCCAGTCGAAGCAATGAGTTTGGAAACGATTTGCGAGGTTGGATTAAAGATAAGGCGACTAAAAAATTTAAAATGACAGTACAAAGTTCTGTTTATAAAGAAATTAAAGAATTAGTAGATTTACTTTTAGACCCAAAATTTGATTAAAGTCCTTATTTGATGCATTGGAGAGGCAAATTTAACTTTTACCATGTCTATTTTAGCAAAGTTTACCACTGATAAATTTGCTCAAACGGGGTATAATAATATAGAAAGGTAAACATTTCACCACTTTTAGGTTATATGATGAATTTTGTAACATACATACTAGGCGTTGCATTATTAGTGTTAATGCCTTCTCAGGCTCAAGGTAAAATCTGGTCACTTAATGATATATTAGATGCAACCTGTCGAGTAAATGCGGGCTCAGCATACGGAAGTGGTACGGCTATAAACCAAAAGAACGGATATCATTATATTTTAACCAATGCTCATGTTGTTGGAAGTTCTAAAACTGTTAGAGTAGAATTTTTTAGAGACGGACGTAAAACTTTGCCGATTCCTGGTCGAGTTGTATTTCGTAGACTGTCTTCTGGGTCTGTTCTAGACGTAGCCATTATTGCCGTTAACTCAAAATATTTTGGTGACCAGCCTCCTCGTATTGCAGTATTAGGAAAGCGCAAAGAAGTTGCTATTGATAAGTACATTAAATCTGCCGGATGTCCTTCGGCTAGATGGGCAAATAGTTGGGAAGGGTTTATTGTTAAAGAGTCAGAAAGTAAACTAATATTTTATCCGCCCCCAATTGGCGGACAATCTGGTAGTGGATTATATATTGTAGCCAATCGAAATGGTGTAAAACAAACCGTTTTAAAAGGTATAGTAACTTGGAGATTAGGTTCTGGTGGTAGAGATAGAAGTACAGGCTTTCAAAAAGCTAGAGGAGGAGCGGTTCTTATTGACAAATTGTATGATGCCATTGAAGGCAGAAGCAATGCTTCATTTGAAACCGTTCCAGAACATTGGGCCACTGTAAACCAAATACGAATTCCAGTATTTGCCCATAAAGGTACATATGCTTACGGTGAAGACGGAACATATTATCCTTTGAAATATAATAAAGATGGTGGTTATATTATTGAAGGAGTTCCTAACGGAATAAAGCTTTTGGCTATTGGGGTTCAATGTCCTGATTGTGGTTCTCGTGGTCACCGACGTTTTCGTTCTCAAAGACCTCCAAATTTATTACCTATTCCTCCAAGAGACGGTCTTCCTGAAAACCCAAGTCCAAATCCAGATAACCCATATGATTTTCTACCGGATTTAGATGAAGAAGAAATAGAGCCTCTTCCTCCTATTAATCCTCCTAAAACAGACGAAGAACTTAATATTTTAAAGAAGAAAAATGCTGAATTAAAAGAAAATTTAGACAATAAAACTAGCGAAATTGCTAGCTTGGTTGAAAAACTAAGCACCTTAGAACAAAAATATAGCAACATTAAAGACTGTTTAATTTCTGAAAAGAAAATTTTATCAGATGAAATATCACAATTAAGAATTGATATCGTCAATCAACAGTCTCGGGTACAAAATTTAGTATCAACCCTACATGCTACTGAAAAAGCTTTGACCAAAGTTAAAGACGAATCTAATCAATCTGTTTCTGGTTTACAAGATTCTATTGTTGCATTAAAAGAAAAGAACCAAACTCTACAAAATCAAGTAGAAGATATTGTTGACGCTCATAATGAAGAAAAGAGTATTATTAATAAGCATTTTGAAGAAGTTAAACAAGAGAAAGTAGATATAACTGAACAGCGCAATTGGTTAGGTTGGCTTTCTGGTGGTCTTGGAGTGGGTATCCTAGGATGGTTGGCCAAACTATATATGTCTACAAACCCGTTGCGAAGAATAGAAAACAAACTTGACCCATTACAAGACAAAGTACAACAGGCCATAGAACCTATCATTGGCGCAGATATTGCTGCTACCCTCAGACAAAAAATAGAAAACTTAGAAGAAAAAGTAATTTCAGCAGTAGATAAATTAGCTCAACAAAAAGCTGAAAAGGAAATAGAGGTGCAGGAAAAAGAATTAAATGTTGTCGAGCTAAAAATTAAGGATTTGGAAGAAAAAATAGTTTCTGTTGTAGACAAGCTGGTTCAACAGAAAACCGAACCTCCTACTGTAATAGTACAACAGGTTCCTCAGCTACATGGAACACAACCTCCTTTTTTTGATGTAGAAGAATATGAAATAGACAGTGGCCAAGAACTTGAAGTCGGTGTATTGTCTGATAGAGACAAAGAAGCCGATGTTGTAGAAGAACTTAAACGGATTAATACTAATATGCAGAATGTTGTGGAAAATCTATCGAAAACTAGAAGACAGCAAAGGCCAAAAAAAAAAAATTATTGACCAAGACACTTACTGGCAAAGATGATTATGCTAAACAGTTTTTTCAATTAAAAGCCAAAGATGGAGAAAAGGTGAAAGATTGGGCTTTACTAGCTACTTTATATACAGAAGCTGTACAACAATTAAGTAAAGGCCATCTATATATTGAAGGTAGAAATAAATTGCAAGGTCAAAAAATTACAGCAGATAAAATAAATAATTGGGTTCAAGAAGAATTTGTAAAAAGAAATCAAAATGATTTAACACTGGATTTAAATTCCGGTATGGAAAAAGAAGCGTTGTTGGGATTCTTATACAAAGAATCAATTGATGAACTTAAACTTGGTAAAATAAATGCGTTAGGAGCAGAACAAACAGCGCAAACAATCCAAAGATGGGTTGAAAAAGAATATTTGCGTAGAACAGGAAGTATATCCTTATAACAAACGGAGAAACCGATATGAGTAGTTTTGTAGGTGCTAATGCCACATTTAAAAATGATGGCCTTCATTTCTTGTTAGCTGAAATTATTAAAATACGTATGCAGTTAACAGTACGAAGTGAATTTAAATCACAAAGTGGGTGGGATAATTCTCTTAACTCTTATATCGTTACAGAATTGGAAAAACTGGGTGACACTTTGGAAAACGTTACCTATAATCCCGATGCTTTAACGTTAGAAGAAATTGAAGCCCAGGCCGCAGACACAACCCGTTCCCTAGCCGATGACTATAACACTCGCTCGTTAACCACAGATAATGTGTTAATGCCTGTTGGTGTAGACAGGTTGGTAGTATGGGATTTGTCTGGAAGTCATCCCGACATTCCTCAACTAAACCCAGAAAACTGTCCAAATGACGCCGCACGCGCTTTGGTTACGGGTTTAGATAATTTGTTTGTGCAGGCTACTCGTTTAGATAGTCGTCATCAAACTGATTATATTACTAAATATGAAAGCTCTATGCTTCGTGCATATCTGAATAGACTTTATACACTTACTCAACGTAAGGGTGGAGAAGTTAATAAGTCAGATATTCCCCAAGGCACATTGCCTAGCCAAGAAGACGCAACTTTTACTGGCTAATATTGCTTTTAGATTATGAGTTAAGGGCGGGCTTACTCGCCCTTTTCTTTTAAAAAAATCTGGATTTCCCCTTGACATCTCTGAGTTTTCAGGTATAATAAGGCCTGAGGGTTGATATGGCGTGCTAATACAATTTTTCCTGTGGCTTGGATGGTCAATCCTAGCTATGGGAACCGCAGAGTATTTAATTCATAAATATACTATGCACAAAAAGATTTGGTTTTTGCCCAAATGGATATATCAAGAACACGCAGTTGAACACCACGGCAAAAACCGCTATGACATTAATGTAGATTTACCCTTTATTAATCACTTGATAATTGGCTCTCCTGTTTTTATATTGCTGGCTTGTTATAGTTGGGCCGGTCTTATCGCATGGACCCTGGTAACACTTCATCACAGTATTTATTGGACAAGCCTTCATAGGTCTTCACACGATTTAGAACATAATTGGGCAGAAAAGTTGCCAAACTATAAAAAAAAGAGGAGACACCACTTACTACACCACTTAAATCCAAATAAGAATTTTGGAGTAGTTTATTCGTGGGTTGATAGATTTTTTGGAACATTTATTAAAAATTACGAAAGTTATGTATAAATGAAAAATAGATATATATTAGAATGTTTTTATTTAGATAGATTTCATTATAGAGACCCTGGTAAACAAGTTTGGAAAATTTATAACCTAAAGAGTCAAAAATACATTCCTTCTTATTATGACACAGAAGAAGCTGGTCAAAAAATGTTAAAAATGATTTAGAACACGATTATAAATATATAGCCCTGTGGTGTAATGGTAACATTAGAATCTCTGAATCTCTGAATCTCTGAAATTCTAGTTCTCCGTTCAAATCGGAGCAGGGCTACTGTTAGTTAAACTAACTCAACACGTTAACGGCTATTTGTCCCTAGGCGTGGGTTTAACTAACTACCTAATTTAACTGGCAAACAAATGAACTCCTTTAGTCGATTGCTGTTAGCACTCAGGAGAGAGGAGAACATTGGCGAATGTTTGCGCCAAAGGTTCGCCCCGATGGATAAAAGGTTAAATTAGGATACGTGGCGGTGACTTCGACCATATCGAAGGGGCTGGTTGGTGGGAATAATGCGGTGTAGTGTAATGGTTAACACGGTAGGCCTTGAACCTATAAAACTCAGTTCGATTCTGAGTTCCGCTATTTAGAAAGGGCTTCTTATGACAGTTTTTATTAATAAACTAATAACGACAGAAAGATTTGTTAATGGAGACATAAGAGATGTTATTAACGATATTATACGAGCGTGTCAAAATATTGACCATAAAGACACAATTATAGAATTAAAACTTAAAAGCATTGAAAGCACTGTGAACAAATTGCCACCACCTGAATAGGTTGGTGGTTTTTTTATGGAGTAAGGTTTATGTTGAACAAAGTAAATGTTAATATCCCGATTCGTTGTAAAGATTTAACAGAGGACAAACAGGCTAAACTCCCTACTAAAAAAATGGGAGATGTTGGTTGGGATTTATATTGTATCCCAGATGATATGTGGCATCATTCATATTTAAATGGTCCTGATTTATATTTCGAATTAGCACCTAAACGCAGACATATATTTCATACCGGAATATCTATGGCAATTCCACAGGGTTATGCAGGTTTTATTTGGGACCGTTCGGGTCTATCTGCTAAAAAAGGTGTTCATAGATTAGCCGGTGTAATTGACTCCTCTTATCGTGGAGAAATTTTAATCTGTTTAGTCAACCTTGGAAAAGAAACGGTTCTGATTGAAAAACATGACCGTATTGCCCAAATGATTATACAAAAAGAAGAACCCTGCACTATGACATGGTCTGATTCATTAAGCGAATCAAACCGAGGCGAGAAAGGCTTTGCATCCAGTGGTAGATAAATTAGATATAGAACCGAAAAGTGGATTTTGCTAGACGTAAAAGCGGGTGAGTGATAATATGGAACTGAATAGCTACAAACTCCGGAAGTGGCGTAGATTCTGTCTGGTTCGAGACAAATCAACATGTCAGCTTTGTGCCGTAGTACCAGGAGTTCGCCGGCTTGAAGTCCACCACACTTACCCGAAATCACTTTACCCTGAACGGGCTTACCTGCTCAATAATGGAGTAACCTTGTGCGTTCGTTGTCACCGGGGTTGTGTACACGCCGAGAATACGTGGGACTTAGGTAACTGGAAGCGATTCGTTGTTGTGTTTGGCTACTGGCAGACCTTGAAACATTGGCGTGATTTTAATCAGCGTGAACAACACCGAATTGGTTGATGAGATAATGATGAATTATGTTTTGGGTAAAAATGGTATACCAATTGAGGAACAGGACCGGGGCTATATGGTATAATGGTAAAAGGTTAACAGAAGCTCTTATTTCTGTTGGCTTTGGCAGACTTGTTAGAAGAGATGAAAGGAAAACAAAACCGTGGGTAGAATAATAGGGTACGTTATAATGTTGTTTATAGCCTTTATATTGGGTGGGCAAACAAATACAAATAGTAAAATTAATATATTTGAAACCCAATTATCCATACAAGAAAATATTGTACAACACGAAAAAGTTAAATTGCAAAACTTTATGGACAAAATATGCAAAGTGTTGCCAGAAGGAGCTTGGTTAGAAAAACAACATAACAAACAAGAAAATCATGCCCCTGCTGTAAAATCTATTTTAGAAGGCATAAATGAGAATAATTGATGATATTAAACTAGATGCAGAGGAACTTTTGTTAGGGTGAATCGAACTCATAATACGGTTTTTAAATAAAATTCCAGCGATTCCCCCTTGACAGAGGGGTATTTTATGGTAAAATGGAGGAAATGGGATAATGAATTTAAATTTTTATACAAGCCTGTCTGAAACGGGCTACGGCATAGCCGGATATAACATAATAAACGCTTTATTAAAGAAAAATATAACCGTGGCGACCTTCATGGTGGGAGGGAGGGTGTGTCCCGATTGCCCTCCTAGCGTTGTCGAATCAGTCAAACAAAGTTGTCAAAGATTTGATAATGATGCTCCTTTTGTTAAATTATGGCATCAATTTGATTTGATAAACAGGGTAGGCAGAGGACCATATTTGGGATGGCCTATTTTTGAATTGGACCAATTTAACGACCATGAATTGTTACATCTAAAGGTGCCTGATGAGCTTATTGTTTGCTCTAATTGGGCGGCAGATGTTTTAAAAGATAACGGGTTTATTAATGTACATACTGTTCCCCTGGGTGTTGATAATGACATATTTTATCCGTCTGGCATACATAATGAAAGTGGGCCGTATAAATTTTATACAGCAGGTAAATGGGAAACTCGTAAAGGACACGATATTTTAATCAATTGTTTTAGTAAAGCATTTGAATTAACTGATAATGTTGAATTACATTTGTTGACCCATAATCCATTTTTAGACGAACAACAAACCCAATACTGGACTAATCTTTGTAAGAGTTCTAAACTTGCTAACAAAATACGTATTTATGACCGAGTAGAATCTCAATCAGATGTAGCAGAATTTATGCACCAATGTGATTGTGGAGTTTTTCCTTCTAGAGCAGAAGGATGGAATTTGGAATTATTAGAAAGTATGGCATGTGGAAAACCAGTTATAACCACAAACAACACAGCGCATAAAGACTATTGCAATTCAGATAATGCTCGTTTAATTGAAACACCTAACAAGGAGTTAGCCCATGATAATAAGTGGTTCTTCGGACAAGGCAATTGGGCAGAATTCGACCTAGATGAAGAAGAACAATTAATACATTATATGAAAGAATGTTATAGAGATAGACCAGACAATCCTGGAGGTCTAGATACTGCTAAACAATTTTCCTGGGATAATTCCTCCAATATATTGACGGGAGTATTAAATGGACTCACTTGCAGAGTATGATATAACTGCAAAAAAAATTCTAATGACAGTAGCACCGTCTGTGGCTTTAATCATTATTAATGACCCAGACCGTTTTGGCTATGTTGTTGGAGAGGTTATGAAAGCAGACTGGAAATGGAATGGTAACGGAACTAAATATGGTTATCGCAAACAAAGAGTAATTTGGGCAGTAAAGAAAATATTGAGTTCTATCAAAAAGAATCAAAAAACTTTATCTTTACATCAATTGGTTAAAGATTCTAGTAATACTATTCTAGACATAGTAGATAATAGACATAAAAGCCTAGTTGATGAATATGATTATGTTGGCTTTATAAGAAAGAAAGTAGAAAATTCTTCCGTTCTAAGTATAAGGGAAAAAGAATGTATTATATCTTACTGTTTTGACGACGCATCTTTACGTGATACTGGAACAAAATTGGGTATCCACAGAGAGTCCGTTCGTCAAAATGTCAGACGAGGACTAAGAAAATTAGGAATGACTAATGGGAATAAGAAATGACCTAGCAAGAGGAAAATCTGGTGAAGATAAAGTTCGGGATTTATTTGAACAAGCCGGATGTGTAGTTACTAATAATGATGAAAAGGGTAAATTATCAGACCATGATTTGCTTGTATCATATGGAGACGAAAGACCTTTTACTATTGAGGTTAAAAACGATGAGTACGCTGCTAAAAGTGGTAATATTGCCATTGAAGTGTGGAATACAAGGTCAGATAAACCAAGCGGTTTAACTGCCACACAAGCTGAATGGTGGTGCCATATTACAGATACTTTGTATTTTATACCGACAAAAAAATTACGAGTCATTATAGCAAATACTGCTCCATTAAGGGTGATAAATAACGCAGGAGATGGCAACGCTAGGATATTATTGTATAAAACGGACAATATACTAAAAAAATTCCTAAAAGTGGATAAGTCCAATTTAGATTTAGCCACCTTTTTTGGGGTATAATAACTATATGGGTATTATCAAATGGTTTAAAAATTTCTTTCAACCTAATAAACGATTGGACATTAATACAGAAGTTCAAGATTTTTTAGCAAATAGTTTTGATGACCAAGATACTATCGCCACAGTTACTTTTGCAATTATGGAAAATGCCGATATTAATATCACTTGTAACTGGAATGAAGACAGTAAAGAACAAGAAGGAGGTTTATACGGATATCTATTACACCAAATCAATAGTGGTCAATGTTCAGATATAATTTTGGGTATTTTGAAACAAACAGTAATGGAAAAAAAAGAAAATGAAGAATTTGTTAATGCAACTTTTCTAGCATGGAAGCAATTGTATGAATCTGAACCAATGGTAAAAAAAACAACCAAAGGGGAATCTGTTATTCATCCATTAAAAACATTTGGCGCATCTAATCTATGAAAAAAAAGACACAACAATTTTCTGCTAAGGGAAATCTTCGCCTAATGAAAGAAAACGAGAATAGAATTGTTTGGGAGAAATGGATACACCCCGAAGACAATCCAGACATTAAATCAGATGGTTGGGACGACGAAGAAGATATATCCTATGAAGATAAAACGGAACCAGATGTTAGACAGGTAATTCTTGGTCCTGCGTCAAATATACCTATGAACCCTCTTTTGGACGAAAGGGAATATGATTTTTGGATGGGTCATTCTAATTTTAAACTAGATGACGATATTATAAAAATTATTTGCGAGGCCACAGGATTAGAATCCGTGGACATTGTTACTCCATATAGATTCCGAATTTCTGTAGGCAGGCTTTTTTCACCGAGCCGTGTAACCAATGGAATTTCTAAATCTATTGCAGAGTATTTTTCAACATGAGAGATAAAACATTTATAAATAATATTGTTGAAGAAATTCATGATTATAATATAGATGTAGAAGCACGAGAAATTTATTTACACAGTCATATATCTGGAGACCAAGATAGTGACCCTGGTGTAGATTATAGAATGGCCGCAACTTTTATCAAGAATTTGCGCTATTTAAATAACGAATCAAATAACGAGATTTTTGTACATCAATATAATATTGGTGGAGGTTGGGAACCCGGCATGGCAATATTTGACATTATTAAACAATGCCGATGCCATATCACAATGATTCTACATGGAGAAGCTAGTTCTATGGGGGCAATTATTCCGCAGGCCGCAGACCTGAGATTAATTATGCCTAATACAATGTTTTTAGTCCATGAAGGAAACATACAAGGAGTAGATGTAACTGTAAAACAGGCTCGTTCTCATCAAAAATGGTATGAACAAACTAGTAAAATTTTATTAGACATTTTTGTACAGAGGAGTAGATACGGAGAATATTTTAAAGGGCAATCTCCATCAAGAGTAAAGAGTTTTATTAAAAGAAAATTAGATATGCACGAAGACTGGATTTTGTCAGCAGAAGAAGCATTACGTTTTGGTTTTGTTGATGGGATAATTGGAAGCAATAAGTATCCATCTATTAGCAAACTAAAACAATTATGAATTTTTATCATGAAATAAATTTATATGCAAAAGATAAATCTGAAAAAGAAATTTTACAAGACGCATTTCAAGCAATAGAAGCCGATGTGGACGGTATCTCTACAAATATTGTTCATTTACCAGCCATCAAAGATATCATACCTCAAAGCAAGACTCTTTCTTGCCCGATTGATTACCCCAATGGATTAAACGATGCTTCTATGAGGCAACATTCTGTTATTACCGCAATTCGTAAAGGTGCCAATACGATTGATTTGGTGGTTAATTCTGTTTTTGTGGTTGATAAAAAAGAAGCAAAATTGGTCGAAGATGTCGGGGCTATTGTTCAAATTTGTAAAAAAAGTGCAGTAACATTAAGAGTAATGCTGGACTATCGTTTGTTTGAACCCAAGGTGTTTATGCGTACCGCTAAGTTGTTAGTAAATTGTGGTGTAAGTTATTTTTATCCTTCAACCGGCCACTTTTTGGACAATTATATAGACAATTTGCTTGCTGCCCAAGAAATACAAAAGAAACATAAAGTTATGGTAATCGCAAATGGTAACATTTGGCACGAGACTCAATATGACAATATACACGATTCTGGGATATTTGGTATAAGATTTAAGTCTCCACACAATTTGGCTTTTATTAAAAACGGTGTATAATAAAACAGGATTATGATTTTAGGACCGAAAAGGAATGTATGTATATATACATATGGAGTTTTAAATGGCTGATTATACTATTTTTCAGAGCACAACTTCCGCTGGAACCAAATATGATTCTACTTTCGCAGTAGATACTGGCGGTCAAGTTGTTGCCGCCGGTGCCGTAACGGGTATTGTTACAGACGCGGGTACTGCTAAAAATCTTGGCTCTAATAGAAGCACTCTAGATAATTCTGCTTTAGGTATTGCCGAACCAGGGTTGTATGGAGCTACAGTTGCTAGTGGAGCGCGTGTTGGAACGACTGTGATTGACAATAGTATTGTTACTGATAGTAATGATATTGGCAATCAAGAAGAAGCAAACTATCACATGAAAAGAGTGGCTTCTAACGTAGGCCAGTCTGCAAGCACATCTTTGGCCTCTGGAGCTTCTGAAAAAGGCTCTAAGAGAAGCAAGATTCATAATGTGCTTAGTGCAAGAGTTGTACAAATCGCAACAGCATTGCGAGAAGGCAAGTGGAATATTTACGAAGGTACATTTAGTGATAATGCTCCTTCTGGTGTAAATAACTTTGCTGCTCTAGGCGTCGATGATGCAATTGGTAACGATGCTAATAACCAAGCCCTACGAGGAGAATATGCGTTCTCAACGGCTGGTGGCTCAGTTATTTCATCTGGTGATTATGAAGCTAAGGGTGGTTCTACGTCCTAATTAAAATAAAGTCCGCCGACGAAAGTTGGCGGGCTTATTTTATATAATAAAGTATTGTTAAACCATTCGGATAATTATGTACTGCCTAATTATAGATGACAACAAAATAGACATTAAGAAGATATGTAGATATGCTAAGTGCTCACAATCTGATTCTGCCCAAACAATAGCAGAATCTTTGCAATATTTAGACAAAGCAGAAAAATACGATGTTGTTTTTATAGACCATAAATTACCAGATGGAGACAGTTTTACTCTAATAGAACAAATACGAACGCGCAACAAAATAGTTCCTATAATAGTAGTAACCAGATGGGCAAATTATAAATTAGCTGTAGAGACATTAAAAGCAGGAGCATCTGGATTCTTATCTAAAGAAGGTTTAAATGAAACAATGGTACAAGAAGCTATAAGTGATGCCATTGGAGAAGCCGAAAAAATAGAAACTGTATTAATTCAATTAGACCAAATCGAGCGCAAACTAGATGGGCATAAATGACGAAGTATTACGACGCATTCTTTCTACATTAGATATATTAACCGAGAGATTTGCCAGACTAGATGAACGCAGTAAACATATTAGTGAAAAGCACGATAAACTTACTTCACGAATTACTAAACTAGATACGGAAATTATCGACCAAAAAGATTGTTTAAATAAATATGCTAATAAATTAGAACAATTAGTAGAAGAAACAAAGGATTTTGACAAGCTTAAAGAAGATTTATCAATTCTTTATACGGAAACAAAAAGGGTTAAATATACTTTGGGAAAAATATTCGATATAGGACTAAAAATAGCAATGGCATTATTAATAACATACCTTACCTTAAAATTAAATTTGTCCGATAAACATGAAAATAATAAGCCTACCATACAAAACAGCCAGGGCGCTGATTAAAGAAGGTGATATATTACTTTTTAGAGGTCAAGGAAGAATTTCAAAACTCATTGGAGCAATGACAGAGACTAACTATAGTCATGTCGGAGTAGCGTCTTGGGTCAATGGTCACCATGATGACGCTTTGCTAGAATGTGTAGAATTTAAAGAAGGAAGTGCATTAATGAGCTTAATCAACTCTAATGCGGGTGGCGGGGGCAGGTCAATAAATTTAGAACAAGCGGTTAAAAAACAACCAGACTGTATTGATGTTTACAGACCGGCGACTCGTTTTACAACCGCAGAATTTAATCCGGAAACCAAAGAAGTAGAATGGATTACTAGGGAATTTGATGGCAAATGTGTTACCAGAGTAATGCGTAAAATGACAGGTCTTCCTTATGGCTGGAAACGAATTTGGTGGATGATAAAACATAAATTGGTTCTATTTCGCTTAAGAAATAGGGCTTCTTTAATGAACGACGAATTACAAGACGTTATTTATCCAGTGTGTAGCACATCTTTATCTTATGCTTTTACAAAATGTTTGTTTGATTTAGTTAACAATCGAGCTGATGCTTGGATGGAACCAGGAGACATAGCGAAAAGTGCCCGTTTAAATTATTTATTTACATTAGGAGTATAATATGCAACTAACGCGTTATCACGCTAATAGAATCGGCGCAAAGGTTAAAAATCTACATACTTCTGATAAACAAGAAGTATTTTTTGACCCCGCTACTATTACTTTAATTACTACTATTGTTTTACAAGTTATTAAACTGATTAAACATTGTACTAAAGATTCTGAAACACCAGAAAAAGAGGCTTTGGAAGTAGCCCACCGCCCGTCTTATCGAGCCGAAAGACAATTAAACAGAATCTTGCGTAAAAAACTAGGGTGGAAAAAATATTGGAAAGAAGGAACCAAATATAAAGAAGCTATTTTAGATGAGGGTAAAATATTAACCAAAGAAGATATATTGGGTCTTTATACAGACGAAGAGCAACAAGCTTTATATATAGGTCCGGGATTTCGACCAGGAAGAAACCCAAACCTAGAAAATAGTTAGGATAAAAATGGAAAAAGAGGATAAGATTTTATCTTTTGATGCCTCTCAGCTTTTAGAAAAATGGAAAAAGAAACAAGAAAAAGTTAAAAGAGAAGATTGGATAGATTATTTTATTTTAAAAGCCTATCGAATATCTACCCGTAGTTTAGACCCCCAGACGCAATGTGGGGCTATAATTATAACTCCAGAAAAAGATATTGTGGCTACAGGCTACAATAGTTTCGTTCGTGATATAGATGATTCTGTTTTGCCTAATCTGCGACCAGAAAAATATGACTGGATGCTACACGCAGAACACAATGCCATTCTTTCCTGTGCTAGACGAGGGGTTTCTTGCAATAAATGCTACGCGTATATTACTGGACCTCCGTGTATTTACTGTACACAATATATGTATCAAGTGGGTATAAAAAAGATATTTTATACAGAATTAAACCCTGCAAATATGTGCCAAGGCAAAGAAGCTAAAATAAAGTGGGAAATTTTGGCATATCTTTTAAATAAAAAAATAGAATTTTATCCCATTTTTCCAGGAGAAAAATTAAAGCGAAAAATTTTAGAAATTAAAAGTTGTAGGACACTTGATTAGGGGTATAATAAGGTAGACCGGAGTTAAAAGAGCGTCTTGACATATAATGTCTAACAGCTAAGCGGCACGTTTTCGGTCTTTACATCTTAGTCAACTGAAGCACAAAATAAGTACACTAATAAAGCAACAAGTAGTTAACAGTACTTCACATACTATATCTACAGTTGAAAGAACTTTATACAAGCGCGTGCGAAGTATAACTTTTCATCGTGTCGCTTTTTTAATAATCACAAGGCCCATCTTCGGATGGGCCTTTTATTACTAGGACATATATAGGAACAATAATGAAAAATTTAGACATTGGTAGTTCAAAACAAACTAATAAGACATTTGAAATTACTTTGTTGGTCAAAGACAATCAAGGTAATTCTACTGGTTTCAAAAAAAATTATACCACAGATGACCCCGTTAAACTTTCTAACTTTTGGAATTGTTATTCTGGGGTTCATAAAAAGAAAAAAAGAAAAACTAAAGCTGCAACAGGTCAAGAAGTTAACAGAGGATTAAAAGAAGCCGCTGAATATGCGGATAAAATACAAAAGGAGAAAGATGTCAGCACTGAATGAGTTGATGAATTATACGTTTGTTTCCCGTTATTCAAGATGGCAACAGGATAAACGTAGAAGAGAAACATGGAAGGAAGCAACTGATAGAGTACGAAACATGATGTTGGAATTTTATAAAGATAAAGATGTTGAGAAAGATATTGATTGTGCCTATGATATGATGGCTAATAAAAAGATATTGGGTTCACAAAGAGCATTACAATTTGGTGGAAAACCTATTCTACAAAAACATGCACGGTTATATAACTGTGTGTCTTCTCCGTGTGATAGACCAAGATTCTTTCAAGAATATTTTTGGCTATTATTATGTGGTTGTGGGGCTGGATTTAGTATTCAAAAACACCATATAAAGAAATTACCAAGACTATTTAATACTGTTCAACAATATTGTGACAAGCCTATAAAAGAATTTGTTATTCCAGATACTATAGAAGGCTGGGCGGACGCTGTTGGTATTTTGCTTACCAGCTATTTAAACATAGCTATTGATAAACAATATAAAGAATATATAGACTATAGAGTACGTTTCAAATTTCATAAAATTAGAAAGAAAGGTTCTCCCCTTAGTTCTGGAGTTGGTAAGGCCCCAGGGCCAGAAGGCTTAGAGAATAGTCTAAAACAAATTGATGCCTTGTTATTAAGGTGTCTACAAAACAAACAAGCGAAACTTAAACCAATTGATGCCTACGATATTTGTATGCATATTGCCGACGCAGTTCTTAGCGGAGGAGTTAGACGTTCAGCTACAATAGCACTATTTAGTCCTGACGACGAAGATATGCTGAATGCTAAAACGGGTAACTGGTTTATTGATAATCCCCAACGAGCCCGTTCAAACAATTCGTGCGTACTATTGAAATCTGATACATCATACCCAGATTTTCAAGACATATTACAACATACCAAAGAATACGGGGAACCGGGGTTTGTATGGGTTGATGATTTAGAACACCTTGTAAATCCTTGCGTTGAAATTTCGTTTTGGTGTTACAACATAGTAGACCAAACCAAGTACGACAAATACATGGAAACTTATGACGGAAAAGGATATGATTGTAACTTAAAAAAGATAGGTTTAGAATCTGGTTGGCAAGGATGCAATTTGTCCACCATTAATTCCGCATCTGTTAAGAGTACAGAAGATTTTTTTGAAAGAGCAAGGGCGGCATCTATTATTGGAACATTTCAAGCGGGATATACGACTTTTAACTATCTAACTCCTGCCTCAGAAGCTATCTTTAAACGAGAAGCTTTACTAGGGGTAAGCATGACAGGAACAATGGAAAACTTTGATATTGTTTTAGACCCAAATAATCAAAAAGAAGCAGCAAGAATTATCAAAGAAACAAATAAAGAATTTGCCCAAAAAATTGGCATCAATCAGGCCGCTAGACTCACCTGTTTAAAGCCAGAAGGAACCACATCTTGCATTTTAGGAACATCGTCTGGTATTCATCCTCACCATTCTAAGAGATACCACAGAGTTGTTCAGGCTAATAAAACTGAGACTCCTTATAATCATTTTAGAACTATCAATGAGACGGCGTGTGAAACGTCTGTTTGGTCTAATAACAATACTGATGATGTTATCCGCTTTCCGATAGAAGTTCCAGATGGAGCAAAAACCAAAAACCAACTTCCGGCTTTGGCCTTATTAGAAATAGTAAGAAGCACGCAGCAAAATTGGGTTATAGCGGGAACCAATAAAAATCTATGCACACAACCGTGGCTGACGCATAATGTTAGCAATACTATTAATGTTTTGGACGACGAATGGGAGGACGTAGGTGAATTCATCTATAAAAATAGAAGGTATTTTTGCGGTATTTCTTTACTGCCTCATTCTGGAGACAAAGACTATCCACAAGCACCGTTTACGGCAGTATATACGTCTAGAGAGATAGTCAAAGAATATGGAGAACCGGCTCTTTGGACTTCTGGATTAATAGAATTGGCTTTACAGTCATTTGAAAATAACCTATGGATAGCTTGTGATTTTTGTCTTATAGAACGACAAAGAGAAAACGCACTATCAACTGTAAATGGCTCTAAAGGTGAAGTATATAGAAAACTGGGTAATAAATTAGAGTTTTTTGAACGAATGAAAAAATATGCTAAAAAATATTTTGACAATGATTTAAAGAGATTAACTTATTGTATGAAAGATGTATATAATTGGAAACTGTATTGTGATTTAAGGAAAACATTTAAAGCCGTAGATTATACAACTATGATAGAAGACGAAGACAATACTAAATTAGAAGAAGAGATTGCCTGTGCAGGAGGTGCCTGTGAAATCGTATAAAGGACATGAATGACAAGAAAACAAGAAGCCCGTACTAAACACAACAGACTTGTTGGTAAAACTGCCAATCAAAAGAAATATATTCAATCAATTAAAAATAATCGTATTACTTTGTGCATTGGTCCTGCTGGAACAGGTAAAACATATATAGCTGCTACATCAGGATTATTAGGCTTATTAGATAACGAATATAAAAAAATTGTTTTGACTAGACCTTTAGTTCAAGCAGGTGAAGACACAGGGTTCTTACCTGGAGATATAGATAATAAATTAGCACCTTATATCCGTCCAATCTTCGATGAATTTTTACTAAAAACAAGACAGTCAGAGCTACAAACCCTTAGAGGTCAAGGAGCTATAGAAATAGTCCCATTTGCCTATATGCGTGGTCGAAATTTCTATAATTCGTTCATTTTGTGCGACGAAGCACAAAACGCGAGTAAAAAACAATTAAAATTACTCTTGACAAGACTGGGTCAATCGAGTAAAATGGTACTAGCGGGAGACATCGCACAGTCCGACCTCGCTTCCGGCAGTAATCAATTTGTAGATATAATAAATAAATTAGAAGGTTTAGAGAATGTTGGAATAGTTAGATTAACTACTAGAGACATCATTAGAGACCCATTAATTGAGAAAATTTTAGAGAGACTGGAAGATGAAAAGAAAGCGAACATTAGTACTTAATGCGGACTATCAGGGGCTGGGTTTAATTGGGTGGCAAAGTGCTATGAAGCAGGTTGTCAAATACCAGCTCACTCAAAAAGACGGCGCTCATTTAATTGATTGGTATAATGATGATTTTATATTAAGCTGCAATGGGGATAAATTTCCTGTTCCCGCCGTAATACGCAGGGCTCAATATGTTAAAAAGAAACATGTTCCTTTTTCTAAAAAGAATGTTTTTTTGAGAGACCAAATGACATGCCAATATTGTGGCAAATTGGATTTAACCTGTTATACCTTGACCTATGACCATGTGGTTCCTCGTAAAAAATGGAAGTTAGAAAAAAGAAAAGGAACTCCTACTCATTGGGGTAATATTGTTACTTGTTGTCGTAAGTGTAATCTTCGAAAAGGAGATAAAACACCAGAACAGGCTGGACTAAGACTAAAAAAAGAACCTCGTGCGCCTAGCTCTCATATGTATATATTGGGCATTACTCCGTGGACCAATATAGAACCAGAATGGGAATCGTATTTAACCCCTTTATATAAATTATTAACCAATGGAAATGGCTAATGCCACTATATGTATTTGAATGTTACGAAGAAGACGGTGGTTGTGGTCGTGCTTTTGAGATTAAGACCACAATGGACAAAATCTCATCAACCCATCCCTCCTGTCCTTCGTGTCGTAAACGAAAATCTGTAGCCAGAAATTTTCATACAGATATTACTGTATTTGATGCTGCTCCTAAAACAGTAGGAACACTAGCCGAAAGAAATGTGTCCCGTTTAAGCAAAGACGAACGTATTGCTATAACGAAAGAGCATAATGAGTATAGAGATAAACCTTTTACCGGAAGTCTCCCAAAAGGAGGCTCTTTATATCCTGTTGATAGTCAAGGACAAAAAGTGCCTAGACAGAGGAAAACATAATGACTGAAAAGAAAAGTAACCCAGACCGCATTTCTCTTAAAGATATAGACAAAGCTATTTTTCGTCCAAATGAAGACGAAGACACTTTAGAAGAACCGGAGACAAGTACTGTTGTATATACGTGGTGGGGCAAAAATGATACCACTCTAAATGGGTATCCTATTTTATTAAGCTCAGAAGATGATGAAATAGCTTATGCTAAAACTACAACATACAAGGAAACCAAAAGGTATTTTGTTAAAATAGGACCTAATGGAACACTGGCAAACCCAGAAGGGCTTTATGCTAATAGAGACATGCAAAAGAAAATTGGTGATGAGTCGGCGTGGAGATGGAAGGAAATTAATCCTAGAGTTTTTAGATTCTATATTGAATTTTTAAAAACTAAGAACAGAGCATTTTTAAATAATGCTGAAAGAGAGGTATCTTAATGGCTAAGGGCAAATTATCACTAGAAGAAAAACACAAAATACAATTGAAATTATCAGAAGGTAAAACACATGCTGATATAGGAAAATTGTTAGGACGCAAGGAAACTACAGTTAGTAAGTATATTGGTGGAGAATTAACAGAGCTATATAGCGCTATGTTTAAATCCGAAGACGAAGACCAAGAAGAGATTGAAGAACCCAAAGAGTCTAAAGAACCTAATATTAGCATGACTATAAAAAATCAGGTTATCAACAGACTAGTACATGATAATAGTAATTTAACTGTTAATAAGGCAACTTCGTTGGTCAATAAAGTATGTCGTAAAGTAACAGTGAAAGTGACGAATCCAGATTTGTTATATAATGCATGTCTTAAAAATCTAGGTGCGGGAGATATGATGTTGACCCAAACACAAGGAAAAAAAGGGGGAATTGCTATAATGACAAAATCTGCGTCAGAAAAATCCGACGAAGGTAAAGCAAATGTCACCCCGATTTCTAGAACAGCTAGAGGGGCCATTTTTAAACAAGAAGATGTTCGATAGTGGCGATAGAACTCTCAGACAAAAACAGGTATCCCTCTAGATATTCTCCAGGAGGATGGGTAAGAGCAGACCAATATATTTCTGAGTTAATGTGTGAAAGACGAGCTAGGCATCTAGATAAAGACTTGCCAACAAAGTTTTGGAATCTAGACGAGTGGAAGGGATACTTTATGTACCAATTAAAACTAGCTCAAAAAATGATAACAGAATATCAAACCAAGGCTATTATTATGGCCTTGCAAGATAGTAGAACATTTAAGACATATAGTTTAAAGGTCAAATGGTTTAAAACCATTGTAGAAGAATATAATTCCAGTTTGAAAAAACAAGAAACCAATGAGCCAGATTTATCTCCTGTGCAAACTGGAACATCATTTAAGCGCAAAGAATTTAATAAGAAAAAAAGTATTTTGAATAGATTGGATGAATTAGATGACAGTTGATAAGGCTTTAGAAAAAGAATATGGCAAATCATCGTTTTTTACAGCAGACTCACTGCTTGAAACAGAAGATGTTGTTATTCCTATAAGTCCAGCATTGGACTTAATTTTGAGCGGTGGCATACCAGAAGGTAGTTTTGTTTTAGTAACAGGGCCTCCTAAAATCGGCAAAACAACTATGTGTTTGCAGTTTGCGGCAAATGCTCAAAAAGAAGAGTTTGGTGGTCGTGATGTTCATTTCTTTAATGTAGAAGGACGACTTAAAAAACTAAATATCTTAGGTATTCGTGGTCTTCAAGCGAATAAAATACAAGTCATCGGTTCTTCTCAGGAAAAAATCCTGTACGCCGAAGACTACCTGGATATATTAATCAAGTACGTGGAATCTAAACCAAATTCCGTTTTCATTTTAGATTCTTTGTCACAACTTTGTAGCAAAGAAAGACAAGCAAACGGCATTGGAAATAGATTTCGAGACAACGTACCTCTTATGCTGGCTGACTTCACAAAGAAAATCAGCAATATCTTGCCAATTAATAAGAGCATTTTTCTGGGCATTACTCACTTAATTGCCAATCAGGGCCAGGGTCATAAGGTGTGGCTTGAGGCATCTGGTCAAAAGGTACAATATCAAGCTGATGTTAAACTAAAAGCCACACATCAAAACCCACATTTAGACGGAGATAAACAAGTAGGACAAATTATTCATTGGCTATGTGAAACTTCTGCTTTGGGGCCTCCTATGATGAAGGCTGATTCGTTACTTAGATATGGGCAGGGTCTAGATATGGAATATGAATTGCTAAACATGTGTATAGACATTGGTATTGTACAAAAGGGAGGTTCGTGGCTTACTATGCCGGACGAAACCAAAATACAAGGCATTGAAAAGGCATGTGCTAAATTGAGAGAAAATCCAAATTTATATAACGAATTAAATAAACAATTTAAAACGAGTCTGGGTCTATGAAAAGGTGGGTTAAAACTTTATCAGGACACAGGTGTGAATGGAAACTGCCCTCAAAAGTTATACAGGGCAATAAGCGCAAAACCAGCAATTACCACAGTGCTGCTAAAAAACTATTACAAGAGACATATTCGACCATCCAAATATTTGAAGAAGTTCCAATTCATACGGACACATTGCGCACATTATATTTAGATTTTTATATTCCTAGCCTAGACTTGGCCATAGAAGTACATGGAGAACAACACTATAATTTTAGTTCTCATTTTCATGGTTCTCGCAGGAAATTTTTAAAAGCACGGGCCAATGATAGGGATAAAATAACTTGGTGTGAACTGAATGGTATATTTATAGCAATTTTGTCTTATAAAGAATCTTTATCACAATGGAAAGAAAAGATAGTCAATTATGAGTACGATAGATGACCAAACCAAATTGTTCACTATGCTTAAAGATTATGAGTCATTATGTGGGATTCCTGATAATAAGTTGCCTGGACCTAAAGAAGAAATACAAAAATATCTTACTATGTCTAGGGAAGAATTAAAAGGCCTGAATATAGAAGATTGTGCAGAAATATCATGTCGTTTAGCACAGTATTCAATATATGTTCAGCGTTTGATGAATATAGAACGGGGAATTTTAAAATGGGCAGAACACAAAATATTAGAGGCGGTTTCTGTTGAATCCCAACAATATGATAAATTTATTAAACATGAGGTTAAAGTCCGTTTAATTGCCAAAGAAAATAGCCATGTACAAAGGTTGCTAGATTTGATAAATTATGCAACGCAAACATCTACAAGATTAGAATACTTTGCCGGAGACATTAAAGAATTATTTCATGTAATAATAGAACTACAAAGAGCCAAAACCAACGTAATGAGAATAAACAATGAATCTAGATGATTTTTTAAGCACATTAACATCAGAACAAAAAGAAAAGTTAAAAAGCGCCCTGGACGATTCTCCGTTGCCGGAACCAATAGAAAAACCTAAGCGCAGACAAAGAAGAACCAGCTCAAAAACTAGTAGGTCTTCTGGTAAAATTAAAAAAGTAGGTAAAGTTACAGCAAAGTCTGGTAAAAGCAAAAAAAATCGTCGCGTAGAACCGGTTTCTACAGAACAACAAGAAAATATATTTAAAACCAATCGCCGCGCGCTTATTACAGATACAGAGTTTAAAAAGGGCAGGGATAAAGACAATAGAGATGACAAGTTATTAAGCGGCGAAAACGAACTTACTGATAGAGGAGAACAACGTTTAGGTTATTTAGAAGCCAAATGTAGTAAATGTGAATTTATGTATGAAAATGTTCCAAGTAACAGGTGTTATACCGACGATAGTGAATCCGTATTTATTTGTGACGACTGTGTAGGTAGGAGATAAAATGAGTAATCCTCTTGCTGATGTAGCAGCAGAAAGAGCGGTTTTATCAGGAATATGTCAATTTGGACAAAATGTTTATTTAGATATAGCCGATATTGTTAAGGAAAAAGCTTTTACCAACGAATATAATCAGGCAATTTTTGCGTGCTTGAAACATGTTCTATGTAAAGAAGATATAGTAGAAATAGATGCTGCTTCTATTTACTCTGCTGGAGAAGAACTCGGGTTTTCTAACTTATTGGCTAAGAAAAGCTGTTCTCAACATATTCAATCGTTATTTAATTTTCCTGTTTCTCAAAAGAATATTCGACGTTTTGCCGGTAAAATTACCAAACTACAAATAGCCAGAGACTATAGAACTAAACTAAATACAGTTTGTGATGATTTACTAGAAATTAAT
>TARA_R110002110_G_scaffold31396_1_pt1 | contig 34318 bp, 27 predicted proteins | sample TARA_R110002110 | Tara Oceans TARA_R110002110 (sample SAMEA4397330) | marine metagenome | biome: Polar Biome; feature: [SRF] surface water layer (ENVO:00010504); material: water (ENVO:00002006), including particulate matter (ENVO:01000060) such as... | depth 5 m | reverse complement strand
AGCCGGTGGTCTTTTGCGGTCTCTTTCCCGTCGATGCGGCCGAGTTCGAGGATTTGCGCGACGCGATGGGCAGGCTGCGCCTCAACGATGCCAGCTTCGAATTCGAGATGGAAACCTCAGCCGCGCTCGGCTTCGGCTTTCGCTGCGGCTTTCTCGGGCTGCTGCATCTCGAAATCGTACGCGAGCGGCTGGAGCGCGAATTCAATATCGACCTCATCACCACGGCACCGTCCGTCATCTACCAGCTTCACATGACGGATGGCTCCATCGCCGAGATGCACAACCCGGCCGACATGCCGGATGTGGTGCGCATCGACCATATCGAGGAGCCGTGGATCAAGGCGACGATCCTCGTGCCTGACGAATATCTCGGCGCCGTGCTGAAGCTCTGCGAGGACCGCCGCGGCCACCAGATCGACCTCACCTATGCCGGTTCGCGCGCCATGCTGGTCTATCGTCTGCCGCTGAACGAGGTCGTGCTCGACTTCTATGACCGGCTGAAATCGGTCAGCCGCGGCTATGCGAGCTTCGACTACCAGATCGAGGGCTACGAGCCGGGCGAACTTGTGAAGATGTCGATCCTCGTCAATGAGGAGCCGGTGGATGCGCTGGCCACCATTGTGCATCGCTCGCGCGCCGAACAGCGCGGCCGGATGATGTGCGAGAAGCTGAAGGAACTGATCCCCAAGCATCTCTTCAAGATCCCGATCCAGGCGGCCCTTGGCGGCCGTGTCGTGGCGCGCGAGACGATCTCGGCCATGCGTAAAGACGTAACCGCCAAATGCTATGGCGGCGACATCACGCGAAAGCGCAAGCTTCTGGAGAAGCAGAAAGAGGGCAAGAAGAGGATGCGCCAGTTCGGCCGCGTCGAAATTCCGCAGGATGCTTTCATTTCCGCGCTCAAGATGGACGCGAACTAGAAAGCGGGCTCGCTCCCGCCCGGCGCGTTTCGGACCCTGTGGCATGCGACAGATAGCCCTTTGCATTCGGGAAAGGAAATGACACAGGCTCTCCCAAAAATAGAAGCAGGATCGCCACGGGAGACGAAAATGGCCGGAACGAATGCAACGGGACAGGCACGACGCCACTGGGGGGTGATGCCGCCGCTGCCGGCGCCCTTCCTTGTGGAGGCCGCAAAACAAGCCGAAGCCTCCGGCATGGAGGGCCTGTTCGCCACGCAGGTTTACGGCCCGCCCTTCATCACCCTCGGCGCCGTCGCCGCCGTCACCGAACACCTCAAAATTGCCAGCGGCATCGCCATTGCCGCCGTTCGCAGCCCCTTCGAGACGGCTATGGCGGCGATCGATCTCGACCGGATCAGCATGGGCCGCTTCACGCTAGGTCTCGGCACCAGCATCTCGGCCTGGACGAGCGGCGTTTTCGGCACGCCCGATTACAAGCCGCTCGCTCACCTGCGCGAGACGGTCGCGGCCGTGCGGCAGATCGTCAAGACCGCGCATTGCGGCCTTCAGCCCATTCACGGCACCTATTTCAACGCGGATTTCAAGGAACTCCAGCCGACGCAACCGCCGCTGCGCGACGAGATTCCGGTCTGGATCGCGGCGCTGCGTGAAAAGCTCGCCTGCCTCGCCGCCGAAATCGGCGACGGCGTGATCGGTCATCCCATGTGGTCGGTCGAATGGACCCTCAACGAGATGAAGCCAGCCGTCGAGGGCGCGCTCGCCAGGGCGGGCCGCAAGCGCGGCGATCTGGAAGTGAGCGTCTGGCCGTGGGTCGCGCCCAACCCCAACGAGGCCGAGGCGCTCGACGATGCGCGCCCGACCATCGCATTCTATGGTGGCGCGAAGCAGTATGAATCCTTCTTCGAAGCGCATGGTTTTCTCAAGGAAGCGCGCCTTCTTCAGGAAGGCGTGCAGCGCGGCGACTACCTGTCCGTCGCGCCTCTCGTGCCCGACGAGATGGTCCGCGCCTTCGTTGCAACGGGCGATCTCGACAAGGTGCGCGAGCGCATCGAGCCGATCTGGGGCTTTGCCGATTCAATGTGCATGGTTCCGCCCGCCTATAATCTGACGCCGGAAAAGCAGCTTTACTATCAAGGCCAGATCGCCCAGATCATCGGTCCTCGCTGACCTTTTCTTGCGAAAACACGCGGCGGATGCTGAGGCGCTCAAGAAGCGACGGGGCGAGGCGCGAGAGGAAATAGCTCAAGCGCGCGCCCGGAGCGACGGCGAGAAAATCGCGCCCGCTGGCGGCGGCCCGGAAAATTGCGGCGGCGACCTCGGCGGTAGGCGCCGCGCCTTTCGCCTCGGGCCGGCCACGGGTGGCGGCCGCGCCACTGCCCCCGAGCGCTCGCGTGCCGATGCCCGTATCGACAAAGGACGGGCATACGACAAGAACGCGCAACCCCTTGTGACGGTTCTCGGCGCGCAGCGTCTCGAAAAATCCGCGTACCGCATATTTGCTTGCTGAATAGCCGGTGCGCATGGGAAGCGGGCAGAAGCCCGCCACGCTCGACATGATGACGATCTGGCCCCGCGCGGCGAGAAGATGCGGCAGGCACACCTTGGCCATGTTGACCGCGCCGAAGAAATTGATCTCCATCACGCGGCGGATCACCGAGACCTCGGTTTCCTCAAAAGGGCTGAGATGCGTGATGCCGGCGTTCGCGATCAGGCAGTCGATGGCACCAAAACGCGCCACCACCTCGGCAATGACCGCGTCGCAGCGGGCAAGATCGGTGACGTCGCAGACCCAGCTTTCCGCCTGCGCGCCGTCGCCCTTGCATGCCTTCGCCGTCGCGAACGCGGCCGCCTCATCGATGTCGAGTAGCGCAAGGCGAGCACCCGATGCCGCGTAGCGCCGCGCCAGAGCCGCGCCGATGCCATTGCCCGCGCCGGTAATCACAACAACCTTGCCGTTCAAATCTCTTCCTCCCGCTCCGTCATGGCTCTTTCCCCAAAAATCGGGAAAAGACATGGATATCTGTCGGCGAGCGGAGTATCCCGGCACAATTCCAGGTCGTATATGCGTCAAAGCGCCGCTTGAAGCCGCCGCCCCTTCGGGCGTCCAATGCAACCATGTCCTGGCCCCGCGCCATATTGCCGGACAATGCTGCCGGCGGCCCGGCAATGACTGCCGGAACAGAGGACGCGGCCATCGTCGATATCCAGCGTTTTTCGCTGCATGACGGGCCGGGCATTCGCACGACCATTTTTTTCAAGGGCTGCGCGCTCCGATGTGCCTGGTGTCAGAACCCGGAATCCTTGCGGATAAAACCGGAGATGGCCTTCTATAGCGAGCGCTGCCGGAACACGATGCGCTGCGCGGCCGTTTGCCCGGAAGATGCGATCATCGAGGAACCCGATCATCGCATCGATTTTTCAAAATGCACGGCGTGCGGATTATGCGCCGAAGCGTGCGACCATGACGCGATCCGTCTCATCGGGACGCATCTCGATGAAGAGACACTGGTTGCGGAAATTCTGAAGGATCGCGATTTCTTTATCGATTCGGGTGGCGGCGTCACACTGTCCGGCGGCGAGCCGATGATGCAGGCGGCCTATCTGAAGCGCTTGCTGCCGCGCCTCAAGGCGCATGGTCTCCATATCGTCATGCAGACCGGCGGCCTGTTCAACTGGGCGCATATGGAACCTCTGCTCCCATATCTCGATCTGATCTATTTCGATCTCAAGCACATGGACAGTGAGGCGCATAAGCGGCTGACCGGTGCGGGCAACGAACAGATCCTCGATAATTTCTCGCGCATCGTAAAGAGCGGTGTACGTGTCGAAGCGCGCATGCCGGTCGTGCCGGGCCTCAACGACGATGCGGAAAACATTCGCGCCACGGCGCGGTTTCTCGGGAGCCAGGGTCATTGGGCGCTGCATTGTCTGGCCTACCACAATCTGGGCGAAGCGAAGATCCCGCGGATCGCGCCGATCCTCGCGCCGCTCGGCATGCCAAGCCTCGACCTAAGTGCGCTCCACGATATGGCGCGCCGCTTCAAGGAGGAGGGTATCGATGTCATTATCTGCGATTAACGGGAACAAACCATCGTCCGCCATGACCGCCGCCGCGGCGCGCATGGACCGTATTGGCCGGCTCAAACAGGCTGTGCAGACGGCCAAACCCGGCATCTGCGCCGAACGGGCATTGATCTGGACCGCGTATTTCAGGGATCGCCGCAATCGCGGGAAGCCGCGCGCAATACAGGCGGCGGAAGCGTTGTGCGAGGTGCTGGCGCACAAGACGGTTCGCATTTACCCCGACGAACTCATTGTCGGAAATTTCGTTTCCAGGCGCGTCGGCGGCGCGATCTATCCCGAACTGCACGGCGTCGCTATGCTGCGCGAGATCGAGACCTTCCCGGCGCGCGACGTAAACCCGCTTCAAGTTACGCCGGAGGATATCGCGGCGCTGTCAAACATCACGCGCTTCTGGATGCCGCGCATGCTTGCCTTCAAAACCTATCGCGCACCGTGGCGCAAGATGCGGTTTCTGAAAGAGCAGTTCGCGCCCAGCCACTACACGCTGAACGAGCTTGGCGGCATCGCGCATATCGTACCCGGCTATGCCCGGCTGATCGCAACCGGCACGGACGGCATCATTGCCGATGCGCGAACGGCGCGGCGCCAATATGCGCCGGGGTCCGAAAACCGGGCTTTCCTCGATGCCGTCATAACCATGGCGGAGGGGCTGGCGCGGTTCGGCGAGCGTTATGCAGACGAAGCGGCGGCACTGGCGCGCACCGAAAAGGATGAGGCGCGCAAGGCCGAGCTTGAGCTGATCGCGCGGACATGCCGCCACGTGCCGCGCCACGGCGCACGCACCTTCATCGAAGCGCTACAATCGGCAACCTTCGCGCAGATCGCCATCAATCTTGAAAGCCTCGACAATGGCGTCAGTCCCGGCCGGATGGATCAATTCCTCTTCCCCCGTTACGAGCGCGATCTGGCGCGCGGGGAAATCGACCGCGAGAGGGCGAAGGAATATCTCTCGGCCTTTTCGATCAAGATGTGCGAGATCATTCCGGTCTTCTCCGAAACGGCAACGCGCATGCATGGCGGGCTGATGAGCGGGCAAGCCGTCACCATCGGCGGGACGGACAGGGACGGGCGCGACGCGACGAACGAACTCAGCCATATCTTTCTCGAGATAGCCGATGAATTGCGGATGCGGCAGCCGAACTTCCATGCCCGCATCCATCCCGGCGCGCCGCAAGCCTATCTCGACCGGATCAATACCAATTTGTGCGGCGGCGCCAACTCGCCCGCGCTTTATAATGACGAGGTGATCGTTCCGGCACTCCAGGGCATTGGCTATACGCTTGAAGATGCGCGCGACTATGCCGTTTGCGGCTGCGTTGAGCCGGTCGTGCCGGGCAAGACATTCGGCTCGACGGACGCGGCACTTTTCAATCTTCCGGTCGTGCTCGAACTTGCGCTGAATAGGGGTCGGCGCTTCGGGGCGCGCCGGCGGACAGGTGCGCGCACCCCGGCGCTTGCGCGAATGCGCGCGATGGAGGACGTCAAGGCCGCTTTCGAGACGCAGCTTGCTTTCCAGATCGACAGGCTCGTCCGCGACCTGAAGGCGGTCGAGCTTGCCCATCGCAAATATCATCCGACACCGCTTTCCAGCATGCTGCTCGAAGGCTGCATCGACAGCGCCACCTGCTCGACGGCGGGTGGCGCGCGCTATAACGGCTCCGGTGTCCAATGCGTCGGCCCGAGCGACACGGGCGACAGTCTTTACGCCATCGAACAGGCGGTGTTCAGGGATCGCCGCCTCACCCTGCCGGCGCTGGCGGACATGCTGGCGCACAACATTCCAGATGACGGCATGCTCGCCTATCTGCGCGGGCTCGGAAAATTCGGCAATGACGAGGCGGCGGTGGACCGCTACACGCTCTACGCGGTGCAATGTTTCGCCGACAGGCTGGCCGCGCATCGCAACACGAGGGGCGGGCCCTATACGACGGGGCTCTATTCCATGACCACGCATTACTATTTCGGCAGCCTCACCGGGGCGCTGCCGAACGGCCGGCGCAAGGGCGCGTGCTTCTCCTCCGGCATCGCGCCTGGCAACGGCATGGACCGCAAGGGACCGACGGCGCTGTTCAACTCGATCAACCGTTTCGATTTCACCCGGCTTCGCAATGGCATCAACCTGAATGCCCGTTTCGACCGCCACACGCTGCGCGGCGGAACGGGGCAAGCCACCTTCGCCAGCCTGCTCAAAACCTACTTTCGGCGCGGCGGCATGCAGATCCAGACCAATGTGCTCGACCCGGCGGTGCTGATCGAGGCGCGCGACAATCCCGATCTCCATCCCAATCTGCTGGTGCGTATTTCCGGTTATTCGGCCTATTTCAACGATCTGACACCGGAAATGAAAGACGAGATCATAAGGCGCAGCCACCACCTCGCCGCCTGATGTGAAATGAAAAAGGGCGGCACGCCGGATGCCCCGGCATACCGCCCCTTCATTTTTCATCCAGTTCAGGATTGCGCGAAAATCTTTCGCAGCTCGGTCTTGAGAATCTTGCCGTTGGCGTTGCGCGGCAGCGTCTCGGACCAGAAGACGACCTTGACCGGCACCTTGAAGGCGGCGAGGCGCGCCGCCACGAAGTGACGAAGCTCCTCCTCGGTCGCCTGCACACCGGGCTTGAGATGGACGACGGCGCCCGGCTCCTCGCCCAGCGTCTTGTGCGGAATGGGCACGAGGGCTGCATCCATGACGGCCGGGTGCTCGTAAAGGACGTTCTCGACCTCGACGCAGTAGATGTTCTCGCCGCCGCGGATCAGCATGTCCTTGGCGCGGTCGATGATGTAGCAGAAACCTTCCTCATCGATGCGCGCAAGGTCTCCCGTCTTGACCCAGCCATCGACGAAGGTCTGCGCCGTCGCTTCGGGCTTGTTCCAGTAGCCTTTCACGACATTGGGGCCCTTGCCCCACAGCTCGCCGACCTCGCCCGGCGGCAGCGTCTCGTCATTGGGGCCGACGATCTTCATTTCGCAGACAGGCACGGCCGGGCCGCAGCTATCGGGCCGGTGCTCGTAATCCTCACCTTGATGATGGGTGAAGGTGGCCGATGTTTCCGTCATGCCCCAGCCATTGCCCGGCAGGGAATGGGGAAACGTCTCCTTGATCTTGCGCACAAGCTCCGGCGCGGAGGGCGCGCCGCCATAGGAGACGTTTTCCAGCGACGACAGATCGTATTTCGTGCGCGCGGGATGCTCGATCAACTGCCAGGCAATGGTCGGCACGCCGCCCGCGTTGGAGAGCCGCTCGCGCTCGATGAGCTGCATGGCAAGCTCAGGGTCCCATTTATGCATGAGAACAAGTTTTCCGCCGATAAAAAGCGACGGCGACATAACCGCGTGGCAGCCCGTCGCGTGAAAGAACGGCACCGAGAGCAACGTGCCCTTCTGCGGCGCATCGGGGTCCGGCATGGGCGGCATCTCGCCCCGGCGCAGATAGGTCCGCGCACCCGAAATGCCGGAGGCCATGATGTTCGAGAGCATGTTGCGATGGGTGCCGAGCGCGCCTTTGGGCTTGCCGGTCGTGCCGGAAGTGTAAAAGATCGTCGCGTCGTCGTCCGGGTCGAGCGGAACATCGGGCAAAGGCCGGTCGGGCAGCTTGCCCCAGTCGTTCACCCGGCCGAGCACGCTTTCCAGCGTGACGATCATGGGGTCGGCGATCTCTTCGCTTTCGCGCGAGACATAAACGCGCTTCAGATTGGGGCAATTGCCCAGATGCTCGTTCAGGCGTTCAAGCCGTTCGGCATCCACCACCACGATCTTGGCGCCCGAGTCGGTCAGACCATATTCGAGTTCGGGGCCGGTCCACCAGGCATTGAGCGGGGTGACGATGGCGCCCGCAAGCGCCGCGCCATAAAAGGCCACGGGCCATTCCGGCAGGTTGCGCATGACGATGGCAACGCGATCGCCTTTTTTCACGCCCTGCGCAATCAGCTCATGTGCGAAGGCGAGCGTCGCGCGGGAAAAGCTCTCGAAGGTCGCCCGGTCATCCTCATAAACAAGGAAGGTCTTGGCGCCATGCGCGCGGCCGATCGCGAAGGCGTCGCGCAGCGTCGGCGGGCCGTTCTTCCAGGCTCGCGTTTTGACGCCGCGAATGATTTTTTCCTCCATTTCGAAGGGGACGCCGGGTGCGGTCAGGAAGGCATGTGCTTCGGCGATGGTCATTGCCGGCCAGACGGGTCTTGAAGCCCCTTCGGGGCGTGAGGCATCGGTCATTCGGGCTCTCTCAAATACAGGTGTCCAGGTTCGCGCCCCACACAAACAGCCTTTTGGCCACACGGGGGACGCCAAATCATAATAGATAAACAGAACGCTTGCCCATACCGGATCAAACTATCTATAGGCTCAGACAAGATTGCATCCTGGGCCGTCGATATGAAGATGAGCAATGATACCAGATACTGAAATCCTCCACTTTCCTGGCCGCCTCATCTCGCGGGCGCTTCTTCTCCTGCTGAGCGGATGGGCCTTCGCAATCGGCGCCATGATCACCGGCGCTTTGGCCGCCGACGCTCCGGCCGCCGACGCTCCGGCCGGATATGCCGGAACCGCGACATGTGCGGCGTGCCACGAGAACGAAGCCGCGCAGTGGAAGGGCTCCGATCACGACCGGGCCATGAAGCCCGCGACGCGAGAAACCGTTCTGGGCGATTTCAGCGGCGCGAAGCTCACGCATCACGGCATCACCAGCCGCTTCGCGCGGCATGACGGCAAGTTTTTCGTCACGACGATCGGTCAGGACGATAAGCCGCACGAATATGAGATCGCCTATACATTCGGCCATTTTCCGTTGCAGCAATATCTCGTCGCCTTTCCCGGCGGACGCCTCCAGGCGCTGCCGCTCGCATGGGACAGCCGCCAGCGGTCAAAAGGCGGCCAGCGCTGGTTCCATCTCTATCCCGGCGAAGACATGACGACACGCAGCCCGCTTTTCTGGACGCGGCCGGACCAGACATGGAACTTCATGTGCGCGGAGTGCCACTCGACCCGGCTGGAGAAAAACTACGATCCGGCAAGCGACAGCTACGCCACCACATGGGCGGAGATCAATGTCGGTTGCGAGAGCTGTCACGGGCCGGGCGCGGCGCATGCGGCCTGGGCGGCGAGCCGGAAAAAGGACGGAAGCGGCGCGGCCGACAATGCAGCGGACAAGGGGCTTGCCGTCGATCTCCGCCGGGACGGCGCGGGCTCATGGGTCTTCGGCAAGGATGAGCGGATCGCACATCTGACGAAAAAGCCTGAAAGCCGCGCGCAGGTCGATACATGCGGGTTCTGCCACTCGCGCCGCGCCTCCATCGGCGCTGAATGGCATCCCGGCGCATCGCTTCTGCAAACGCATTTTCCCGCGTTGCCGGTGGAGCCGCTCTACGAACTCGACGGCCAGATACGCGACGAGGTGTATAGTTGGGGCTCGTTCCTGCAAAGCAGGATGTATGGTGCGGGCGTCGTGTGCTCGGATTGCCACGAACCGCATGCCCTCAAGCTGAAGGCGGAAGGAAATGAGGTCTGCGCCCAATGCCACCGCGCCGATGTGTTCGACACACCGAAGCATCATTTCCACGAGCCGGAAACGAAAGGCGCGGACTGCGTTTCCTGCCACATGCCCGCGCGTACCTATATGGGTGTTGATACGCGGCACGATCATTCATTCCGCATTCCCCGCCCGGACCAGACGCTCACCCTCGGCGTGCCCAATAGCTGCAATGATTGCCATGTAAACAAGTCCCCCGCATGGGCCGACGCACAGCTTGAGGAATGGTATGGGCCCGACCGCCGCAAAGAGCGCACCTATGCCGAAGCGTTTCATGCCGCGCGCGAGGGGCTGCCGGACGCGGCCCAAGCGCTGCGGGACGTCGCGCTCGATCCGGGACATCCGGGCATCGCGCGGGCTGCCGCGATTGCGGGCCTGCAAATGTTCCCGGCCGAACCCTCGCTCCAGTTGCTGGAAAAAAAGGCGGCGGATGACGAACCGCTCGTGCGCTGGGCCGTGGCGCGCGATCTGCGCGCGGTTCCCCCCGAGGCGCGCGTGCGGATCGGCGCGGGACTGCTGAGCGATCCGGTGCGCGCCGTTCGCATCGAGGCGGCGCAAGCCTTTGCCACGCTGCCGCCTGGAATACTCGCGCCCGGGAACCGCGATGCCTATGTCGCGGCGCTCGGTGAATATCGCGCCATGCTGAGTGCCAATGACGACCGGCCGGAAACGCATTTCAATTTCGCGTTGCTCGCCCGCCAGATGGGCCGGGCGGCGCTGGCGGAAGCCGCCCTGCGCAAGGCAACCCAGCGCGACGAAACCTTCATGCCCGCCTATATCGCCCTGGCCGAGAGCTACCGTGCGCAAGGTGACACGAACACGGCGCGGACCATACTGACGCAGGCCGCGCCGTTCGGCGCGCACGACGCCGATCTTTCCTATGCCGAGGCGCTGCTCCTGATCGACGAGGGAATGCGCGCCGAAGCGGCGAAGAAATTCGCCGAGGCGGCGGCGCGCGCGCCCGGCAATGCGCGCTATGCCTATGTGCATGCCATCAGCGTCCATGACGAGGGTGACGGGCGCAAGGCGCTCGCGATTCTGGAAGAAGCCGCCTCGCGCTTCCCGCATGACCGGCTTATCCTGCGCGGCGCCGCCGATTACGCGGCGGAGGCGGGCGCGCACGACAAGGCGCTCGGCTATGCGCGGCGCCTCCTTGCGCTTCTCCCCGGCGATGCCGAGACAGCCGCGCTGGTCAAGCGGCTGGAGGAGGAACGGGTGAAGAAAGAGGCGCCTTCCGGGGATTGAGCGGCGCAAGATGCGTACGCCCGCGCCAAAACCGCCATCGCTGCGCAACAAACGCGATCCGCAATTTCAGCGCGGCAAGCAGGAACCGGCCAAGGAACCGGCGCATATGGAGCGGCGGAGCCGCCGCACCATAGACACAAGCCGAGATGGCCGCGCGAAGATCGCGGAGTTTCCGCGCGGGCTCCGTGGGAAGCGCGGGCCGCGCCCATGACGCCTCCCAGCGCGCGCAGGCATGCAGCGCCGAGCGCGGATCGCCCCGGGCGCAGGCAAGGAAGAAAAGCAGGAAGCGTGTAAAACCGGTATTTGCCGTAACGCGCATGAGGGCGGAAAGATGGCGGCGAAGGCGTGCACGGCGCGCGAACAAAAACACGCCAAAACCGAGCACCGCGCCAGCCAGCATCGCTTCACGGACATGTGCAAGCAACCAGCCCAGCGCATTCGCATCGTCGCCGGAATGCGCATGCATGGGCGCTGGCGCAACGATGGTGCGGCGGGCCGGCAAAACGCCCTCCTCGACACGGCCGCGCTCACGGTTCCACCAGCGCAAGGTCACGGGCGGCAGAACATATTCGCCCGCCTCCGAAGCCGAATAGGCGGCCTCCTCGATACGCAATCCGGCACCGATCTCGCCCCGGCCCGCCGGAACGTCCTGAAGCCGCGCTTCCGACGGATAGACACCGAGCCCCTTTGCGGCGCCAAATGACAATGGCGGAATGAGCATCGCCGTTGTTCCGGCAGCGCGGATCGTTATTATGCGCCGGAACGCATCGCCGACCATGAGATTGTCCGGTGACGGATCAAAACGTTCCCCGATTTCAAGATTGCTTGCGGAAAAGAACGGCTCAAGCGCGCCATTGTCCGGTCGGTACGCCAGAACGGAGATTGCCGGAAGTGCGAGCCGTACCGTCCGCAACCCGGCCGGCGGCGTCTCCACATAGGTCACGGACAGGCCGGCGCCCGGAAAAGTAAGAATGCCCGGCACCTGCGGAAAAACATAATAGTCGCGGGCTATTCCGACATAATCTTCGCCGCCGATCCGCTCCGACAGGTTGAAGGCGGCATCCGGCGGCACACGAACCACCGCGCCGCGCAGGTTGAGCGCGGGAAAGGCGGGTGGCTTTGCAAACCAGTTCGGCACGAGAACGCTGACGCGCAGCCGTACCGGCTCACCCAGCATCGCGGCGCGCGGCGTGGCCTCGACGCGCAGAATGGGCTCGGCGGCGAAGGCGGCGAAGGGCGGCAGGGCCGCGAGAACGAGAAACGCAACGGCGAGCATGCGGGACACGGGGTTTTTCATCGCGCACCGCCTCGCTGCCGCGCTGCCTCGATGGCGAATTTTCCACGCAGGAAATCGGCGGGGCGGTTTTCGACCTGACGCATCCATGCTCGGGCCGCCTCAGTGGACATGATGGCGGCGGCATCGACATCGCCCGGCGTCCCCTTGTCCGCCTTCTCATCGACCTTCATGTCGTCGGCTTCGAGAGAGGGCGGCGCACCCTCCTCGTCATTCTCATCCTTCCCGGTCTTCTTGCGCGCGGCCAGTTCATCGCTCACAAGACTGCGATTGCGGTGCGCCGCCTCGAAGGAAGGGCGCAGGGCAAGCGCCAGATCGTAAGCGGCAAGCGCGTCCTCAAGCTTTCCCGCCAGCGCATGGGCATTGCCGAGATTGTAGGCACCTTCGGGCGTCGGAACCTGTGAGAAGGCATCCGCCGCGCCCGCATAATCGCCGAGACGATAGAGCGCCGCACCTCGCCACATCGGGTCCTGGAAGCGCGCTGCCGCAATGGCATACTCGCCACGCTCGAAATAAAATCGCCCCTGCTGGCCAGCGCTCAGCCAGGGCGACAGGAACTCCGCTCCCGCCGCGTGCGCGGACCCGCCACCCAGCACCGTGAAGGCAAGCGGCAGCAGCACCGCCATCCGCACGGCCCATCCCCTCCTGAACCACAGCGCACCGAGAGCGACGACCGGCCAGAGAAGGAAATAACCCTCGTCGCGCCAGCGCGCATGCTCGAGATTACCCTGTCGCAGCTCGTAGCGCGCCTGAATGTTGCTTGCGAGCCTCTCGACATCGCTATCGTCCGGGCTCAATGCCACGATGTCGAGGCCGGATGCGAACGGCGCGGCGGTAGTGGCATCGGCAGCGACGAGAAGAACGTGAATGCCGCCCGCTTCGCCCGCGAGCATGGCGGCATCGGCGGGCGTCAATTTATCGGTCATGAAAAGGATGGCGCTCTCGACGCTTTCGCCTTTCGTGATTTCGCGGGCGAGCGCCAGAGCGGCAGATGGGTTTTTTCCGGCAACCGGCATGAGGTCCGGCGAAAGCGCATCGAGAAAAGGCACGATCAATCCCGGATCGTTCGTCAGAGGCAGAACGACATGCGCGCTTCCGGCATAGACAACCAGTGCGGTGCGGGCGTCGGCGCGGCGCGCAATCAGATCACGCACCTTCTGGGCGGCGCGGGCAAGACGCGAGGGCGCGACATCGGCCGCCGCCATTGATTGCGAAGCATCTATGGCGATGACCAGCGGCGCGATGTTCTCGACAAAGGGCGGAAGCTCGCGCCGCCAGGACGGACCCGCCAGCGCCAGTATCATCAGCACGATGATGAGAGCGCCCATATCCGATGGACGCACCCGCGCGCCCGCGCTCCGGCCGACGAGCAGATGCCGCAAGAGATGGGGCGCGATGGCCGCCTCCAGCGCGCGCGCCGGATCGTGCTCCCGCCTGCCCCGCCACCAGACAAAAGCGGCAAGCGGCAGCGCCATGAGCCAGAGCGGCCGCAGAAAATGCAAGGTCTCGATGCCGCTCATATCGATCATGGCGCGTCTCCCGGCAATCCACGTCTCGTCTCGCGAGCCTCCAGCGCGTGAAAGAGAAGGAGCAGCACGAACGCCGCCGCGAGCGGCCAGCGAAAAACGGGAATGCGCGGATAGAAGGAAACCGTTTCCACGCGATGCGGCGCCATCGCCTCGATCTGCGCATAAGCCGCTTCCAGCCCGGCGCGGCTGTCCGCACGGAAAAAAGCCCCGTTCGTCGCGCGCGCCATCGCCGACAGCGTGTCGTAATCGGCGCGCATCTGGTCGGTTCCATCGGGATCGCCGATGCCGATCGCAAAAATGCGCACATTGCGCAGACGCGCAACCTCCGCCGCCTTGACGGGCGGAACCCGGCTTCCCGTGTCCGCGCCATCGGTCAGAAGGACGAGAATACGCGACGGCGCATCGCTGACTTCGAACATGTTGAGGCCGAGCGCAACGGCATCGCCGATCATGGTGCGCGGACCGGCCATATCGACATCCATCCGCCCCAGCAGGAAGCGGATCGCGGCACTGTCCTGCGTGAACGGCGTCTGCACATAGGGCCGGGAGCCGAAAACGATGAGACCGATCCGCTCGCCCAGACTGCGCGCGGCAAAACCATCGACGACGTCCCTGACACCGTCGAGGCGGCTGATATTGCGCCCGTCGCCGGAGATAAAATCGCGTGTCGCCATCGAGCCGGAGATATCGACGGCCATCAGAATATCGCGCGACACGGCATTCTTCTCGACGGGGTCGCCGACAAGCGAGGGACGAGCAAGCGCCGCAAGGCAAAGAAGCCAGACCGTCGCGAGCAGACAAAGCGCAAGGCGCGGGCGGATCGCCGCAACGCCCCCGGCGATCCCTCCATCCGCGGTTTCGGCAAGCTGCCGGAAAAACGGCAACCGAACCGCCACCTCGCCCTTTCGCCACGGCGGCACCAGCTTCCAGACCAGAAGCGGCAGCGGCGCCAGCAGGAAAGCCCAGGGAAACGCGAATTCAGACATGGTGAGTCTCCACCCACCGCTCTGCAAGAGCAAAGAGATGCTCGACTTCCGCCGCATCCAGCGCGTCAAGCGCCGATGGCGCGACATAGGCCGCATCGGCAAGCCAGCGTCCGGGGCCGGAGACAAAGCCACCTCTTGCGCCGGTATCGGGACGCGTGCCGTCAAGAAATGAAAGCCATGCCTCGCCTGTGAGCCCCGCAACCCTTCCGCGCGGGAATGCCGTCAGCGCGACCTCGCGTATCAGCACCGGCAATGCGCGCAAGGCCGCCTCGCGGGCCGCACCTCCCTTTGCCACCTCCGCACGTAGAAGGGCAAGACGGCGCGCCGCCTCACGGCGATAGGCATTGCGCGCCCATGCACGGGCCTTGCGCCAGGCCAAAGCGGCAAGCGCCAGCAGAAGAAGCACCAACAAGACGTGCCATGCCGGCGTCGATGGCCACCAGGCGACAGGCTCGGGCAGCACGATGTCGGCAAGTCCGGCAAGCGGCCGGGCGGTGGCGGGAATGGCGGATGGCGCGTTCATGAACGCGCCTTTCCCGGACCGCGCGCAAACAACCGGGCGGCCTGTTCGAGCATCGGCTCGCCTGCGCTGACGGGCAGAACGGGCAGGCCGAATTCTTCCTGCCAGGACAGGATGCGTTGCAACCGCGCGCCGGAAAATTGCAATACGGCCTGCCGCAGGCGGGCATCCGCGAAGTCGAGCGTCAGTCTGCGCTTGCCCTCGGCTGCAACGAGACGGCCCCTTTCGGGGATACGCAGCGCGGAGGGATCGTGCACGAGCGCGCATATGACTTCGTTGCGGCGCGTAAGCTGCGTAAGCGCCTCGCGCGTTGCATCGCTCGCGCCGTCGAAATCGCTGACGACAATAACAAGGCTGTCGTGACCCGCGAGCCGCGCGGCGCGCGCCAGCGCCCTGTCCAGCATGGCCGGATCGGAAACGACGTCCGTGTCGGCGCGCAGCATGCGGTTCCTTTTCACGATGCGGGAGAGAAACCGGATAACGGACGCCTCCGAGCGATGCGGCCGGATGTCCTCCATGCCCGTATCGTCGAAAACGATGCCCCCCACCCGGTCCCCCGAAGCGAGCAGGCGCCAGGCCGCCAGCGCCGCGAACTCCGACGCCGCCACGGATTTCATCATCAGGCGCGTTCCGTAGAACATGGCGATACGCTGATCGACGACGATGAGCGCCGGGCGGTCGCGCTCCTCGGAGAAAATCCGCACATGCGGACGGCCCGTCCGCGCCGTCACATTCCAGTCGATGCTGCGCACATCATCGCCCGGCTGATAGTGACGAATTTCCTCAAAATCGAGCCCGCGCCCGCGCAGCCGCGAGGCGCGCCCGCCGCCTGGAAAATTCCGCCCCGGCCGGGATGGCATATCCGCGATGCCCGCCGCCGCGTGACGCAAGGCGACAAGGCCGGGCAGATCGACATAAATGCCCGTCTCATCATCTTTCGCCCGCCGGCCTTCAGGCGTCATGACAATCTTTCCTCAGGGCAGAGCCACGCTTTCGACGAGAAGATCGATCACGCGGTCCGCGCTCACGCCCTCGGCCCGCGCCTCATAGCTCAGGATCAGCCGGTGGCGCAGCGCATCATGCACGATGGCGCGCACATCCTCCGGCACAACATGATCCCTCCCGGCAAGCCATGCATGCGCGCGCGCGCAACGATCGAGCGCGAGACTGCCGCGCGGACTTGCGCCGGCCTGAAGCCAGCGGGCGATATCCGGGCAGGCGCCTGGCTGGCGGGTCGCGCCGACCAGATCGACGATATAACGCTCGATTGCGCCGGAGACATGGACCCTGCCGATGTCCTCGCGCGCCAGGAAGACCGCGTCCTGCGGCAACGTATCTCCCGCTTCCGCATCGCCCGCTTCCGCATCGCTCTGGGAAATGCTTTCCCCCTCTTCCTCGCCGCGCACGAGGCGTAGGATTTCAAGCTCCGCGTCAATCGAGGGATAAGTCACGGAAACATGCATCAGGAACCGGTCCATCTGCGCTTCCGGCAGCGGATAGGTGCCCTCATGCTCGATCGGATTCTGCGTCGCCAGAACCATGAAAAGCCGGGGAAGCGGATGCGGACGGCCGGCCGCGGTCACCTGGCGTTCCTCCATCGCCTCCAGAAGCGCCGCCTGAACCTTCGCCGGCGCCCGGTTGATCTCATCGGCGAGAACGATATTCGCAAAGACGGGGCCAGGCTGGAAACGAAACTCGCCATGCCCGCCCGCGTCGTAATAAATCTCTGTGCCGGTGATGTCGGAGGGCAGAAGATCAGGCGTGAACTGGATGCGGCTGAAGCTTGCATGCAGATTGGCGGCGAGCGCCTTGACCGCGCGGGTCTTGGCCAGTCCGGGCAGGCCCTCGACCAGAATGTGGCCGTTGGCAAGCAGGCCGATAACGAGCCGGGAGATCAGATCGTCCTGCCCCACAACCGCGCGCGCCATGCGCGCCTGAAGGGCGCGGACGAGATCATGCGCGGCTCCCGATCGCTGCGTCATGGCTGGCTTGTCCTCCGCAGTTTTTCGAACTATCGCCCGCACGCGCACCGGCGGGAAAGCGAAATCCGCTTCCCCGCCGGAACGCACTCGATGCAGGCGCCTACTGCGGCGGTTTTGCGGGCACCTGCCGCATTATATCCTCGACATTGAAACTCGCGGGCTTCTGGCGCGGCGGGAACTCCCTGAAGGTCGACACGAACTGCCGGACGGCATTGCCACCCAGATAGGTGATATAGGCATGCTTCAGCCACCAATCCTGATAGGAGTTGGAATCCGTGTCCGCCCTTTCGAAAGGATCGCGCCGCAGATTGAATACTTTCGGTATGCGAAGCGTGACGAAGGGCTCGGACCACACCATGAACTGGTGCGCGCGCTGCTCGGCGAACACGATCTTCCAGTCGTTCACGCGCACGGCCGTCAGCAGGCCGTCATCGCTGAAGTAGAAGAATTCGGGGCGCGGTCCCTGCTTCTCCTTGCCCGTCAGATAGGGCAGGAAATTATGACCGTCGAGATGCACTGTGAAATTCTTGTCGCCGAACTGGCGGCCCTTCAGAAGTTCATCCTTCACGCCCGGCTCGCCTGCCGCTGCGGCCAGCGTCGGGAACCAGTCGAGTCCCGCCATGATCTCGTTGGAAATCGTATCGGGCGCGATCTTGCCCGGCCAGCGCACGATCATCGGTACGCGGAAGCCGCCTTCCCAGTTGGTGTTCTTCTCGCCGCGGAACGGTGTGATCGCGGCATCGGGCCAAGTGTTGTAATGCGCGCCGTTGTCGGTTGTGTAAACGACGATCGTGTTGTCCGCGATACCGAGATCGTCGAGCTTCTTCAGGAGCTGGCCGACCATGGCATCGTGCTCGACCATGCCGTCATTATAGAAACCCTGCCCGGAAAGCCCCTCGGACTCCTTCTTCAGGTGGGTCCACAGATGCATGCGCGTCGTGTTGAACCAGACGAAGAAGGGCTTCTTTTCGTCGTTCGCCTTGTCGATGAAGTTCAGTGCGCCGCCCAGGAACTCCTCATCGACCGTCTCCATGCGCTTGATGGTGAGAGGACCGGAATCCTCGATCTTGCCGTCCGCATAGCTGTGAATGACGCCGCGCGGGCCGACCGCCTTGCGGAAGGCCGGATTCTTGGGATAGTCGGGACTTTCAGGCTCCTCCTCGGCATTCAGATGATAGAGATTACCGAAAAATTCGTCGAAGCCGTGATTGGTCGGCAGGAACTCGTCCTTGTCCCCCAGATGGTTCTTGCCGAACTGGCCGGTGGCATAGCCAAGCGGCTTGAGAACCTCGGCCAGAGTCGGATCCTTGGGGCTGATGCCCGTCGTCGCACCGGGAATGCCCACTTTCGTCAGACCCGTGCGCAACGGCGATTGCCCGAGAATGAAGGCCGAGCGGCCCGCCGTGCAGCTTTGCTCCCCGTAATAATCGGTGAAGCGCATGCCGTCCTTCGCCAGACGGTCGATGTTCGGCGTGCGGTAGCCCATCATGCCGGAATTGTAGGCACTGATGTTGAAGTAGCCGATGTCGTCGCCAAAAATGACGAGAATGTTGGGCTTTGACGCGGCGTGGCTGGTGGCGGGCGCGAAAAGGATTGCGGCAGCGCAGAGTGCGGCGGCAAACCATGCGCGTGAGGCAAGGTGCGATGCGATGCGGATCATGTCGGGCGATCTCCCCAGGGAGGCATACGATATTGCACTGCAAAAAACACGGGCGGCCCGCGCGCAATTTGCAGACACCCCAGATTAAGCTAATTTAAGGCTTGCGACTTGTCATTAGCGGACACGCGCAACCACACGAGCCCGAATATCCGGAAAAACACAATGTCCGATGGTGCCCTATATCGCGTGTGCGCGCTGGACGGCGTGCTGCATGCGTTGAAGCATGAAGGCGGCTCATCTCACCATGTCCTGGCGGCGGCCGGCATTGCACCCGCCACGCCTGACCGGCCCCGCCGTTTCGTCACGCGCGCCCAGTTCGCCGCCGCCATGAATGCCGCCGTCGAGGATCTGGGCGACGAGAGCTTCGGCATCAAGTTCGGGACGCATCTCAACCTCGGCTCGCTCGGCGCCTTTGGCTGGCTTCTGGCCAACGCCCCGACCCTGGGCGCGACGCTGACCTATCTCGCGCGTTTCAACCACACAATGCAGCAGGCCGTCACCGTTTCCCTGGAGGTCAAGGGAAACAGGGCCATTCTTTCACACCGGCTGCATGGGACACCGCATCAGAGGATGCGCCACAGCCTGACGGGGGCGCTGGTCAGCTACAGCAATATTATCCGGCTTGCCGCCGGGCCGGCATGGCGGCTCATGGCTGTGCGGTTTCCCTTCGATCCACCCCGCTCGAAAGAAGCCCTGGAGAAGACGTTCGGGACCGATATGAGCTTCGGCTGGAAACAAGCCGAGCTGATTTTCGACGCAAGGCTTCTGGCCCGGCCAAATCCCGAAAGACGCGTCATCGACATGGCGGCCACCGAGCGCGAGGTAGCGGAAACGGCGCATGATCTGGCCTGGACGGACGATCTGTTCATTCTCTCGGTGGAGAACATCATCCGGGTGACACTGCCCGTCTGCGGCGCGTCGCTACCGCGTACGGCCTCACTGCTGGGTCACCATCCGCGCACGCTGCGGCGCAGGCTCGCACGTTTGGGGCTGCAATATGGCGACATGGTCGAGGCGGTCCGCCGCGAGCGCGCAATCGAGCTGCTGTCAAAAGATGACACAACGGTTTCCGAGATCGCCGAGCTTGTCGGCTACACGGAAACGAGCAATTTCACGCGCGCCTTCAAACGCTGGACCGGGCTGTCGCCGCGCGATTACCTTAATGCGCCGTATTGAGGCGGCGCCGGGTGTGCGCCGCGCATAATTGTGATCGCGATCACGGTCAACGGCGTGGTGGCCGGCAGCGACCTCACAGGCTAAAAACCGCCCGGAAGACCGGACGGTTTTTTACGTCGAAGCTTTTTTCGTGTCAGTCGCGGCGCAGCAAGGCAGCGAGGCCCGCCAGCACGATCCCAATCGCGCCGAGCACCGCCCATGACGGATAGGAGAGGACGGTATTGATCGGGTTCACCAGTCCCTCGGGCGCGCCTGAGCCAACCCAGCCTGTAAACCAGTCATGGCTCGACTGATTGATCAGCGCCCACAATTCACCAAAGGAGCGTATCGTCACCGCTCCGTTTTCGAGCGATAGAAACGCATCCGAACCCAGCGCCATAAGGGCGGCGATGATAAAAAGAAGTCCGATCAGTCTGACAATAAACATATAGCGAGCCCCCCAGCCCAACTCGGCGGATTATAGAAACGAACGCCGGAACGGTAGCCGGATAGAGTGTGCCAAACAAGCACAGCGATAAAAAGAATGATGACGGATCAAGAACCTGAAGCGTGCGATCCCGGTTGATTCAGCCCTTTTGTCGCGTATAGTGCCGCCCGCTGCCGCCCTCGATTGGCGTGCGGTCCTGGAGGGGTGGCCGAGTGGCTGAAGGCGCACGCTTGGAAAGCGTGTATGCGGGAAACCGTATCGAGGGTTCGAATCCCTCTCCCTCCGCCAGCCGATTATTTTTCAGAATCATATGTTTAGCGGTTCCGGTCACGCGCGCGCCCAAGCGCGGTTGAAAGCGGTGGCAGGCGCATCCCGCGCCGTCATATGGCCCCTTGCGGCGATATGAAAACATGCCTCGCCCGCGCCTGCGGCAGAAATGCGACAGCAATGCGGAAAACATGGTTAATGAGCGGGTCCGCGGCATTCGGGCGCGGTAAAACACCACGCTATCCCGTCTCGACAGGCTGTTGCCGCATCTGTGCCGAAGTCTACTTCATGCCGATCCATGTGCGGGCCTCGGCCTCGTCCGCCATATCGGACAGCCGCATCTCAAACGGCATCATCGGCGCCCAGACGAGGTAGGCATTTCATGGCGGGCTTACGGACAGTTGCCCGCAACGGACGTATTCTGGATCGTGCTCGCGCGACCGTCAGCGGGCTTCACCGCGCGCACCCCACCCACGCGCTTCATCGGCACGGTGAGGCGCGTCGATCGTACATTACCTCGGTGTAGCAGCCGCCCTTCTGGCAGCCGCGCGGGTTGAAGTCCGGCACGCCTTCTTCCGGGGCCTCGTAATTTGCGTCTGTTCCTCGCGGACGACAATGCAATCCTTCACATAGATGTCTCAGTTGCAGGCACTGCGGCAGTTGAGCCAGCCATGCCACCCGGTTGGGCGACCAAATGCCAACCCGATCGCCCTTGCGCACACCCAAGCGCGCCAGCCCGGCGGCGGCCAATTCAGCCTGCTGCCGTAGTTGCAACCAGGTCCAGCGTACGTCTTGCTCAACGAATACCGCCGCGTCGCGCTCGGGCTAAAGGCTTGCGGCGCGGGTCAACACATCGAAAACCGTCTCATTTGAAAGCGCTAAGTCCGTCCTCCCCCGTACCAGTGAGAGGCTGCCAACCGGACGGCACCAAGATTGGCTGGACATGATGTTCACTTTTTTCGAGCCCAGACGTTCCGCGCAGCCGTGCCATATCTGCTCACGCGAAGCTAACGGTGTCCGGATTCAAGCCCAGCGTGCCCACCATATATTCGTAATATGGGCCACTGATGAGGAAGTCGAGGTATACCTCGTGCACCGTCTGAACTAGCTTCTGCGTGGCGTATTTGTAATCGCTACCCGTCAGTGTCAGGTGAATGGAAGCATCTCCATTCACGTTCTCGCATGCCAGAACCGCCAAGCTTCGATCCACTCGCCGGTGCACGGGTATCTCATCTGAGGTCAGGTTGGCGACGAATGTCACCAGTTCCCGGTACATAGGCGACGTCGTCGGTACGTCCGGTAAGACGTTTTCAAAGACCATGGTTCCGGCATCGTAGTCCACGCGGAGGTTCAAGGTTCGGCTGTAGTGCCACAGGACTTTGAACGACGCCGAATTGGCCTGCACTATAGCTGGGCTCAGCCCCCTAAAAAGTCCCCGGTCAGTATATGCTTCGAGGGCGCTCCTAACGATCTCGTGATTGTCAGTCATTGCCTAACCTCAATCATGGCTTGATTCTGTTGGCTCTAGTGAGAGATAGCGGCGATATTCGGCCCTGAGACGATGTTCATGCCCGGCGGATACAGGGTTCCGGAGGTAAACTCCCTGATCCCCTGAGCATTGATCAAGGTTGGCAGGCTTTCCTTGGCGGCCACATCGTAGGCACGCCGGATTGCGCCCCGGAGTTCCTCCGGTGTCTGCACATATTCCCCCCGACAGCCGAGGGCTTCCGCTGCTTTGTCGTAGCGCAGATTCTGCTGGAAAAGATACATGTGAAGAGCACGCGGTGAGTCATCAGTTGTAATCCAGGTGCCCCAGGAATCATTGTTATAAATGACCGAGATGAGCGGCAGCCGATACTTTGCAGCGGTTTCCAGCTCCATAAGACTGTATGCGAGGGCACCGTCTGTACCCACCGACAGGACGGGCGCGCCTTTGTAAGCCTCCTGTATCCCAAAGCCTTCTTTGACTGCGGCGGCGGCACCGATTCCGTGGTTGATTTCAGTCCCAATCGTTCCCGACTGATAATATGAGTTAACACCCTGCCCCGCCCGATTGGCCCGCATGTAAGGCGGCAAGAACCGCAAATTCGTCAGACCACCCCATATATTTACGGTTTGTTTGGGGTCAATATTTCCATTATAGAAAAAGTCATACAGCTCTCGGCCAATGACCGCCGGGTGCAGTCTATGAGTATCCGTACCGTATTTCAGCGCCAGGGCATACCATTCGTCCATCTGCTTCTGGTTGGCTTGCCGGGCAGCGGCAATCTCTGTCACCCAGGCCGGGCGCTTCTTTTTCGGCAGTTGATCCGCCAGCGCCTCCAAGAAGGCGCGTTCGTCACTCACGATCCCCAGGTCCAGCGGCCAGTTGCGACCGAGATCTTCCTGCACCGGATGCACCCGGATTGCCCGAACTTCCGGGTGCAGCCGATAGTCCGTCCGCGTCGGCATTTGATATTGCCCGATGAAAATAACCAGATCGGCGCTCATCACCGCCTTCGGCGAGAGGCTGGCCGACAGACGATGGTCATCAGGGAAATGTCCACGGCTTGGCCCTGAACCGACCACGGCGATCTCGTGCTTTTCCACCGCGGCCAGCAGCGCGTCCCACCCTTTACGCTGGAAAATGCCCTGACCGGCAATCAGCAGAGGACGCTCTGCCCTGCTGATCATTTCTACCGCGCGGGCGACATCGCGCGACGAAGCAGACGAACGCGATTCGGTCCGATACTTCGACTTATTGTAGTTCTCGGTGAGCGTGGATGGATCGGTGAACCGTTCGCTCGCCACCTCGCCGGGGAAATCGAGATGCACCGGCCCGGGAATGCCCGACTTCAACTGCCGGAAGGCATAACCGCCGTATTCATGAACCCGATTGGGCGCGATCAGACGTTTGCCGTATTTCTTGATACCCGTCGTCAGCTCTTGCTGAGACATCGCCTGGATGAACGACAGGCTGTCGTCTTGCGCGATGGTCATATTGCTGGCCAATACCAACAGAGGCGTATGCGCAGCCGAAGCGGTATAGATCGCCTGAATCATGTGGGTGATGCCTGGGCCCTCGGTACCCGAACAAGCCACAACCTCACCTGTTACTCGAGAAAAGCCATCGGCCGCAGAGGCCATGGAACCTTCGGAACGTCCTCCATAGGAAGTAATACCGGTTTCGGCGATCGCATTGATAACCGTGTAATTGCCGGCCGAGCAGAACAGAGCCGCAAGATTCTCATCCTTGCACATGCCGGCAAATACCTGTGCGCCTGTCTGACCCTTACCCTCGAACGATCCCATTCGCACCGGCGACTGCAAGGAAGTGGTCAGAGCCTTCGGAATCTGGATCGACTGGATCAGACCGGCCGCCGAGTCCTGCGCGCTCACATTGCGCACAAATGCCGCCGTACCCAACGCGGCAATTGGCACCGTCTTCACAAACTGCCGACGCGATACAGATGTCACCGAGTCACGGTCCTTCGCGGTATCTTTGTCTACTTTTCTCATTCTTCTCACACTTCTGAAATTGGATGTTTCCAACTGTCTTCCCGATGACGGTCAGGTGGGCGGGGGAGACTCCTTCCACAAACTCTTTACGAAGTTCACGATCTTCCAGATGTCGGTTTCACTCAATTCGTCATTGAACGGTGGCATGCCGTTGCCAACGCCATTCTTGATAGCCGCAGAGATATTGTTGTCTGCACTTCCATAATTAAAAAATTTGGGCGTGGTGAGATCCGTCGCACTCGCCACGGCCCCGACCTGTGCCTTGCCATTCGTGCCATGGCAAGATGAGCAATTCTGAATGAAGAGCGTGCGCCCGGCGCTCACGGATTGTCGTTCATAGGGAATCGGATTCTTGTCGCCCGCAGCAGACGAGGTCGCTGGATCTTGCTCCGCCGATGATATGCCAGAAATCCCTGCCACGCATCCCAGCACGATTCCGACGAAAGCCAGCAGGTCAAGCACAGGCTTCTTCTTCCGGCCGAAAGCATGCACTTTCCCCATTTCACGTCTCCCCTTTACCTTTGCAACTTGATGAAGACAATTCAATATCTCCGTACACGAATAGACAGACGCATCTTTTTAGAGCTGCAATATCCGAATGGGGTCGCTCCCATCCCAGCCCGCTGCCTCATCGCGGATCATCTTGAAAAGTTCAGCGGCGGTTGAGGTGAGGTCGGCAATTTCCATCATGGGCTGTGCGTCTTCTCCACCCTCGAAATAGGCGAAATAAGAACCATTGCTGATTTGCCCTTCTACGAGAACTTTGACGCCTTCTCCTGCAAAACGCTGCATATCGCTGTCGTAAGTTTCGCTCCACACCGAGTAGTGCTGGAGGCCTGGCCCGTGCTGCTTTAAAAAATCAAGATAAGGTGAGGGCGCATCATTATGCTGCTCAATCAATTCGATTTGCATGTCACCGGAATTTGCCAGAGCGATGCTCAGGTCCACCTCGGACTGCTGGCCGCGAAACCGAAAATAATCCAGTTCGAGATGATTTATCCGAAAGAACGGCCCTATGCGCAGAACCCCGGTCCAATAGTCCAGTGCCCTGTCAAGCGAGGGCACGACGATTCCGCATTGCCTGATTGGGCCAAATAAGCGGCTCATCCACTTTCCTCCCGGTATTCCTCCAGGGGATTTTCTCCCCTCTTACGTTGCGCAATTTGTATATCATGACAATCCATCTTCGGTCTTGTCAAAATGTGCCAAAGTCTTATCGTTTTGCGACACATCAGAAAGGGATCTATCTTGGTCGCTTTGTCTCATGCAGGCACCGTCCGGCAACTCATCAGGTTTATCGAAGAAACGCATCCAGCAGAGGCGGTTGAAATGCACTCTCTGCTTATGCATGCGAAAACCGCCGTCGAGCTCCACGACATGATACCGGCTCATCTGACAATCGACCTCCTGGAGGAGATTGCCCTGTACAGCAAACGAAACGACGTCGGCATCCGTTTCGTCGAATATCTGGATATCGCCGGCTTCGGTCCCGTCGCCCTTCTCTTTCGGCATTGCAAGAATTTTCAAGAGATCGATCGCGTCTCGTTGAAATATATGCGCCTTGAAAATGGGGCCATCCTCCCGGAGGAACTGGAGGAAGACGAAGATAATATCGCGTCTGTCCAACAGATCACTGAGCACACAACCAAAGGCTCAACGCAATTCAGTCTGGCGCTTGTCGCTTTGAGAGTGCGGATGTTTCGGGAATATCTCGATCCGGCCTGGTACCCCGTCCGCGTCGATCTTCAGAACGAAGAGCCTCCGGAAGCGAAACAAATTCGCAAATTTTTTGGATGCCCTGTCGTCTTCAACGCGGATCGCTATGCGGTGGTGGTTTCAAAAAATGATATGCAAGCGCCCTTATCTCACCCGGATCCCGACACGCTGAAATTTCTGGAACACTATCTCGACAATCTCAAGAATGGTTGGCCTGAAAATCTTGTCGATCAGGTCACTTGCATCGTTGAAAGTCAGCTTTCCAAAGGGCGGTGCTCGTTAAAATCAGTCGCGACAGGACTCGGGATTTCGCCTCGTTCACTACAACGACAACTAAGCAATCACGATCTGGAATTCCGTGACCTCGTAACCGAGGCCCGGATACGCCGCACCGAACAATATTTCGCCCGGACATCAAAGCCAAATCTCACCAAACTGTCGTTTCTGCTTGGCTTTACCGAGCAGAGCAGCGCGAGCCGCTTTCTCAAACAAAAGATGGGACGAAATCTCAGTTCTGCCTCATAGGCGCGTGTGGCATGACGTGCTGGCGGTCGGCTTCAAGCCGCTCGCTTCCGGTCCATTTTATTTTCCAGACAGTCTATTCAAGCAGTCTCTTTGAGACGGCTTCTCCGTGCTTGCCGGATACCCATTCCGAGGCTGCCCTTGAGAAATCTGCTAGCGGCGCTTGCGTCGGAAAAGCCGAGGCGATGGGCCAGTTCGTTCAGGCAGGGACGCTTTTCGTGTCGGAGATAGTCTTCCGCCAACCGGCGGCGAACCTTCCCGAGCAGTTGCGCGAACGAAATTCCTTCTTCGGTGAGGCGGCGCTGAAGCGTTCTCGGTGCAATTGCAAGCTTGCCTGCCACCACCTCGAGCATGGCGTCGCTATGCGCAAGACGAGTGGCGATCATATGTTCGACCTGCCCAACAAAATCGTCCGGATGAACCGATGTCATGTCTGAAAGCAAATTTTCTATCTGAGCCAGAAGATCGGCATCTCCTGATTGCCCATGACGAGTCCAGTCCGTGCGGGAGACGATGATTGCGGATCGCTCGGCGCCGAATTCAAGCGGACACCGGAAAAGGGTGTTATGATTTCGAAGGTTGGCCGGCGGCATATGATTAAACTCGATCCGCAATGGACACCAATCCTCGTCAAGGATGGAGCGCATGGCGCGCATGGTCAGCATCAGGAGCGCTTCGACAAGCTGTACGCCGCTTCTCTTCGTCGGGATAACCAGAAGATAGCTGATCGCAATTTCGTCCTCGCTTGCCTCCACCGATGACGCGATCGCGCCGTTCTCGAAGCGGAGATAACGCGCGTTCGTATTCACCAATTCAGAAATGGAAGAACAGGCGTGAGGCACCAGGCTCAGCGGGCCATAACCATGCATGTTGATCCAGGCGGCGAAGGCCGCCCCGAGATCAGGGCGTCCCATCCGTTCTGAGCAGAGCTGGAGAATGTCAACGACGACACGGGCCGGTACGTGCCGGTCAAGACCGCTCGTTGCCATCTGGGAAAGAAGCTCACTATCCAGCAGGGACTGGACGGGGATCCCGATTTCCGCGCCGAACTTGACGAATTGACGGACAATGACGGGATTGATTGCCGGTTCCATGATTGCCTCCGGCGTCAATCGTCAGGAATTTGGCGTGATCCGTCAAGATGTTTTGAGGTCAGGCGACATATTCTTTAAAAAGTAAGAATATGAATTTGGCGCTTTTCTGTAATAAAAATCAGGTAATGCAAAGTCCATATCTATAAATCTAGGTTAAACTGGAGAAGAACGTGCCCAAGAAACCCGTAATTGTATATGGCGCCAATGGCTATACTGGCCGACTGGTCTGTGAAGCACTGCGCAATTTCCAGATCCCGTTTATTGCCGCCGGGCGAGACGCGACGCGTATCGCTGATACGATGAGCCGTGTTCCCGGGATCGAAACCGCCGAATACGAGGTTGTTCAAGTCGAGCACAAACTCGAAACGCTTGTGGACCTGTTCAAGGGAAGCGAACTGGTCTGTAACACGGTCGGCCCGTTCCATGAGTTCGGCGATATCGTGGTGGAAGCTGCGGCGCAAGCCGGTATTCACTACATAGATACGACGGGCGAACTCCATTTCATGGAACGTATCCGCGACAAGTACGATGCCGTTTTCAAGACCAATGGCAAGGTTGTGGCGCCGTGTGTGGCCTATATGTTCAGTCTGCTTGAAATCGCCGCTGAAATCGTTCTCGAGACTCCGGGAATCGACACGATCGAGGGCGTGTGCAGTGCGAGCGGAATTCCCACGGTAGGCTCGACGCGAACGATCGTTTCCAATTTTCCGTTCGGGGCGATGTCCTACTACCTGGAAAACCGCAAGCGCGTGTTATGGCCGGCCGGCCGGGGTTACGAGGTCAAGCTGCCGGGGCAGGCCATTACGCAGCTGTCGTTGCCCTGGGGCGGCGGGTCATTGCCGTTCTACTATGAACGTGATGCGAGGGTTCGCAATTGCCGCCAGCTTGCTGGCTTCTCCAACCGCGAAATGATGGAGCAGATCGTGGGCCTTGGGGCGATGTACGTGAACGACATCGAGCCGCTTCCGCCCGAGCAGCAGGCCGTCCGGTTGCAGGCTATCGCCGAGTCCATGACGCCGGGCGATCCACCGCGTGAGAACGCGCTTATTCATCGCACCATTGATCATATCGACGGTCGTGGCGGAAATACGACCGCATCATGCACGATTTTCGGGTTCATGCCTTATCTGATTACGGGTGCTGTTCAAGGGGCAGTGGCGAATTTCCTCATCCATGGCGGGCAGCGCGGATCGGGATTCATGTCCGCTTGCCAGGCAGTCGGACATCGAAACCTTCTCGGCCAGTTGAAGAATTTCGGCTTGGTGGAAGTCGTACATTCCTAAGGAAGAATGCCATGCGTATCATTGATTATTTCGATCAGGGGGTCAGGTACTACCCCGCCAGTGTAGCTTTCATCGATGTGGATGAGGGCGATGCGGAAACAACCTATCGGGAGGCCAATGATGCTTCGCATGCGATTGCCGCAGCCATCCGCGGCAATGGATATGCCAAAGGTACACACATTGGCATTCTCGCTCCAAACAGCACGAATGCCTTTCTCGTTTTGCTCGGGCTGCTTCGTGCCGAGGCGGTTTGGCTACCGGTGAACCCGCGCAATGCCGTTCCGGTGAATGTTGACCTGCTTGAGCGATTCGATTGCGACCTTCTCTTCTTCCACAGTTCCTTTGCCGGAGAAGCGGAGCAGATTGTCGCCTCGGTTTCCCGGGTCAGGGAGGCGATATGCATTGATGCGGAAGTCGGCCCCTATGTCTCGCTCGCCAAATGGTCCGAAGGTCATCCAAAGACCTTCGTTATGGGCGAGGAATGTCCGGAGGATATCAGTTCCATCGGCGCGACGGGAGGGACGACCGGCAAGTCGAAGGGTGTCGTAGGCACTCATCGCACTATCGAGGCGCTTTTCGCCAATTTCTATTCACATTTTCAATATTACGACGATGCGAGACACTTGGTGGTCGCGCCAATGACTCACGCGGCGGGTATCTTCGGCTGCATGCACTTTCCTCGTGGAGGCACCAATGTCATCATGGCGAAGGCTGATCCGGCTGCTATCGTCCGGGCGATAGAGAAATACCGGATTACGCATCTTTTCGTGCCGCCGACCGTGCTCTATATGATGCTGTCTCTACCGGATGTGCGGGCGACCGAATTCAGTTCGCTGCGGCACTTCCTGATTGGCGCGGCGCCAACGTCGCTGGAAAAGCTCAAAGAAGCCATAGACGTGTTCGGGCCGGTCATGACCGAGGCATACGGACAGGCGGAGGCGCCCGCGGCCATCGCGCTGAAGGCCCCGTGGGATTACCTTGATGCCGATGGCAAGATCATTACTTCGCGCCTGCAGAGCGTGGGGCGGGCGGCCGTACACAACAAAGTCGCATTGCTCGACGATGAAGGGCTGGAAGTGCCGAGAGGGCAATCCGGCGAGATATGTATTCGCGGCTCGCTGGTAACGCCTGGTTACTACAAGAATCCAGAAGCGACCAAAGAGGTTCGCCAGTTCGGCTGGCACCATACCGGCGATATCGCGGTGATGGACGAGGAAGGATTCATCACGATTGTGGATCGCAAGAAGGACATGATTATCACCGGCGGATTTAACGTGTATCCGAACGAGGTCGAGCAGGCCCTCATGATGCATGCCGCTGTGCAGGACTGCGCCGTGATCGGTATTCCCGATGAAAAATGGGGTGAGGCCATCAAGGCGGTCGTCCAGTTGAAGCCGGCGCACCATGTCGGCGGTGAGGATCTCATCAGGTTGGTCAAGGATCAACTCGGCGGTGTGAAGGCGCCGAAGACCGTCGATTTCGTCGAAAGCCTGCCGCGCAGCCCGAACGGTAAGGTTCTCAAGACCGAGTTGAGGAAACCCTATTGGGGAAGCCTGGGCCGAAATGTCGCCTGACACGGTGGGTGTCTGAAAAACGGGAGAGGGCCATGTCATGGCAGGAAATGTCGTAATCGCCGGTGTCGGCATGGTGCCGTTCGCCAAGCCGGGGCAAAGTCAGCCTCAGGATGTCATGGGTGCGACGGCCATACAGGCGGCGTTGGCTGATGCCGGTATCGACTATGGGCATGTTCAGCAAGCTCACGCGGGTTATGTCTACGGCGATTCGTGCAGCGGTCAGGCAGCGCTCTACCGTGTCGGCATGAGCGGAATTCCGACAACCAATGTCAATAATAATTGCAGCAGCGGCAGTACGGCCTTCGCGCTTGCCGCGCAGGCTGTCGGCTATGGGGCGGTGGATTGCGCTCTGGCACTGGGTTTCGAACAGATGGAACCGGGGGCGCTGGATGCTGTGTTTCCCCATAAGGTGAGCGGAACGCATTTCCATGTTGAGGCTCTGCTGGAGGCGGTGAACCTCACGGAGGATGAAATCAAGAATGTTCCGCCGGCCCTGTTCATGTTCGCCTGCCAGATCGAACAATTGTGCTCTGAATTCGGCGTTTCCGAAAAAGCGCTGGCAAGGGTCGCCGTCAAGGCGCGCCGTCACGCTGCTCACAATCCCAATGCGATCTTCCGGGATCCGCTGACCGAGGAGGAAATTCTGAGTCAGAAACCTCTGTATGGCAGGCTTCGGAAATTATATGCCTGCCCGCCGAGCTGCGGTGCCGCTGCGGTCATCGTCTGTAGCGAAGCATTTGCAAAACGGCATGGCGTCCGTTCCGACATCCGTTTGACCGGAAGTGGCTGGTGTAGCGATCGCGCCGAATATTTCAATGGTAACCCATTGGACATCATGTTCCGCGCGATTAGCCGTGATGCGGCGAAGACGGCCTATGAGGAAGCCGGTATCGGCCCCGACGACATCGATGTCGTCGAACTGCACGACTGCTTCACGAGCAATGAGATAATCACCTATGCCGCTCTCGGTCTGTGCAAGGATGAGGACGTCGAGCGTTTTGTTCTCGAAGACCAGAATACCTACGGTGGCAAGGTGGTGGTTTGTCCCTCGGGCGGGCTGCTTTCGAAAGGCCATCCCTTGGGGGCAACCGGGCTTGCCCAGATCACCGAACTCGTATGGCAACTACGCGGGCAGGCGGGAAAGCGTCAGGTCGAAGGGGCCAGCATTGCGCTTCAGCACAATGGTGGATTGGGTAGTGCGGGGTTTGTGCACATCTTCCAACGCAACTGAAATTCGGCATTCAAGTCCGACCACCCACCAGCAGCAACATCGCCATCAAATAATAAATCCGGGTAGAGAAAATGACAGGAGCAAAGGCCTTGCCGCAAGGATATCTGGTTGCCCATCTCCGGGCCAAGGATCATGCCGATTACATTCAGCGATATGGAACGAATGTCGTGCCGGTGCTGGAGAAATATCAGGGAAAAATCCTGGTGGCCTCTCCCTCGGCGAAGGTCGAGGAGGGAGTCTCGGATGAAAACTGGACAGTAATTATTCAATTTCCAAGTCTTCAGTTGGCGGAGGAATTCTATCGATCGCCGACATACGCCCCCTTGAAGAAGCTCCGCACGGATGATTTGACCACCAGCGGCACCGTCATTCTGGTCGAAGGTTTTGATTAGCAGCGCACGGAAATACAAAGGAAATTTTCGACGCACACTCAAGAGAGTGTTTCCGGAAAATACGAACCAATTTGGAAGGTGGAAGATGTTCTCACAGGATGATCTGGCGGATTTGCCGCGCTTGGGTCTGACCGGTCTGGATGCCGATCTGTCGCCGACAGAGGTTGCCATCCGCGATACCGCGCATCGCTTCGCCAGCGATGTGATGCGTCCGCTCGGCCGCAAGTTGGATCTGCTTCCAGCCGATGCCGTCACCGCCAGCGACTCACCGATTTGGGGCTATCTTGACGCCTTCCGCCGTTCGGGGCTGATGAGCTTCGAGTTGTTCGCCGACCTGGATAACCAACAGAAGGCGCGGATTCTGCCCATGGTTTTCGAGGAACTTGGCTGGGGTGACTCGGGACTCGCCTTGTTGGGGCTGGTGTCATCCATGCCCGGAATGATGGCGCAGATTATTGGAAATGAAGAATTAATTGAGCGTTTCACGGGCATTCCCGGCTGCTGGCTCGGTACGCAGCCGGATCGCGGCAGTGACGGCGTGGATGCAGACACCCGCATTCTTTTCCCGAATGCGCGGCAGAACAAGCCAAATCTGGCGGTGAAGCTGGTCGGCGATGAATATATCATCAACGGGCAATCAGCGGCGTGGGTTTCGGGTGCGCCGCTTGCGCAATGCGCCATGGCGGCCATTCCCTGCGATTACGGGGACGGACTCTTTACCGCAAAGGGTGGGGTGAACGTTGTTGCATTGTTTATTCCCTTTGACCTTCCGGGTATCACGAAGGGAAAGCCTCTTGAAAAGATTGGACAACGGCCCTTGCCGCAGGGTGAGGTGTTTTTCAACGATGTTCGAGTCCCGGCGCGTTACACTATCGCCAAACATGACAAGGCTCTCGCGAACGGGTTGGCCGCGATGACGTTCGCCAATATGGAGATGGCGACGACCTTTACCGGGGTCGGCCGCGCCGCTTTCGAACATGCCCTTACCTATGCGCATGAAAGGCGGCAGGGTGGCGCGATCCTCATGGAACACCAATCGGTAAAGATGCGCATCTTCGACATGTGGCGGAAGCTGGAAGCGAGCAGGGCGATGGCCCGGCGTGTGTTCGACTACAATTACAGCGCCGCCGGTCCGCATCTCATAGCGTCGATCACCAGCAAGACCTTCTGCACACAGACCGCTCTAGATTTGACCAACGAAGCGATTCAGATATTCGGCGCCAACGGTCTGACGCGGGAATACCCGGTCGAGAAACTTATGCGAGACGCGAGGGCGTCGCTCATCGAGGATGGTGAGAACAACGTTCTTTCTTTGTTGGGCGCGGACTATCTATCGCGCTGGTACCGGCAACAGAACGCACTCGCCAGTTGAAGGAGTGGTACCGGCTTTGTCGGTGTCTGGCGCTGTTTCCGCCAACGCCGCTTGACCGGCACAGGATTGAGCTGACATTCGCAATCTGGAAACGCTTCGTTGACGGAACAATCGGCATGCCCATCGAGACGCTTGTCAACGGGGAGGCCGTTCATTTCCGTTATGCGCCAGGAACGTATTTCAGGTTCACGGGATTGATGGGTCGGGAGGTGTCGTTATCCGCCGGACGTTGAGGCGCGGGGATGTAGCTGGGTTTTTTTGGGGGGGGACCCCCGCCTGATCGGCATGGAGGCCTGTGCAACGTCGCATTACTGGACCCGTGTGCTGAGGGAACTAGGGCATGAGGTAAAGCTGATGCCGCCGACCTTTGTGAAGCCCTATGTAAAGCGGCAGAAGAACGACGCGGCCGATGCGGAGGCGATCTGCGAAGCCGTCACTCGCTCGACCATGCGGGTTTGTGCCGATCAAGTCTGTTGAGCAGCAAGCCGCCGGAATGGTTCTCAAAGCGCGGGAGTTGTTGGTTCGGCAACGTAGCCAAGCCGCCAATGCGTTGCGCGGACATATGGCCGAGCGTGGCCTTGTTGCGGCGATGGGAATGGCGAACATTGGCAAGCTGATCACGATTATAAGAAGCGACGGCGACCATATTGCACCGGCTGCCCGGACGGCCCTCAAGGAGATCGCCTCCCAGATTGAGGCATTGACGGTTCGGATCGAAAAGCTCGAGCGCAATATCATCTCAACCGTAAAGGGCGACGAGGAGCCCCCGGCGGCTGACCAGCATTCCGGGTGCGCGGCACCGGACATGATCGGCGCAAGGTTTTTTGGCGGCCTTTGCGCCCTTGGCCGTCGTTAGAAGCACGCAGACGGACGCCGAACCCCAATCAGAGTGCCAAACCCAAACGCCGCGCGGAAAGTTGCAATCAACAAGGGCTATGGAGCATCGGTGCAATTCCGAGGGAACGTCCGATGCTCTAGAGCGTTTCACTGATTGAGGGAATCATTTGGGATTCCCTTTG
>TARA_R110002110_G_scaffold111137_2_pt1 | contig 34491 bp, 39 predicted proteins | sample TARA_R110002110 | Tara Oceans TARA_R110002110 (sample SAMEA4397330) | marine metagenome | biome: Polar Biome; feature: [SRF] surface water layer (ENVO:00010504); material: water (ENVO:00002006), including particulate matter (ENVO:01000060) such as... | depth 5 m | reverse complement strand
TAAAGACCAAAAAAGCGGGATTGAGTGACTATATCCGCGGAGATTTTGGCCGGATTTGATGACTAACAGGGCACCTGTCCACGCCCGGGGCTTGGTGGCCTAGCCGCTGAAGCCGTTCAGCCGCCACCTGCGGTAAAAACGCTCAAAAAGGACAACCACATCATGATCACGCAACGACCACGTTGGGCCGCCCTGCTCGCTGCCGCCCTCGCGGCCACAGTGCGGGCAGCTTCACTCCCAGCGATGCCGCCCGGCAGCACTTCGATACGCCGCTGTTTCGCGAAGCGGCTCCCGTGGTGGTTCGCTTTTCCATGGCCGGGGGCAACCCGGCTGCCGATGAGCGCGCCAACTCGCCGCGGGGCATCGGCGTCAAATTCATGCTGGAAGGCCAGTCGGCACACCACATTGCCGGCCTCACCACCCCGGTATTCGCCGGTAAAAACCCCCAGCAATTCCTTGGCCTGCTGCGCCTGAGCAAACAGATCCAGCAGGGTGAGGCCACGCCGGAGGACCGTGCGAAGTACCTGCAGGCCAATCCGGAAGCCGCCCGCCAGGGGCGCTGGCTGCAGGATCGCGCACCCGCCGCGGAATACACCGCGGCCACCTACTTCGGGATCCACACCTTTATGGCGGCGGGCAATGAGGGGCAGGAACTGGCCTTTCGCTGGCAACTGCTGCCGGCAGCAGGCGAGCAGCTCCTGACCGAAGAGGAACGCGCCGCCCTGCCCGCGGCCTTCCTGGAAGACCGGCTGCAACAGCGCCTGCGCGAGGACGGCAGCATCGACCTGCACTGGCAGTGGGTGCTCGCCGCCGCGGAGGACCCGCTGGATGATCCGTCGAGCCAGTGGCCAAGCGAGCGGGAAACCGTCAGCGTCGGCACCATCACCCTCACCAGTGCGGGTGGCGATGCCTGTGAGCCGGTGAACTTCGACCCCAACCGGCTGGCCGATGGCATAAGCCCCAGCGACGATCCCGTACTCGCCCTGCGCTCGGCGGCCTATGCCATTTCACTGGGGAAACGCCTGTCGGGGCGGTAGGCGGTCGCGCACGGACAAGGTGAATGGCTGCGCAGCGGCCAGAGAGGGTGGCCTGGGCCAGTGCGCTCCCACACTAAAACGCCGGATAACGCTGCAGCACCGCCTCATCCAGCTGCCAGTCGACGCAGTCCAGCAGGTCATCGGCGACCTGGGTGATCACGTCGCGCAGTTCCAGCGGTTCCAGCAGCTCCGCGGGAATCTGTTCCACGCCCCACTGCACCCCCAGCAGGTTGCCGGTGATGGCGCCGGTGGAGTCGGAGTCGCCGTCGTGGTTGACAGCGATCACCAGCGCCTCGTGGAAATCGGTGGCCACCAACGCGCAATAGACGGAGATGGCCAGCGCCTCCTCGGCAATCCAGCCGCCACCCAGGCGGGCGATGGCCTCGTCGTAGGGCGTATCGGTAGAAGCCAGGTCGGCCGCCTGATCCAGCGCGTTGATGGTTTCGTCGGCATCCATGCGCTCGCTGAGGCAATCCAGGGCGACATCCAGTGCGTCGCTCATGTCGCCGCCGTCGCGCAGCACGGTCACCATGGCCGCCAGGGCGCCGCCGGCGAGCCAGCCCGTGGGATGGCCGTGGGTCAGGGCGGCAAACTCGCAGCCCAGGTCGAAGGCCTCCTGCGCTGAGTCCGCAAACAGCCCGGCTGGCGCCACCCGCATCACGCCGCCGCAGCCCTTGCTGTCGTTCATCGCGGGCTCGCCGGGCACGCGGGTATTGCGCAGGGCACTGAGACAGGTGTTGCCCGGCGCGCGGGCACTGTGCAGCGCGTCCACTTCGTACAGCCAGCCCGCATCCGGATGCAGCGGGTCCAGGTCGAAGACATTGTGCTGGCCCTGGGTCAGCAGCCAGCGCTGGTAGGCCCAGGCGGTGACGCTGGGGTACTCGATCAGGCCGCTGTCGCGGTAGCGCATCAGGCCGCGGATCAGGCCCTCGGCGGTGAACAGGGTCATCTGGGTATCGTCAGTGACGGCGCAGGGCAGGCCGTAGGCCGGTGCATAGTGGCGGATACCATCGCCACCGAAGCGCTTGAGGATCTCGCTGCGGCTGTGGAATTCCACCGCCGCACCCAGCGCATCACCCGCCGCGCCGCCCAGCAGGCAACCGCGAAACCGGCTGCGGAGGTCGGGCTCAGTGCTGGCAAGCAGGTCCATTTCCATCGACAATTACCCTTGTTTTACCGGGCCGCCAGCATAGCCAAAAGGCGCGCCAGGCAACAGCCCAAATGAGGTATCGCCCCAGATCGTGTATGATAGTGGTGTTTTCGCCGGGTTTGCCTTCAATTCACTTCTGCAAACCCTTCACTTCGCCGAACTCTGGAGGCGCACATGGACAAAGATCCGCAAAAGGGCTACCTCGCCCTGCTGGGCTGGAGCCTGAACGCAGTGGAAGCTGCCGAGAATTTCAACCGTCGCTACGTTGTCGTGGCACCCGACTGGGCGGAAGCGTATTGCAAGGAACACAACATTCCCTACCTGCCCTGGAATTTCGAGCGCCTCAATGATCGCTCGCTGGAAATCGCCGAGACCCTGAATGACATGGGGGTCGATGTCGCCATTCCCATGTTCGAGGAAACCGTGGAATGGGCCGGCGCCATCAACTCGGTGCTGCTGGGCAATCCGCACCTGTACGGCCAGTCCCTGCTGTTGCGCGACAAGTCGCTGATGAAGCGCCGGGCCCAGCTCGGTGGTATCCGGGTGGGTATCTTCGAGGAGGCGCACGACAAGGCCGACGTGATCCGCTTCCTGAAGCGCGTCAACCAGACCCTGCTGAAGCTGGACGGGGACCCCAATGATCCCATCCACCTCAAGGCCTTCGACAAGGCCGGTTGCCTGGGCCACCGCGTGATCCGCACACCGGACGAAGTGGATTCCATCCCCGACGAGGAATTCCCGGTGCTGATGGAGTCGCACCTGGATGGCTGGGAGTTCGCCGTCGAGGCCTGGGTGCACAACGGCAAGATCGCCTTCCTCAACATCTCCGAGTACGTCACCCTGGGCTATTCGGTGTTTGTGCCCGCGTCACCGGAGCTGGAAGCCTACCGGGAGCAAATCACCGCCCAGATCAAGAAGCTGATCAAGACCTTCGATATTGAATTTGGCCTTATCCACCCCGAGTACTTCGTCACCAGCGACGGCGAGATGTACTTTGGCGAGGTGGCCTACCGGCCGCCCGGCTTCAAGGTATTCGAGCTGCTGGAGCGGGTCTACGGCTTCAACGCCTACCAGGCGACGATGCTGGTCTTCGACCCCAAAACCACGGCGGAGGAAGTCGCCGCCTTCTTCCCCCGCGAGATCGAGGATGCCAACGGTTACGCCGGCTGCTTCGGGGTCTATCCGCGCCGGCGGGTAGTCAGCAAACTGGAAATCCCCGAAGAAGTGGAAGATCATCCCTACTTCGAATCCCACGAGCTGACTTCCCCGCTGGAAGAAACCGTGACCAAACGCACCGCCTTCGGTACTCACTGGGGCCTGGTGTACTTCAAGGGGCCGGATCCGCAACAGCTGCGCGATCTGCTCAAGCATCAGGAAGACGTGGATTATTATGTCTAGACAACGGCGGTATCCGAATTGACCGCAGACATCGACAAACTTGCCGGCCTACTGATGCATCTGGACGAGGCCACTGCCCTGCTGGCCTCGGCGCCGGAGTTTGCCAAGCCGGGCAAGCTGCCGCGGGTGCTGGACACCGCGCGCCGGGTGATGTTGCAACCGGGCGGCTGTGCCGCAGTGGCAACCCGGGCCCGGGCGATCGACGAAGCCGGGGTCTTTGCCGGCTCCGACTGGGCCACGCCGCAGATCCTGGTGCCGGCGCTGACGCCTCACTCCCTCGGCAGTGCCGATGCCAACATCGTCGTGATCGAGGCCCTGAGTGAGCTGCGTCTGCTGGCCATAGCGCATGGAGAATATCCGCACCCGCTGATTTCCGCGGAACAGGCCCATCATTACCTGACGCAGGTCATTGCCATCAACCTGACCCTGCTGTTTGGCCCGGCGACGGAAGCGGAGCGGGAAACCCAGGGCCGGCTGGCGCAGCTGCCGCGCAACCTGTTCCAGTACCTCACCGAGCGCATTGGCTATGAGCATGTCATCGACCAACTGATCGACGAGATCTGGCGCATTCTGGAACAGCGCCCGATCCAGGTCGATGCGGTCAAGAGCATGATCACCCAGATCGCCAGCTGCCAGGCGAACCCGGATATCGACCTGGGCGCCAGCGGCCAGGGTGCCAACCGCCTGGTGAGCTCCCTGTTCAGCCCTACCCGCGGCTGCCAGGAGGATCCCGGCGTTGCGGAATACCGGGAACGCCTGGCCAGCATGGATCCCTCCGCCCTGCACAGCGAGGCGATCGGTTTTGCCCGGGCCATGCACGACACCGGCCTGGTGTCGCCCTACCATCCGGTACTGCTGCGTTTCCTGCTGGACCAGGGCGAACATTTGCTGGCCGAGGCGCTGGGCCTGTCGGCAACCGGGCGCGACTGCCTGCTCTGCTACCGGGACCTGGTGCAGGCCCTGATCCGCGCCTGCGTGCATCCACCCACGGCACAGGCGGTCTACGGCCTGGCGCTGCTGCTGGAGCGCGGCATCCTGTATCAGCCCGCCATGGCCCCGGCATTGCTGCGGCAGCTGGGCCTGCAGCTGTCCGACTGGTCGCAACAGCGCCTGACCCTGGCCTTTGGCGACACCGTGTCGCCCCGGGCGCGGCTGCTGGAGGGTGTGCTGTGCATGCTGGGCCAGCCCCTCGGCGTGGGCCAGGGCAACAATCCCACCTGCCAGTCGGCCCGGGCCCTGTCGATGTGGGCCTACAGCGACCCGGACTATCTGCTGCAGATGGTGGCCTGGGCGGCGCGGGACGACGAGATCATCATGCATTTCGAGGGGCAGTCGATTTCCTCCCGGGAGAGCGCCGGCGGTGTCGCCACCAGCCTGCCCCTGGACCTGGACCCGGTGTCCCTGCTGGTGGTGCCGCATCTGGACCGCATCTACGCCGAAATGGGCCGGCGCTGCATCGGCCGCGAGGGCGACCCGCACCGCTGGGTCAACCCCGAGTTTCACGGCTGGTGGTCCGGGCGCGGCTTCCGTATCAACGTCGACGTCGCCACCGGGCAGCTGGAGGATCTCGACGCCTTCCTGCGCCACTTCTACGCCAGCTATCACCCCTACTACAACGGTGAGCTGCCGCTGATCCACCCCCAGCCTGCCGGCATTGCCGTTACCGACAGTGCCGCCCGCTTCATCGGCTGGCACGCCATCAGCCTGCTGCGCGTGAGTATTGATCCCTCAGACGTAATGCGGCTATATTTTTACAATCCCAACAATGACAGCGGCCAGGACTGGGGCGATGGCATCAGGGTGAGTACAGCGGGCAATGGCGAGCGCTTCGGGGAGTCTTCCCTGCCCTTCGAGGAGTTCGCTTCGCGGCTGTACATTTTCCACTACGATCCGCTGGAGCGAGGGGAACTGGCACAGGTGGCACAGGAAGAACTGGACCGGGTAATCGCCAGGATACACCGCAGCTGGGGCGCGGACCGCATCCCGGCAGCCGAAATGCAAGCGAGCGAAGGCCCCCTTGGTTGAGGAGATCCTGCAGGACGATCTCAGCCTGCTGGCGGTGCCGCTGTATCTGGCCGCCATCCTGCTGGAAGCCTGGCACGCGCGCCGCCACCAGCTCAACCGCTATCGCCTGCGCGACACCCTCGCCTCCCTGTCCATGCTGGTGGCCTCCGCGATTGTGGAGCTGCTGCCGCGCCTGCTGGCGCTGGCAATCTTCTTCCAGCTCCATGAGCTGAGCCCGCTCAAGGATGTCATCGGCCGCCAGTGGTGGGCCTGGCTGCTGCTGTTCCTGCTCGATGATTTCACCTACTACTGGTTCCACCGCGCCAACCACGAGGTGCGGCTGCTGTGGGCCGGGCACGTCAATCACCACTCATCGCAGTATCTGAATTTCGGTACCGCCCTGCGCCAGGGCGTGGGCGAACGGCTGCACAAGTTCCTGTTCTGGCTGTGGCTGCCGCTGCTGGGCTTTGACCCGGCGATGATCATCACCGTGATCGGCATCAACCTGTTCTACCAGTTCTGGATCCACACCCAGGCGGTGGGCAAGCTGCACCCCTGGATCGAGGCCGTGTTCAATACCCCCTCCCATCACCGGGTGCACCACGGCTCCAACGTGCGCTACCTGGACCGCAACCACGGCGGCGTACTGATCATCTGGGACCGGCTGTTCGGCACCTTCAGCGAGGAGCGGGATGACGAGCCCGTGGTCTACGGGCTGACCACCAATATTGACTCCGACAACCCCTGGACCGTGCTCAGCCACGAGTACCGCGCCATCGGTCGCGACCTGCGCCGGGCCGGGAGCTGGGGCGAGCGCCTGCGCTACCTGCTGCTGGCGCCCGGCTGGTCCCACGACGGGCCGGACAAGCGGGCGTCGGTGCTGCGAGCGGGCGCGGGCCAATGAGTCCCTGGCGGTTTTTCCGCAGACTGCACAGGCCACTGACGCGGCAGGCATATTCAGACCAAGCTCGACTCATCCCCCCACAGCCTGTATAGTCCGCGGCCTGCCGCGGTATAAACCTCGCTCCACCCATCTTCCCCCCAGGTACACCACAGTGATCAGCGCAGCAAACGTCACCATGCAATTTGGCGCCAAGCCCTTGTTCGAAAACATTTCCGTCAAGTTCGGCGATGGCAACCGTTACGGCCTCATCGGCGCCAATGGTTGCGGCAAGTCGACCCTGATGAAAATCCTCGATGGCAGCCTGGCGCCCAGCGCCGGCAACGTGTCGATCTCGCCCAATGAGCGTATCGGCAAGCTGAGCCAGGATCAGTTCGCCTTCGAGCAGTATTCCGTGATCGACGCGGTGATCATGGGCCACGCCGAGCTGTGGGCGGTAAAGCAGGAGCGCGACCGCATCTACGGCCTGGCGGAGATGTCCGACGAGGACGGCATGAAAGTCGCGGAGCTGGAGACCCACTTCGCGGAGATGGATGGCTACACCGCTGAGAGCCGCGCCGGCGAGATCCTGCTGGGCGCCGGCATCGGCACGGAACTGCACTTCGGTCCCATGAGCGAAGTCGCCCCGGGCCTGAAGCTGCGGGTGCTGCTGGCCCAGGCCCTGTTCTCCGACCCGGATATCCTGCTGCTGGACGAGCCCACCAACAACCTCGACATCAACACCATTCGCTGGCTGGAAGGGGTACTGAACGCGCGCAAGAGCACCATGGTGATCATCTCCCACGACCGCCACTTCCTCAATGCCACCTGCACCCACATGGCGGACATCGACTACGGGGAGCTGCGCGTTTATCCCGGCAACTACGACGACTTCATGACCGCCTCGACCATGGCCCGGGAGCGCCTGCACTCGGAAAACGCGAAGAAGTCGGCCCAGATCGCCGACCTGCAGCAGTTCGTCAGCCGCTTCTCCGCCAACGCCTCCAAGGCCAAGCAGGCCACCTCGCGGGCCAAGCAGCTCGACAAGATCAAGCTGGACGAGATCAAGGCCTCCAGCCGGCAGAGTCCCTACATCCGCTTCCGCCAGGACAAGAAGCTGCACCGCCAGGCCCTGGTGCTGGAGAACCTCGGCCACGGCTACGACGGGGACACACTGTTCAGCGGTGCCAACCTGCTGCTGGATGCGGGCACGCGGCTGGCGATCATCGGCGAGAACGGCGCCGGCAAGACCACCTTCCTGCGCTGCCTGCTCAACGAACTGCAGCCCGTCGCGGGCAAGGTCAAGTGGGCCGAGAACGCCACCGTCGCCTACTGCCCCCAGGACAGCACCGCGGAATTCGACAGCGACCTCAACCTGTTTGACTGGATGTGCCAGTGGCGCAAGCCCCACCACGACGACCAGATCGTCCGCGCCACCCTGGGGAAACTGCTGTTTTCCTCCGACGACTTCAAGAAGAAGGCACGGGTCTGCTCCGGCGGCGAGAAAAACCGTCTGCTGTTTGGCAAGATGATGATGACCGACGCCAACGTGATGATCCTCGACGAGCCCACCAACCACCTGGACATGGAGGCCATCGAGGCGCTCAACCTGGCGCTGGAGCACTACGACGGCACGCTGATCTTCGTCAGCCACGACCGCGAATTCGTCTCCTCGCTCGCCACCCGGGTGATCGAGATCAAGGGCCGCGAGCTGGTCGACTTCCGGGGCACCTACGAGGAGTATCTGCTGGAAACGGACGCGGATGAGGTGCCGGGGCGGAGTTATGCCTCTGCGGGGGGCTGACAGTCGCGATCTCCGGCGCTCAATGCACCGGTGGGTTGGGGTCGTCAGCGGCGGATCCTGTGCTCACCGCAAATGACACAAAGCGATCCAGCAGGACTGTCTTGCTGACGTCATAGCGGTAATCGTGCAGCCCCTGTACCTGCCATACCAGCTCGGCCAAGCCAAAAAACCTCGCGAAGCGATCCAGCGCGCGGATAACATAACAGTGCCGCGCCCTGTCGGCAGCCGTTGTATAGGCTGCGCCCTCAAATCCGTCAACGAGCATGGGGAACGCCAGCAGGAATTTGTCTTCGTAGAACTTCTGGGGACGCTGCCGCTCCCCGAAGGCAGCAAGCAGGAACAGCGTATACAGGAACGAGGACTGCACGATTTCAGCTTCCGGATACAGGTCCCGAAAACCCCAGTTGAACTGTGTGCCATAGGACTTGAACAGCTCGAAGTAAAGACCCCCATGGTCACGACCGGAGAGCATGCCCTTGCACTTGCGGGTCAACACAAAGTGCCCGCGGTGCTTCCGGATCAACCCCGCCAGCTGCGCCACCAGGCGAGTGCAGTGCAGCTGCTCGAATTCGGTCTCGGAGCGAATGCCGCCAAAATGCATGGACCGACGGTCATCAGTCTCTGATCGGGTTTGTTCCAGCAGCGACTTGCAGAAATTGAGTGGCAGGTTCCCGGTCGCTGTCGCTTTCAGGCCGGTTTCACCGATGGCCTGGGACAGCGCCAAAAACAGTGCCATGATCTCGACCTCCGGACCGGGCTCGATGTCAGCGGCAAAGCGCACTGTCTCCGGCGAGGAGAGCGGCGCATAAAGCAGGTGTGACATCTGTTCCGGCGAGAGCCCGCAGAAGTCGGCCCGAGCCGAGCGGTTGCGCTCAGCCGCCAACTGCCGGGTGAACGCATTGAGTTCTTCCAGCGACTCAAACGGTTGCGTTGCTGCGGACGCAGCGATCTCGTCGGCAATGTCCTGCCCGGACCCGGTTCGTCGCCTGTCATCTACCGCGTCGATGCAGCAGTACTTGTGTTTCCTGCCACTGCCACAGGGGCAGGGATCGTTGCGTCCGGTCTTCATGTCGGCAATCGCCTTGCAATAACTTCAACCCTGGCCAGGTGGCTCAAGTCCCGCGCGTGAACTTCGCAGGCCTTTTGCCAGGAAGCAAGCGTCTTGGTACAAACCAGGGTAAACGGCCTGCCCCGCCGTTCCGTGACATGCGTGAGATCGCAGAGGTTGCGGTCAATAATCTGGTGCAAGTGCTGGCGGCGGTCCTTCTTCAGGGGGAGCCGGAGCTCCTTTTGTTCCGCATCCGCGAGAAACCGGCTGAGTTGACGACAGTCGCCGCAGTTGCAGGATAATTCCCGGGCACGCCGATAGTCCTGTGGTTTCACTGGTGCGGCAGCAGTGCGGAGCTGCAGCACCTCCCTGCAGGTTTCAAGCCAACGGGAGATGGCCTGGTTGGGCGCGCTCAAATTGCCGAGTCGAGGCTGAAGAGCAAAAATCGCGGCCAGGTGCGAGCCTGTCAGTTCATACTTGTCAGGACTGTTGAGTGCATGGTTGAGCAGCGACGACAATGGTGACTGGGCGTCAACCGCAAGCATCGCATCGACCGATGCCACCAGCAAGGCCGATCGATCGACTTCCGGAGACAATCCCGGCCTCGCAGCCGGCTTGCGGTCCAGTGCCATCACGGTACCTGCGAGGTCCTGGCACAAGCGAACACACAGAGCAAGTCGCTCCGCACTTCTGTCCCGTTGCCGGCAAAGCAGCCGTACCAGCTGGGCATTCCGCACCAGGGACTCAGGTCTGGAGGACGTGATGACTGACCTGAGCTCCTTCTCAAAACGGGACCATCCATGTCGCCTGGAAAATGCGACAAAGCTCTTGTCCAGCTGCGGTGCTGGGTCAACTGTCAGCACCTGAGTGAGAAAACACCCCAGCACAGCGGGATCATCGAGTTCGCACAACAGCCGCGAAAAGCTGTCACGATCACCACCTTCCTGCCGGCACCAGGACGCTCCGGCATAGGCCGGCTTCCAGGTACCAATAATGGCGGTCGCAAAACCCAGGCACTCCTGGCGTTGCGCTTCACGTACGGATTCCCCTGCCCGCCGCAGCCGTTTGACCATGGCCTCAAAGCCCGCGAGGGCCGCATCGGTACCGGCCGCGCAGAGCACCGCGAAGTGTTCCTCGGGTGGCCACATCACCACAGCCGCGCGGTGGTACCACCGTTCCAGAGTCATCCCGGCATTGCCGGTATAGCCTTCGAACTCCTCTTCACTGGGACTACCGGCATCAAGCGCTGCGGCAGCGACTATCTCCGACTCATCCAGGGCAATTGCTCCGAAGTGGACCTTTCGGCCGTGAGGATCAGACCAGTGGTCGGCAGAGAGACTGTAATCCAGGACCTCACCCATCTCGTAGCCGCTGCTGCCCTGCTCACTATCAGATTCCTCTTGGTCTTCGCCGTCCTCCCAGTCGTCGTCCTTCCAGTAGTAGCGATTGTTCCAGCCACTGGAGTAGTCTTCGTAGTCACTCTCCGCGGTACCGAGTCGCCACAAAGTGACCAGGGCCAGGTGTGCCATGCAGCCCGCCCGTTCAGCCGCCGCAAACAGCACCTCGGCACGAGACCGGTCAATGCCTTTCAGCTGACCCAGGGTCAAGCCGGCCTGCGTATAGCGGTGATCGAGAGTGATGGCGAGCTTTTCCCGATCCGGGTGGCGGCGCCACTCCCCGAGCAGTGCAGCGATTCTGTCGACAATTTCCCCGTAGGATGGGGCATTGAGGCCTTTTCTGCCCTTCCTGCCTCGGGATTTCCCCAGCACCACGTTATAGGTCAGACACAGGCGATAGCCACTCTCGATGGGCCTGACTTCGTGCTCACAATCCGCATAGAATGCAGCATAGCTCAGCTCGTGGCCGGACGCCGCGCCGGCAAACCTGAATTCCCGCTGCTGCTCGCTATGGGAGACTATCAGCGCACCACCCTCATGCTCCGAGGGCAGTACGACAACCAGCGTGGCCACCATGCCATCGAGTTTTTCTCCATCCCGGTGCGGCAGGAAAAAACTCCCCTTCTCGTATACGAGCAACTTGTACAGATGCGCGGTCAGCTTGAGATCCTCGAGCCCAAGCTGCCGCTGTAGATCTTCGACTACCGAGTCAATCAATGGGCCCCACTTGGGATTGGTAAATACAAGGTGCCGGGCGTCAAGTTCCCAGACGCGGCGCACGGTTGTGTCCACCAGGGTCTGCGTACCCTTGCCGTAAGGCGCCTGCCGGCAGCGCGCGATCAACTTGCGGGCCTGGGTCTTTCCGAGAGGCAGGCGCAGCAGCCCAACACCCTCAACTACCAGCCCCGGCAGTGTCAGTGGCAGATCGCCCGCCATGCTGAAGTCACCGGGGCGATCGACAGTGGCGAGGGCATGAAGCAGGGTGTCGTGCATGAATCGGGCTCGGCAGATGGACACGGAATCATAGCAAGCTTCGATTCGACTCGACAAAATCCGCGGTTGTCGACTGATGCATCCTGAGGCAGTCCTTCACCGCCTCCCGCACCAGGTCCCTGGAGTGCCCGTTGAGGCAACGCAGCTCGCAGGCCACCAGCCGGTGGTCGCGCAGCAATCGCCGCAGAACCTCACAGGGTACCTCCAGCTGGACCATGTCCGGTCGCATCGCGGTTCGTTTGCCCACGCCCTGATTGACCACTCAGTGCAGCGTTGCGCGGCGAGTTGTGGCAGCGATGGCAGCCGTAGCGGGTGCCTCCGCCCCCGCAAGGCGCTGGCAGCATTCAAGCACCAGCCGGGTGTCGGCGCCGTCGGCCATAAGCGCCTCCAGGCGAGCATGACATCCGGCCAGCAAACCGCGGACAAGCCCAGGCTGTCGCAGTGCCGGTAGCGTCTGCCGCAGCAGGACCGCTGCATCGGTAAAGCGCCTGAGATCCTGTGCCGAACGGCAGCCGTGCAGCACCAGCAACGCTTCCGCGGCCTCCAGTGCGCAACCGGCCGCGGCAATCGACTGCTCCGTCGCCCCTCGCTGCCTGAATTCCAACGCCTTGCTGTGGCTCAGCTCCCAGCTGGACCGGGCCCGGGACGGGTCCGCCTCGATCAGGGAGCGGTGATGGGGACAAAGAAAACGCAAACGCATGAGCTGGCTCCGTAACGGGATACGCTCACACTTTAATGCGAATGGTTATCGTTTGCAATATACGAAAACAACGAACAGCTCCACGACAACCGCATGCTACTGGCCTATGCTGGAACAATAAGAAGAAAGGAAAACGACAATGCAAAAGCTCATGACGATGCTGTTGGCGGCGCTGGTAACGGTGCCCGCCTGGGCCGGGGACTATGCACTGGAGGCTCCGGAGCGCGCCCACATCCGCGAGACCCTGAAAATCCGCTGGACCGCGCCGGAAGCCGGCGGCCTGCTGGAGATCCGCTCCGCGACCGACACCCCGGTGCGGGGCAGCTACGCCTACGTCCGCGACAACCCGCAGCCAATACTCGCGCCGGAGACCCCGGGTGACTATCGCATCGTCCTGGTGCAGGCGAAGGAAGTACGCGCCAGCGCAAGCCTGACGGTGTTCCTGCCGGAAGCGAGCGTGGAGGCACCGGCCAGCGTCGACGCCGGTGCGGATTTCGAGGTCGCCTGGACCGGACCGAACAGTCGCCAGGACTTGCTGGTGATTGCCGAGCGCGACGGCCCCCGGATTCGCGGTGCCAGCTACACGTATGTTGGCAACAGCCGCGGAGGCAAGGCGAAGCTGCGGGCCCCGCTGGACGCCGGAGAGTACGACGTGGCCTATCTGAGCGGCTCCACCATCCTCGCCCGGGCCGCGGTATCGGTGGCCTCGATCAACGCCACCCTGCACCACTCCCCGGAGGTACACGCCGGAGGGACATTGCGGGTCATCTGGGAAGGACCGCGCAACACGCAGGACCAGATTACCTTCGCCAGCCGCGACGGCGAGCCCCTGCGCGGGAGCAGCTATGTATACGTCAACAATGGCGACGACAACGTCGTCAGCCTGCGGGCTCCGGAGCAGCCCGGATCTCTGGATGTGGTCTATACCGTCGGCGGCCGGGTGATCGGCCGCAGCCCGGTGGCGGTTGTGCCCGCACAGATCGCCCTCGACGCGCCCGCGGAGGTGCTGGCGCTGACGCCACTGGTCGCCACCTGGGAGGGCAACGGCAACCAGGGCGACCGGATTGAGGTCGTGGACGCCGCCGGCGACACCCTCGCCTATGGTTATATCCGCCTTGACCAGCAGCAAACCCGCGTGACCGCGCCGCCCGCAGCGGGCGACTTCCACCTGGTCTATGTCACCCGGCACGGGCGCGAAATGGCCAGACGCCCGCTGCGGGTACTGCCGGCACCAGAGCCGCCCGGCACCCTGCTGGTGGAGCAGGTGCGGCCGGCGCTGGGCCCCGGCGATGCGGTGGGCGTCATTTTCGATGCCTCCGGCTCCATGTTGCAACGCCTGGATGGCGAGCGCCGGGTGGAGATCGCGCGGCAGACTCTCGCGACACTGGTCGGCGATACCATTCCTCCCGGCACCGGCTTTGCCCTGCGGGTATTCGGCCACCGCGAAGCCGGCAGCTGTCGCACCGACCTGGAGATTCCCTTGGCGCCCCTGGAACCCGTCGACGCCACGTCGGTCATCAACGGCATCAACGCCATGAACCTGGCGCGCACTCCACTGGGACGCTCCATTGAACTGGCCGCCAGCGACCTCGCCGACGTGCCGGGCAAAAGGTTGCTGGTCGTACTCACGGACGGCGAGGAAACCTGCGAGGGTGATCCCGCGGCCGCCATCACCGGCCTGCACGAGCGGGGCTGGGATATCACCGTGAACATTGTCGGCTTGGCCATCGACGACGAAGCCCTGGCAGCGGAGTTTGCTGCCTGGGCAGATCTCGGTAACGGCAGCTACTTCGCCGCCACCGACCGCGACTCACTCAAGGCGGCGCTGCAGGAGGCGACCATCACCGGCTTCACGGTCAGCAACGCCGCGGAAGAAACCGTTGCCCGGGGGCGTCCGGGTCAGTTGCTCTCCCTGCCGGCGGGAGACTATCTCGTTCTTTGGGGGGAAGACCAACGCACAGCGGTAACCGTGGCACCGGGTGAGTCGGCTCGAGTGAGGCTGCAGTAAGACTGCAGTGAGGCAATTCAATGTCCTGCGCCGAGCGCCTGTCACGCTTGGTTTGCGCCACCGCCAGCGCCGGTAGACAATGTCCCAACTCTAACAAACCGGGAGCACACCGTGTACCGACAACTCATGTCCCGAATACTGGCCGGCCTGGCCGCCGCGGCGCTTGTGGGCCTGGGTGTGCTGGCGCTGGCAATAAGCCACGATTCGCCCTGTCCTCCAGGGGTGCCGGTTGTCGAGGGCAGCGATGGCTTCACGGCCATCATGCAGCGCTGCTACGGAACGCCTGACGTTCTCACCCTCGAAACCATTGCAATGCCACAGGTGGCGGATGACCAGGTGCTGGTGCGGGTGCACGCTGCATCAGTCAACCCACTCGAGAAGCACCACCTCTACGGTACACCGTATCTGTTGCGCCTGATGAACGGCTTCAATGCACCGAAGTTACCGCGCACCGGAGCAGATCTGGCCGGCGTTGTAGAGACGGTGGGTGCCGATGTGACCCGGTTCCAGCCCGGCGATCAGGTCTTTGGCGTGGGCGCTGGCGCGTTTGGCGAATTTGTCGTCCGGCGCGAAACGGGCGGGCTGGTATTGAAGCCCGCCAACCTGAGCTTCGAGCAGGCCGCCGCGATGCCGGTGGCGGCGACCACGGCCCTGCAGGCACTGCGCGACAAGGCGCGCCTGCAGCCGGGCCAGCACGTGCTGATCAACGGCGCTTCCGGCGGCGTCGGCACCTACGCGGTGCAGCTCGCCAAGGCGATGGGGGCGACGGTCACCGCGGTATGCAGCGGTCGCAACGTGGCAATGGTGCGCGAACTCGGTGCCGACCACGTGATCGACTACACCCGGCAGGACTACACTGAGGGCGACACCCGCTACGATGCCATCATCGACATGGTCGGGAACCACTCACTGCCGGCCATGCTTGCGGTGACGGAGCCCGACGGGGTTCTGGTGCTGGTCGGGTCGATGCAGATGAACCCCTGGTGGGGTCCGCTGGTCCGACCGCTGCACGCCATGCTGCGCTCGCCCTTCGCTTCACAGCGAATGGAATCGTTACTGGCGAGGATCAACGCCGACGATCTGGCCGAGCTTGGCCGCTACGCCGAAACCGGACAGCTCACGTCCGTCATCGACCGCCGCTTTCCGCTGGCTGACGTGGCCGACGCCATGCGCTATCAGGAGCAGGGGCGCACGCGCGGCAAGGTCGTGATTACTATGTTGCCGTAGCTGCGCCTGAGCTAATCGGAAGGCGCAGGAGACGGCACAGCATGCAGATAGACTTCCCGGTGTGGATAGGGAATCTGGATGCCGTTCTCCTTGAATGCATCCCACAGTGAAAGCATCACTTGCCCCTGCACATTGCTGACGCCCGCTTCCGCATCCGTGATCCAGAAGCGCAGGACAAAATTGAGCGAGCTGTCACCAAACTCCATCAGCAGGCAGATTGGCTCGGGGGTGGCGACAACCCGCGCCGGCCGCTTGGCTGCGGCGACCGCAATGTCGATGACTTCGTGGGGGTCGGAATCATAGTGCAGCCCAAACTCCACCTGAATCCGGATCAGGCGATCGCCGTGGGACCAGTTGATGACGCGCTGGGTAATGAAATCCTCGTTGGGTATGAGAAAGGATTTGTTACTGCGCGTGATAATTTCCGTGTAGCGCGCACCCATGTGGGTAACCGAGCCAAAGGTGGCACTTGCTTCCAGCTCGATCACATCCCCGGGCTTGATCGACTTGTCCAGCAACAGCAACAGGCCACTGAACAGGTTGGAGACCACTTTCTGCAAACCGAAACCAATGCCCAGGCCCACCGCACCTGAAAACACGGCAAAGATGGATAAATCCAGACCCGCGCTGGTTACCCCGATCAGCAACGCAAAGGTCACCAGCACGATGCGGACAATCTTGGCGACCAGTACCTGTGAGGAGCGGGTGAGACTCTTGCTTTTCAGCACCCGGCGTTCGGCAAAGGTGGAGAGAAAGGTCGCGAGGTAAAGCAACACAACAAGAGACAGGATGGTTTTGACAACCGCAAGGGCGGAAACATGGAACTGTCCCATGCTGAACGCCATCGCATCGAGCGCAATGGTGGCGTCGTCCAGAATCCCGAAGATACTGAGCGCTGCGATCAACAGCATGGTCAGCGCAAAAAAAAATCACGCGCCATGACGTTGGAGATGAACTGCGTGGCGATGCGAATCGCCATATAGGCCAGCAGTAGCTTCATCACCCCGGTAACCAGTGCGACTCGCAGGAAGGCGTACTCGGAAGCAACGATCAAACTGATGACGAACAATACGCCCAGCATCACCAGGGGTACCACGAGACTCTTCAGATTGTTGCAGGCGAGTTTTACCCGGATGGGCAGGTCAGCATTGTCAATCAAACCGGTTAAACGCTCGCGCACGACACGGTAAACCAGCAGGCCAAAGGCCAGGGCCAGCAGGATCATGATCGCCTGATACAGAATGCCGGGCGTCCAGACATCGTCCGCAAGCCATTGCAGGAGGCGGCTGGTCAGCTGCTGTGAATCCGGATTCTCAAACATGCTTTTCCCAGGTTGCCAATGATCACCCCCGTGAGCAGCCCGCAATCGGCTGACGTGGCCGCAAGGACCAACTGCCGTTTCTGTCTGGCCACGGTGACAGTATAACCTCCCTTTTCACACAGATTCCTCACAGATCCGCACCGCGAGGCGCTCGGCCAGCCACGGAGCCGTACAGTACTTCCCGGTATCGATGCTGAAGTAACGGCCATGCTGCTCGATGCCGAAATCGGTGCGCTGGTGCAGCGACGACTGCGGATCGGCGAGCTGACCCTGGCCGGCGGCATAGACCCAGCCGCCATCCACATGCACGGATTCGATGTGGTCCCTGATGCGCTGTACGGCGGGCAGGTAGCGCCCCAGATTGTCGAATACCGCATCGATCAGCTGTGCGGTTGCCTGCTCGTCCAACCCGGCAACGGGCGGCGGGTCTACATCGGTGCCGTAGGCCGCCAGCCCCTCGGGGTACCAGGACAGGTAGAAATCGCGGTCTCCGAAGTTCTTGATGTCGCCGAACGGTCCCGTCGAGATCAGGGCGCTGGGAATTGCCAGCGGCACCGTGGTGCGGATGAACAGCGCCCTGCGGTAACGGTGCGAGAAGCGTGCCGGCGGGCGGATCCCCAGGGTCCAGTCGAGCGCCAGCTTGCCTTCCCAGAGCGCATTGACGACGACATCGAAACCGTCGAGGTCACCTGCGGCTGTCGTTACGGCCCAGGGGCCGCGATGTTCGCCGCCTTGCGAACTGATTCCTGTAACCCGCGTCTTCAGGGCCAGGGTGACCGCCGGTTCGGCTTGCAAGGCGCGCTGCAGCAGCATTGCGACCCGGGTCGTCGACACGGAACGCTCCGGCGTCCGGAACCCCGCGATGATGTCCGGGGAGCCAGACAGCGACGCCAGCTGTGCCGGTGACAGGGGTTCGCTGTGCGCGTTGCGGACATCGACGAGGTAGTCGCCGGCGCCGGGGTGCGCTCGCACCAGTGCATCAACGGCCTGCAGGTAGCGCCATTGCTCGTCGACAGAGACCACCGACTCCCGGTGGCACAGGTAGATATCGTCCCCGGCTGTCATCAGGGAAGCAATGGAACTGCCGGTGCACTGCTCCAGCAGCGGCCGAAATGCCAGGCTGCCCGGCAACACGTGGCGCGCCGTTTGCAGGGATGGGTCGGCGGCGTACAGGTACCCGAGGTGGATCTTGCCCTCGTTCCAGCGGCTCGCCCTGGCAACCGGCTCGGGCGCGGCGTCAATCAGCGTCACCCGGCAGCCCCTGTGCACCAGCAACAGGGCGGCGCAACTGCCCATGATGCCGGCGCCGAGTACGGCGATGCGGGGCCTGCTGTTCACGCCTGCTCCGGGTCGTCGAACATCGCGGCGGCATTGTAGGGCTCGCTGGCGAGTACCAGCAGCACCGCGCCCTCGCCCAGGTAGGTCTGGCTGAACCAGACGCCGGCGCGCACCAGCAGTGCTGGCGATTCCGGCGTCAGCAGCACGCGCCGGCGCTCGCCGCCGTGGGCCAGCTGTACCTCGATCTCGCCCGCGATCGCCACCAGCAGCTGGGCACAGGTCCGGTGTCCATGACCGCCGCGCACGGTACCCGCCGGCACGCCGCTGACGGTGAAGATGCGGCGCGGAGTGAACGGCAGGGATTCCCAGTCCAGCGGCAGCAGCGAGCCGCGTTCATCGGTGCGGCGGCAAAGCGGAACCATTGCCACCCGCGTTTCGAGCGCGATTTTATCGGCATCCGCGGGGCTATTGTTCGTGTTCGACACTGGCGTCCTTCACTTGAAGCGCGTCAGCCCGCGCCTTAGCCGGCTGAGCAGGCGTCTGGCAAGTACACCGGGCGAGCGCTTCCCGGCAATTTCCGCCTGCATCAGCGACAGCTCGGCGCGCAGGGGCCGGCTGATCGCCAGCTTGTCCCCGGTGCTGATATCGGCGTTCCACAGCTCGCGCATGCACGATGCCGTCACTTCAAACCACTCCCGGCGATTGAATTCCCAGCCCCGCGACAGGCTGCGCGGCTGGTAGCGCTTGTGGACCAGCACCTCCGGCACCCGGGCGAATTCGCCGAGCAGGCTCATGTGCAGCAGCCAGGGAAAATCGACCGAGAACTCCCCCGCCCGGTGGGGCTTGATCCCGCCAATGGACCTGGCCTGCTGCAGGCGAAACATGCCGCGATTGGGCGCCCACCAGAGCCACGGCCGCCCCTGCATGACCAGGCCGCGCTGCCGCGGAGTCTTGAGACCCTCCAGGGCGGTGAACTGCCAGTGTTCTTCCGAGCCGTCGATATTGGTCAGGTGCGTATCCGGGAACGCCAGGATGACCTCGGGCCGCTGGTCCAGGACGCGACAGAGCTTCTCGACAAAAGTGGGTTCCAGCAGGTCGTCGTGGAACGCCAGCATCACATAATCGGCATCGGCCTCTGCGATCAGGAAATTGCAGTTGGCCGCGTAGCCCAGGCGTTCGCCCTGCTGGCAAACAACGCGAAAGCGCGGATCCCTGTGGCTGTGGGCGAGGCAGATCCCGGCGGTGTCATCGTCGCAGACGTCGACCGAGACCAGCACCTCGAAATGCGGACAGGTCTGGGCGGAAAGCGAGTCGAGTGTCGCCTGGATGAATTCAGAGGATTCATAGGCGGGAACCAGGGCCATTACTTTCGAGGGTCGTGACATGCCTGAGCGCCCTACTCCGGTTGCTGCGGCGGATCGATATCGGGCGCCGGCGCCGCCGTGTCACTGCCTGTCTCCTGCAGCGCTGCCAGCCTCGCCTGCAGCAGGCTGGCGTGCTCGCGCTCTTCCTGTGCAAACTCCGCGGCGTGCTTTACGATCTCCGCATCGCTGGACTGCGCGGCGACGGCGGCGTAGAAGTCAGCCGCCGCATTTTCCTGGTCGATCATCAGGCGCAGCGCTGTCTGCGGTTGCATCTCATAGCGCAGGCCTGCGTAGGCGCTGGTTTCCGGCGGCTCGTCGCCGGGCCAGGTGAACTCCCAGGCCTTGAGCCGCGGCAGCTTGTGGCCCTCGCAGATGGCCGCGATCTCCTGTGCATGCAGGTCGCTGTAGCCTGCCAGTTCGGCGAACAGCTGCGCCAGGGCGTGTTGCTGGTGATGCCGCATGGTGTCGGCAAACTCGCGCAAGCGCTCGGCGGACTCCCGCTCCAGTTCCAGACTGTGGGCGAGGAACAGCGGCAAGTCCGAGATCAGGTCCTGGTTCACAGCACAAACTCCGCCCGTGGATCGGCCGCGCCAGCCTGCGCGTGGGGTCGCGGCCACACCGGCCGCGGATTGCGATAGAGGATCCCCTTGGCGAAACCGTCGTCCGTGTGCATCAGCGCCGCCGCCTCGGCAGCGGTTGCCGGGGTATTTTCGACGTTATGCACCTGCTGCTTCCAGGACGTCTGCTCCGGAACAAAGGTCACGCACTGGCTGAGCACATGGATGAAGGCGAAACCGGGGAAGGCCATGCCCTCGAAGATCAGCTGCGCCAGGCCGTTGGGGTCGCCGCTGTAGCCGCGGGCGATAAAGCCGGCGCCACTGGCCAGGGCGATGGCACAGGGCTGGAAGGCGCGCACCTCGGTACCGTGTGGTGTCAGCTTGCCGTCCAGCCAGGTCTCCGGGCTGGTGGGCGAGGCCTGTCCCTTGGTCATGCCGTAGACCTCGTTGTCCATGGCGATGTAGACGATGTCGACGTTGCGCCGGCAGGCGTGGAGGAAGTGGTTGCCGCCGATCGAGAAGCCGTCGCCATCGCCGCCCACCGCCACCACCTCGAGATCGGGCCGGGCCACTTTCAGGCCCGTGGCCAGCGGCAGTCCGCGCCCGTGCACACCGTGGAAGCCGTAACTGCTGACATAGGCGGGCAGGCGGGAGGAGCAGCCTATCCCCGAGATGATCGCCGTATTGTGCGTGGCAAGCTCCCGTGCGGCCATGGCCTTGGTGATCGCATTCAGCACACTGTAGTGTCCGCAGCCCGGGCACCAGATGGGTTTGATCCCGGATTTGTAGTCCCTGGCTTTAAGTGACATCAGCGAGCTCCAGCGCGGCGAAAATATCGCGCGGTTGTATCGACGTCGGCCCCGGCAGCGCCAGGCTCTCGAAAGTATATTGCGGTAGCCGGGAGCGCAGGTAGTGGCAAAGCTGGGCGCCGTGGTTGTGCTCCACCACCAGCAGGCGGCTCGCCTGTTCGAGCAGCGGCGCCAGTTGCGCCACCGGCAGCGGGGCCAGCAGGCGCAGGCTCAGCACCGCGACCTCGTGTTCCCCGGCCGCGAGGCCCTCCTGTGCTTCCAGTGCACACGCGGTGACCGAGCCCATGCAAATTATCAGGATGCTGCCGTCAGCCTGCCCACGGAGATCTGCCCAGTGCTCGCCGAAATCGAAGTCCGCGAGCTTGCGCAGGCGCTTGTCCAGCTGCAAGCGGTGATCGCGCGCACGCGGCGACGGGATCGCATTTTCGCCGTGCTCCAGGCCGTCGGCGGTATACATGTGGCCCGGTTCTCCCGGGAACGCCAGGGGCGACACGCCGGATGCCGTGTCGCGGTAACGCAGATACGGTTCCGACTGTCCGGAAGGCTCGATGACCGCCTGCGGGCAGGCGCCGGTCGGCGCGTCAAACACCTGGATGGACTGGCCGAGCGACTGGTCGCTGAGCACGATCACCAGGGTCTGCAGCCGGGTTGCCAGGTGCACCGCCCACGCGGTGGTGAAGTGGCAGTCGGCAATCGATTGCGCCGCCAGCACGATGTGGGGGGCATCGCCGTGCAGGCCGTAGAGGGCCAGGTTGAGGTCGCTCTGCTCGCTCTTGGTGGGAATGCCCGTGGACGGCCCGCCGCGCATGACGTCGACCACGACTGCCGCGGTCTCGCTGGCCACCGCGAGCCCCATGGACTCGCTCATCAGCGCCATGCCCGGGCCCGAGGTGGCGGTCAGGGCCGGCACACCGCCAAAGCCCGCGCCGATCACCATGTTGATGGCCGCGAGTTCATCCTCGGCCTGCACCAGGTGCCCGCCGTAGTGCTCGATATGACGGGCCAGCCACTCCAGCAGATCCGAAGCGGGGGTGATGGGATAGGCCGCGACAAAGCGCACCCCGGCCTCCAGCGCACCCAGCGCCGCCATCTGGTTGCCACTGGCCAGCCAGCGCGCGGGGGAGGCGCTGCCCCCGGGCGCAGGCACCGCCGGCACGGCAAATGCAGCGAGCAGCGTCTGCAGCGGACGCGGTAGCGCCTCCGCAAAGCCGGCCCGGAGGGCACGGCAGGCGGCGTCCCGGTTCGCCTGGTCGTGCTTCTGCAGGCGCGCCTGCAGCAATGCTTCCGCGGCGGAGAGTGCGCAGCCGAGACCCTGCGCCAGCATGCCGAGGAACACCATGTTGAGCCAGCCCGAGTCTGCGGCAGCCGCGATCTTCGCGGCATCAACGCTCAGCAACCTGTCGCCGGCGATACCGGGCGGCGGCGCGTCGGTACCTGTGTGCAGTACCAGCGTGTCGGCGCTGATCGGCACCTCATCGGCAAAGCGGGCAAAGTTCTGCCAGTCCAGCGCTACCAGCAGGTCGATCCTGGCCGGGATGATGGATACCGGCGCACTGCCCAGGCGCAGGATGGCAGCCGACTCACCCCCCCGGATCTGCGGGCTGAAGGTCTTTTTCAGCATGCCGTAGCCGCCGCTCCCGGCGACCAGCTGCAGCACCAGTTCGCCGGTGGAGATGGCGCCGGCACCACCACTGCCGCTGATTGCCAGCGTGAGAGTCCTCATGAACCTTCCATTTTCCCGCAAGTACAGGGAGTATAACGACAAGCCAGGGTTCCATCCACGAGGCCGGTGCAACAGGAGTGAAGTGACATGAGTTCCCATCTGGTAGTCGAGAAGCAGGGCCATATCTGTAGCGTCACGCTCAACCGGGCAGACAAGGGCAACGCCCTCAGCAGCGAAATGCTGACAGGACTGGAGGCTGTGGCGAGGAGTTTCGCCGATGATGAACAGACGCGGGCAGTAATCATCCGGGCCGCGGGCGACAACTTCAGTTTCGGCGTCGACCTGGAGGAAATGACCACCAGCGAGCGCCCCAGCCTGCTGTTGCTGCGCCGCAAGGCAGAGCTGGGGGCACGCCTGATGCGCGCTCTCGGCGATATCCATCAACCCACCATCTGCGCCATTCAGGGCATCGCGACCGGCGGCGCTACCTGTATCGCCAGCGCCTGCGACTTCCGCATCGCCGCCCACGGCGCGCGCATGGGTTACGGCGAGGTCAAGCTGGGTATCAACCTCATGTGGAATGCCCTGCCGGCCTGTGTTCACCTGGTGGGCCCCGCCCGCGCCAAGCAGCTGATCATGTCGGGCAAGCTGGTGAACATCGACACCCTGGCCCAGTGGGGCTTTGTCGACGAGACTTGCGCGCGAGACGACCTGGACGCGCGGGCACTGGCCTGGGCGGAAAACTATGCGGCGCTGCCCCCGATGGCCGTACAGATGATCAAGCGCAGCATCAACCGGGTGGCCGGCGCCCTGGATGAAGCCATCATGCATGCGGATGTGGATCAGTGGTTGCTGGCTGTCCAGAGTGAAGACTTCAGCGAGGCGGTCAGTGCATTCATGGAAAAGCGCCCCGCCGAGTTCAAGGGCAATTGAGCACCCGGACCGGCAGGTCAACCAGACCCCTCACGTTGACCAGTATGCACAGGGCGTTTACCCTCGCCTCACTTTCCTGATTTTCAGTGGGCCACGGCGTTGTTGACACACAGATGTGCTTTTCCTCCATTATGAATAGAACACCGCACTGGCTGTTTCTTGTCGGCGGCGCCTTCGTTGGCATTGCCTTGCTCTCCATTCTACTGCGCAATGCCATGGCCCCCGGCGGGGAAACCACGTTATCGACTTTTGCCGCTGCGCATTTCACCGGCTACCTGTTCTTTGTGATTTCCCCGGTGGAAATTCTATACGCGCACATGCTGGGAGAGGAACACGACGTCAGCACGCTGTTCGGGCTCGCGCTGGGCACGGCACTGCTGGCGCAAACCGCGGACTACGCCATTGGCCTGGCGTTCAGCAGCAGGGTGATCGAGCACATCATCGGCGAGGAGAACTATCTTCGCAACCTGCACAGGATCGAAGCCTATGGTGGATGGACCATATTTGTTTTCTGTCTGTTCCCGCTCTCCTCTCCCATTGTCATCCTCGTGGCGGGCATGATCCGCTATCCATTGCCGCGGGTCCTACTCTTCAGCAGCACCGGCCTGGCGCTGAAGTACAGTGCATTGGCGCTGTTTTTCTAGATCGGCAGCGCCAGTGCGGTTTCACCCACCGATCGCCTCGTCCACCGCCTCATCGACCTGCGCCATGGCATCATCCACAGCGCGGCGGATGCATACCGGCGTGCTCGGTTCCCCAAAAGGGTACTCATTGGCCAGTTCCTCGCAGATACGCCCGGCTGCCTCGGCAATACGCTGCTCCAGCTTTCTGACATCAGCGGTGCGGCTCAGGTCCAGATCTGCCAGGCTGACCGCCTCATCCCTGTTGACGGTCAGCACCCGGGCGACACCCACACGCTCCTCCCGCTCCCGGGTAATGCGCGGTGCCACCACCACGATCTCTTCCATTACCCGCGCACCCTGGGCTATGGCGGATGGCGCGGAACCCAGTGTCGCACTGGTCACAATGGCAGCAAGTACAGTCACTCCCAAAGCACTTCTCTTCATGATGCCTTCTCCCGGCTTGTTGCTCGCTGACGATTCCGGATCTGTTCGCTCCCCCCAAGCATAGTCGCCCCGGCAACTCTTGCAAATACAGCCTGCCAGGCCCAGCGACGAGGGCACCGCCGTGCAGATGCAACATGATCTTGCCACTCGCCGCCGCACCCTCGAGGGTATAAGTGCCGCAGCGCACCCCGCCGAACTCGCGCTCGGCATAGATCACGCCATCGCCAAGGGGATGGCCATGAAATGGGGCCATGGTCTTGCGTACTGCCTTGAAATCCGCTTCCGGGGATGCGAAATCGGCTGGGGTGCCAGCAATGACCGCTTGCAGTTCCTGACTGATCATGACGACCCTCCTGTTGGGTGAATGCTCGATCTTCAAGTATGCTCGAACTTCAGCGAAACGTCCCCAATGGCAGGGTCATCCAATGGGCATGGAAGGCAACAACAGAGAGGCAGGAAACATGAGCTTTAAAATGTGCATGGGCATCTACGGCCTGGAAAACCTGTTCGACGGCGACCCACGTGGCCTGATCACCCTGGCGCAACAGGCCGAAGAAGCGGGTTTCGACCAACTGAGCATGACCGACCACGTGGTCATGGGCAGCCGCACTGACCGATATCCCTATGGCGACTTCCCGACCCCGCCGGAAACCCCCTGGCTGGAGCCGATGATCACCCAGGCCGCGATTGCGTCCTGCACCAAAAAAATTGAGCTCTCCCAGGGCATTCTGATCTCGCCGCTGCGCTCGCCGGCATTGCTCGCCAAGCAGGTGGGAACCCTCGACGCCTTCGCCCCGGGGCGGGTGGTCCTGGGCCTGGGCAGCGGCTGGCAGCGCGAGGAATTCGAGGCGTCGGGCCTGCCCTTCGAGGGCCGCAAGCACTACATGTTCGAGCAGATCGGCGCCATGCAAGCACTGTGGCGCGAGGCGCCGGCCAGCTATCACGGGGAGCGCATCAACTTCGACGCTATCTACTGCCGTCCGGCTCCCGCCGAGGGCGTGCCGTGCTGGGTTGGAGTGAAGGCCACGGAAGAGAATTGCGCCGCCATGGCCAAAGTCGGCGATGGCTGGATTCCGATGAAGCAGGACCCGCTGGCCGAGGGAGTGCAAGCCCTGCGCCGCGCCTTTGAGGCTGCCGGCCGCGACCCGGATGACCTGGCAGTGCGCGCAATGGTCGATTTCCAGTTCACCTCAGACGGTGTGCCTGACCTGGAGGCGACCCTGGAAACGATCCCGCCACTGCTCGACGCCGGCGCCACACACATTGAGATCCTGCCGCTGTACTTCGTGCAGGAGCCTGCGGCCTTTCCGGAATTCTGCGAAAAGGCGCTGGCGGCCAGGCAGCGATATGGGCGTTGATTGTCATCGGGCCGCCAGGCCTCGACTCTGGCGATGGGTGCTGCTAGCCCGCGGCTCCCTCCAGGGGAACATCCATGGTACTGAGGAATCGGTTGAGCGAGGTAAAGAGCTCCATGACGGCGAGTGCCTCGATGATTTCCAGGTCATCCGCACCGGTTCTGCGCGCGAGGTTCAGTGTCTCCACTGAGGCCCCGTGGGGGTCGCTGTTGGCCTGCCGGGCGAGCACCAGCAAGGCGCGCTCCTTCGGGGTGAAATTGCCCGCCAGCGGGTCTGCCAGCAGGCGCCCGATTTGTTCCCGGCCCATGCCAAGCGACGCCAGGTTTCTGGAATGATGCTCGACACAGTAATTGCAGGCATTGTCATGGGATATGACGACGGCAATGGCCTCCTTGAGGGTCGGTGGCAGTGTGCCCTGGAGCATCACAGCCTTGACGCGCGCCCAGGTGGCGGCGAGTACGGCAGGATGCCTCGCGTACGCCCGGAACATGTTGGAGACGGATCCCAGGGCCATCCGGATCTCGTCGAAGATCGCCTCAATTTCATCACTGCCGCCATCCTCCTCGCGGCCTCCGGACCCCTGAACCAGGCGCAGGCGCGGGCGCGCTGAACCGGCAGCCACGTGACCCGGGCGCTCAGCCACCGTCGATTCACCGGGGCGCAGCGCTGCTTCAGCTTCCGGCGTATTGTCGCTTGTGCCCCTGCTGACATGGGCCAGTACGCTGTTGATCTCTTCCGGGCTTGCTTGCCGGTGCATGAAGGGTATGGCCCGAATCATTCCCGACCACTGCCGCATGAAACGGCGGCAGTGGTGGCACATCAACAGGTGCATTTTCACGGCCATACGTGCACGCCAGGGCAACTCACCATCAAGGTAAGTGCTGGCCAGCTCGCTGACTTCACGACACTTCAACACTCTCCGGTCTCCTGATAATGATTGACCAGCTTGAACAATTCGGTTCGTGCCCGGTGTAGCAGTACTCTGGCATTGGATGCGGATACTTCCAGCGTGTTACAGATATCTTCAAAGGGGAGTTCGTTGCTGTCGCGCATCTCAAGGACCGCTCGCTGCTTGTTCGACATGCGCTGCAGGAGCGCATCCAGGCAGTCCATCAGATCAGCTCCCATCAACAGACTCTCGGGCGAATCCATTGACCATGCAACAGGCGGCATTTGCCAGCGCCCGTCGTCTCGAAAGCAGTCGTCAAGCGCATCCGGAGAACCGGATTCGCCCGCCCGGTCCTCCAGGAAAACCTCCCGCTTGCGCGACCGCAGCTGCATCCGGGCTTCGTTGATGACAATCCGGCTCAGCCAGGTACGGATGGCGGAGCGCCCCTCGAAGCCGTCTATTGCGCGATAAGCCTTGAGCCACGCATTCTGGACCACCTCTTCCGCTTCGCTCACACCCACAATCGGCACCGCCAGGGCAATGAGTGCCCGGTGGTGGTCACGCACCAGGGAGGCAAAATATTCGTCGCCGGCGGCCTTGCCAGAGGCACTATCCACATTGTTCTCCACTACCCGATCTACACGCGGAACCCATTGGCCACCGCGCCATAGACAACGCCAGCGCTTTCCGGTTTCCTGTGCCTGCAATGTAACACCTGTACACTGAGGGCATCCATGCTCCAGGGACAAGCCCCGAATTGGCTCAAGCTGGTGCGGACCTACGTGGTACCTTACGGGGTGTCGACCTGGACGAGCGTTGCCAAGGATCTCGAGAGAGCTAAATTATAGGAGCGCAAACAACCAATCGTCTGGCGCCAGCATCTCCGCGGAGGTGCCACTGAGACGAACGTCGAAGCACCCGCGGTGCAACTGCCGGGTAACAGCGTCAGGTTGAGGCAGGCGCATCCAGCCACCGGGAAATCCAGTAGTCCACACTCAGGAAGCGCCCCGCCCCGGTGAAAAACAGTGCCAACAGCATGATGAAGTAGGTCACGCCAAACTCGATACCGTTGTTCAGCACCACCAGGCTACCCTTTTCGGTGAGCCAGCTGTAATTGCCGTGCTCGCGCAACAGGCTGCGAGCCGCGGTCAGTCGCTCCCCAACCTCTTCGCTGTTGGCCAGGCTTGCTTCAGCTCCGGGGAAACCGACCGCCGCCAGCGGCGCCGCCATGCTGGTGGCAGGGTCAGACGGCGCGATCGCAAACCAGCCATTATCCCAATGGACCGTGAATATCGCCATCAGCATGGTGATCATCAGGGGAATCGCGATCAACCGGGTCGCCAGGCCAAACAACAACAGAAAACCACCAACAAGCTCCGTGGCAGTGGCCAGAAATGCCATCAACCACGGCAAGGGCAGTCCCAACCCCCAGTCCGGGTTGCCAAACCAGGATACGGTGCTTTCGAAAGCCATCATCTTGGTGAGCCCCGCCGAAATAAATACCGGGGCAAGGAACAGCCGGAGCAACAATGGTGCCAGAAAATCGATGCAGCGGGATCGATCCAGAAGATCACGGGATCGCGTCAGCAAAAGCGTCGCGTTCATGGAGGGTCCTTGGTCTCTTGTGATTCGAAACAGGAGGAAGGACTGTCCGCCAGCCAGGGCCAGCGAACGATCTTTCCTGCAGGTTGAAAGCTACCGTCGAGTTGCAGCGATCTGCCTAGCCGGCACCGCCACACTTGCCCTCACCGCACTTGCCCTCGGCGTCACCCTTGGACTCTTCACCGCCACACTTGCCCTCACCGCACTTGCCCTCGGCGTCACCCTTGGACTCTTCACCGCCGCACTTGCCTTCACCACACTTCCCTTCCGCGTCCTTGCTGGCCAACTGATAGCCGGACCCGAGGTCAGTAGCGCTGAAGGGGTTGTCTGCCACCGCCGCAAGCGGCATGGCCAGGGAACTGGCGAGGAAGGATGCGCCAAATACAGAGGTTACTATCCTGGATGTCTTGTTGCTCATGGATTTTCTCCTGGTTGGTTGTCACTTACGGAAGATTGATTCCCCAACCCGGATTTTGTTACACGGCCCGCATAATTTTCGGGGATAGTCAGCAGGCCTCGTTCAACCCGACAATGAGCCCGGTCTTCGGAACCGAGGAACTAACCCTTCTCATCTACCGGCGCCAAGCCCAGCCCCCGAGCGAAATCCCGATAAGGCTGTTCACTTTCCCGGGTAGCCTCGTGCCTGGAGCGCGAGGTCGCCAGGTTGGCATCACTGGTCATTACCCCGCAGCCCTCGACGATGCGGTTCATGAAATTGAATAGCGCGCAGACCGCAATGGCATCGTACAGGGCCTGCTCGCTCACGCCTGCCGCGGCTCACCGGTCATCGACCGTCCAGCGCGTGTCCAGGTCTCTCAACATGTAAAGCGTTATACAGGCCGCGAGCATGGGCCAGGCCGCAAAGAATAGCAGGTTATTAAAAGCGTCAAGATACTGCTGCCAGGAAGACAATGTGGAAACACGGTGTTTGTTACACAGACTCGACATTTTTATGTCGGTGCTACCAGCGACCCTGCAGCCGTGCACAGCGATTTGTAACAAAACTCCGCTGAAGGCATCAAATTGTCATGTGCAATTGCTGACGTTCTTGCACTCCCAACCCACACTGAAAAGGATCCAGGAATGAAAAATATCCCCCATCCCGGTACCGATTTCCCCCGCATTGCCCTGCCCACGATAGCCGGCGGATCAGTGACGCTGGGCCAGCCATCCAGCGACCAGTCACAATTGATCGTGGTTTATCGCGGCCTGCACTGCCCCATCTGCAAGAAGTACCTGAGCCAGTTAAACGGTATGAAATCCGACTTCGAGACGATGGGTGTTGAGATTCTGGCGGTGTCGACAGATCCCAGGGACAAGGCGGAGAAATTCGCGGCGGAAGTGCAGCTGGAGATTCCCGTCGCCTATGATCTTGCCATCGACCAGGCGCGCGAACTGGGCCTCTTCATTTCCACGCCACTGAGCGACCAGGAAACCGATGCCCCATTCGCGGAACCGGGCGTATTTTTTGTGCGACCCGATGGTAGCCTGCACTTCAGTGACGTTGCCAGCGCACCCTTTTGCCGCCCGGACCTGGAAATGATCAGGAAGGGTGTGGGCTATATCAGCGAGAAAGGTTATCCGCCGCGCGGCACCGGTTGAGCACAAATAACATCAAAGAACAACCTGTGCCCATGAGGTGAGTATTTTGGCTGCAGTCCCTCAGGCATCCCGCCTGTGCGCCGTCCACTGGCCACCGTCCCACCAACGCAACCTGCCTGGCTGTTCCGTGTCGGGATACCAGCCTTCGGGAGGGGCGGCAGGTGGGGGCGCATCATGCCGCTTGGCAGCGTCCGGCGGAGCCGCTGCGACACTCGCCGAATCATCGGCCCTGGCCGCGGCGCCAGCAGGAACCTCGTCACTTGCGGCATTCGCAGCCGTTTCAAACAGGCTCGCCCCACCCTGGCCGGTACCTTTCTGACCGGCTGCGGTCTGCTCGATATCCACAGCTCCCGCGCGGGCGCGCTGCGCCAGAGAAATCAGGTCGGAGAAAAATCCGCTGGTGGCCCCGGCCTCGCGCCGGTCGCGCCGACCACCGATGAACAGCCAGACACCGAACGCGATCAGTGCCACACTCACCAGCAGACTGAACAGTGACAACAGTACCACCAGCCCCCCCGCACCGATGAAAATCAGGTGAAACTTGCCGTCGATACCGTCGGTGCGATAGGCATTGGCAGGGTTGCTTGCGGAATAGAGGATTTCCACCGGCTTGCCGATGGTGGGACGGCTACTGGAGCGTACCGAGGCTGTAAACTGGTATTCTTCACCATCCACCGTATAGCTGTAGCGAGGCGCGTACATCGTTTCGCCGTCGCTGTTGCGGCCCTCTTCCACCTCGACAATGGTGCCCTGAGTCTCTACCCCGTCCGACAATTCATCCGGAGCCATCAGGTTGCCGGCACCCATGAAGATGAACCCAAAGACAACACCGAAAATGCCGCCGAACAGTCCCCCCTTCTTGCCCTTGCGGCCATCTGTCACGCCGCGAATGGTGCCGAACAGCCCCTCGGCGACCAGTACTGCCCCGGCGGTCATCTTCGCCGCGCCACGAGCCGCGGGGTCATCGGACCAGTTGGTGGACACCGTATTCATGAAGTGCTTGATACGCTGAAGCATGTCTCCCCCTTTCAGACAGTCACCGCTGGATACAGAGTGCCAAGTATATGAAAGACAGGCAATGGCTCTCGCCATTTTACGTGAGAAGAGCCGGATAGCCTTATCAACAGAATTTAGTGAATATTGCTGTGTCCCAACTCAAGCGTGCCACCAGGGGGTCGACTGACAACGATCTAGCGGACGATTTGACGAGCCAGCAGAAGTTGGTACTGAAGGAGAGGCTGAGACATGAAAAAGCGCAACGTATTTGACGAACTGGTGCAGGGCTTCGATGACCTGAAGGCGGAGCGTGCGGGCAAGATCACCCTGAAATCGACCACGCTTGAAGCCCCCCAGCCTATCGCCATCAGCGCGGACCAGATCACGGCGCTGCGCGAACGTCTCAACTATTTACAGGGGGTGTTTGCGGCGCTGCTGCGGACCAATGTCAGCACCCTGCGTAACTGGAACAGGGTCGCGCCAGACCCAATGCCCAGGCAGCGCTGCTGCTGAAGCTGGTGGGGTCGGCGCCGGAGGCAATTCTGGGGAGGCTATCCGCACTGGGGGAGACGAAACGGCAGACCACGGACGGCAATGCTCAGGTGGCGGGACGCGCGCGATACAGCGCACACCTACAGGATGGGGTGACTTGCTGGACCCGCAGGCATAGGCTATGACATATGCCAGATAAACCAGAGGATATTCGAATGTCAACTTCTGGACGCCGCGTACGCCTCTTTCGCAACGGGCGCAACCAGGCCCTGCGCATCCCTCGCGAGTTCGAATTGGAGGGTCAGGAAGCAATCATCCACAAAGAAGGTGATCGGCTGATCGTGGAACCGATCCGTAAAGGCAGGCTGCTGGCGCTGCTGGCATCTCTCGATCCCTTGACTGAACCCTTCCCCGATATCGATGATGACCTGCCTCCACTGGATGACGTTCAGCTGTGAGCGGATCCCTGGCGTATTTACTGGATACCAACATCCTGTCCGATCTTGTCCGCAATCCGCAAGGCGTGGTGGCAGCGCAGATCACCAAGGCAGGCGAGGATACCGTCTGCACCAGCGTCATTGCAGCCGCAGAACTGCGCTACGTCGCAATCAAGTCCAACTCTGCAAAACTTGCAGAACGCATTGACATGATCCTCTCGGCGCTGGAGATCCTGCCACTGGAACCACCCGCCGACCACCAGTACGCATCATTACGCCATCGCCTCACACATCAGGGAACACCCATTGGGCCCAATGATCTGCTGATCGCTGCACACGCACTCACCAATGACCTCACAGTGATCACCGCCAATGTCGGGGAATTCTCCCGGGTCCCGGGGCTGAAGGTGGAGAACTGGTTACAGGCATAATCGGCGGAAGACGTCTGGCGAGGGAGAAGGCCAGGCTTGCCAGGCAAACCATTGACGAAGGACGCGACCCCGTTGTCGAGCGGGAAGCAGCCCGCGGCGCTCTCGCTGCCAGGCGGGACGCGGTTATCACCTTCGAGAGAGCGGCTGATCTACTGATGGGATCCAAGTCAGCCGAGAGGAGCAATCCCAAGCACCAATCGCAATGGCGCAACACTGACTGACTCCCTGTGGGAAATTACCGCCTCCTGGCGGCATAGCGGGCATCGTTTCATAGCGTCAACCCATTCCGCCAGGAGCGCCTATCGTGCGGTCGCAATAGCCCACCACACAATGGTTGCCGCCCCACAGGGCTGTATGCCTCCAGTGGTGCCCTGGGGCCCTCCTGGTTGCTAGAATGCACTATCTGAACCAGACTGAGGGTGTCGGTGTCTACATGCCCTCAAATCCACCAGCCGGGGTAATTGTTTGAAGATGATCGGCGTAACTCGTACAGGCGCTCCTGTCCTCCATATCAACGCGGTCTGGGATGATGAGGCCAAGGTCTGGACTGCTACCAGTGAGGATGTGCCTGGACTCGCGACAGAGGCCGCCACACAGGAGGACCTGCTGCGGAAGCTCCGCGTGATGGTCCCAGAGCTTCTCGAACTCAACGGGCTGGGCCCAGACAAAGGCCTCGCTCCCCAGGAGCTTCTTATCCACAGCGAGCAGCGGGCCTCTCTGGCTTGCTGAGGTGGCACCGCAGTCCTATACCCCTGGGGTAAAATCCCACCTCAAGAAAGCCCGCTGCCGCTTTGTCCGCCCCGGAAAGGGCGACCATGAGATATGGTACAGTCCCATCACCGGCGTAAACTTCACCGTGGACGGCAAGATCCTTCCCGCCACACCGCGAACGCCTCAACTATTCACAGGGGGTGTTTGCGGCGCTGCTGCGCACAAATGTCAGCACCCTGCGTAACTGGGAGCAGGATCGCGCCAAACCCAATGCCCAGGCCGCGCTGCTGCTGAAACTGGTGGAGTCGGCGCCGGAGGAAATTCTGGGGAGGCTATCCGCACTGGAGGAGACGAGGCCTTAGCGCGCGTCGGTGCTATCGCAAAAACAGAAACCTCGTCAGCGCGCGACGGGGTTTCTGGTTACACTGTAACCACTTAACCGCGGTTAAGTTAGTAGCTATATTCTGGATTTGTGCCCCGTCTATACAGGACTATTCTGGACGCGAATACGCCGGGAGTGACGACGCTGACCAAGCTACTGAGTATCAAGCCGCAATAGCTGCGCCGCCAGCCAGGCCGGCTCCCATGCTAAACTCTGGCTGGGCAATACGGGCCATCATCCAGACTCGAGGAAGCGACCATGCAAACACACAGCGCCAAGCAGGAGGCCCTGGAGGCCATTCAGCGCCTGCCCGACACGGCGGACATGGAAGAGATCATGTACCGGCTGTACGTGCTGGAAAATATCCGGCGCGGGCAACACGACGCCGCCGAAGGCAAGACGCAGCCGGCCGAGGAACTGTTGAAGGATGTTCAGTCTTGGTAAAGTGGACGGCTCACGCCAAAGCACAACTTCGCCACATTCATGATTATATTGCCCAGGATTCCCCCCTCTACGCAAGGCGCGTCAGCGAAGCGCTGGTGCAGAAGACCATCGGATTAGATGAACTGCCCCGCAAAGGCCGCATGGTGGCAGAGCTCAACGACGAGGTCGTACGCGAACTTCCGATGTATTCCTACCGGATCATCTACGAGATTAAACCGGACAGCCGTATCGAAGTGCTTGCCGTGATCCACAAGCGGCGGGATCTGGAGCCAGAAGATATTGCCAGGGAAACATAATGGAAAGTGTGTTCCCGCAACTTGGCGTTGCAATGGTATTAGCCACAGAGCCTTAGATTTTTGCTGGGTCGGTTGGTGGGTATTTGAATTTTGGCTCTTCATCATTAGCCCTGCCACCGTAGGCGGGTCATCTATTGGTGGATTGGCGAGGGCGCCCAGTTCTGGCTGTTCACGATCTATGGCAAGGATGTTGCGGACGATTTGACGAGCCAGCAA
>TARA_R110002110_G_scaffold400992_2_pt1 | contig 34519 bp, 15 predicted proteins | sample TARA_R110002110 | Tara Oceans TARA_R110002110 (sample SAMEA4397330) | marine metagenome | biome: Polar Biome; feature: [SRF] surface water layer (ENVO:00010504); material: water (ENVO:00002006), including particulate matter (ENVO:01000060) such as... | depth 5 m | reverse complement strand
ATTAACATTTTATTGTTTTGCTGTCCTATTTTCCTAGACCACTACACACTACTCCTGTATCATCTGTTCAAAAATTATATCTGATCTTCGATCTTTGTAACCGTCAATATGGTATTTAAAGTAAACATCTAAATGATAAATCAATTGTTTTAGTTCTGAATGTACCAAACCAAGTGTAAAAATTTCTGCCTTTTTTGACTTAAGTCCCATTTTTAAAAACAGCGCCTGCTTATCGGTTAGTTTGTAAGCAAGTTCAGTATCGGGATTCACTCCTAATGTTCCACTACTGATATTCAGAAAAACTGTTTCATTTTCAGCCGAACTTTGATCGATCAAGCCAACGCCAATGATCTGTGCTAAACGTAATTGAACGTAAGCAAAAATTGAAGGATGAGTTTGTTCCACTTCCCCTAACCATTGAATGAAGTTATGAGAAAATGAAAAAAGCTCAATATTTTCTTCATTCTCATGTACTAATTGAGAGATCAGCTCTAGTGTTGAATACAAAATAGAGGCACGATCAAAATCTTTTCTAAAGTTAAGCGACTGATACACAATAGAAGCTTCGGAGAGTGTCTGAATATTTCTTGAAGGCTTATAATAGTAGTTAACATCTAGTATATTACCGACTTCAATTACCCCAGCGAGCTTATTCTTGGGTTTTTTTACTCCTTTTGCTATTAACGCAATTTTTCCGTGAGATTGAGAAAGTGCTGTAATTATTTTGCTTGATTCCTGATAATCAATACAGCGAAGTAATATAGCTTTGGTCGATTCGATCATGGGTGGAATCTATTCCATCAAGCCATAAAAAGAAACTTTATTTATGATTAATTATGCAGCCGCAAATGTATTAATTCCGGTTCTTAGAATATCAGATAGTTCTTCGGCTTTTGCTGGTTTATGAACTAATTTCTGAACACTTAACATATTTGCTTTTTCAATGATATTCTTCTCGGTTGTTGAAGATATATATTGAAAAGGAATATTCATTTCAGGATACTTGGATTCTATTTTTTCACGAAGTGTAAAACCATCCATTCCGGGCATTTGTATATCAGAAAGAATAATGCTCGGAACTATATATTCTAGCATCTCAATAGCTTTAAAGCCAGTATCAAACATCAACACAATAAATCCGCGTTGTTCCAGCATTCTGCCTGTCAACACTCGATAAGCATCATTGTCTTCAACTATAAATACAATCTGTTTTTTATTTTGATCACGCATATTAGTAGCTCAATTATCAATTTTAACAGTAAAAGTTACGGTTCCGGTTCCACCTGGTTGCAACGTTCCTGCAAATGTCCATTTTATGCCACCGGCACCACCTACAGATGGGTTTGTGATTGTACATCCGGTTAAATTATTCGGCAATGTTCCACAACTAGCCGTGCTAAAAGTAGTGTACGTTGGGGTGTTATCAATAATTTCCAGAGAGGAAATGGGTTCATCTCCGTTATTCTGATAATTCACTGTATAAGTTAGAATCGAGCCCGGCAATGCCTGTGCTTGATCCACTGTTTTAGTAAGAATCAATCCTGCTTCTTCATTGCTAACCGTTACAAGATCACTCCTTGATAGATTTTGTTGAATCAACGGTGACGTATTTTCATAATCCATTACCGCTGAAATTGTTGTATTACTTGTAGCTCCGTTATTTAATCCTTGCGGCACACTTACTTTAAGAAGTAAACAAACGGTTTGATTTGCAACAACATTTACCGGAGAATTCACCTCTAAAATAGGTTCTCCACTATCTACAACGCCGTTACAATTGCTATCTTGATAAAGAACTGCCGGCCATGTAACATTGGATGGATTATTTACTGAGCTTGTTGTGAATATTATATTACCGCTGGTTTTAGCTTCAAAAGTATGCTGGAAGAAAGCGGTAGCGCCCGGTAGTACATTTTGGCTGCCATCTGTTGAAAATGTGCTTTCTTGTACATCTGCAAAATTAACACCGGTATAAACAGTTCCAACAGAATTAATAAACGTTGTGATATCTGTTCCTTTGTCGTAAGTACCACCGGTAGTGCCTGAATTCCCACCTGTTGTTATAAAACTTGGATTATTTGTTTCCTGAATTTTGATGGTACCACCATCAGCAACTACAGATTTAGGAACGTAAAGTGTATATTTACCATCCGCATTAGCAGAGGTTTGTTCAATCAAACTATTTGATGAAGTAAGTGCTTTTACTATGGTACCTTGTACTCCGGTTTCGTTCCCGTTTTTAATCCCATCATGCGCAGTACCGGAACCAATTCCGTTATCATTAAATACAGTTCCTTCAATTTTTGAACCTTCGTAGTCACCGAAGTTCTGTTGAGCAGGTAAATTGTTAACAATGATTGTTCTAAGATTAGGAGTGGTAGAAATATAATCGGTAGGATCCGTTTCTGCCGGAGTACAAACATCAGGAGTTGGAACACTTTGCCCAAATGCTTCAATGAGATCATATTCGCCATTCAATACATTGGAAAACTGATAAAATCCGTTGACATCGGTTAGAACACTCTTACAATTATTTAACTGCTTATTAAATAGAACTATGGTTACGCTTTCAATTCCATTTTCTCCACCTTCGCGAAGTGCATTATGATTATTGTCTTTATAGACATAGCCATTAACTGTTACACCTGTTGCTACAACTCGTTGATTAGAAGAAAACTCAGAAGTGTTATTGCCTGAATCAAAAGTAAGTGCCGTTATTCTATCGTTAATTACAATTGAAGTACTCGAAACCGTGAATGTTTCACTAAATGCACCATTTGCATTGGTATTGATGGTTCCTATCAACGTTTGGCCTTCACCATGCGGACGAATCAACGATCCTCCTTCCTCAATCAATCCGTCATTATTTCCATCATCAGCTGCTTTATAAATTTCGATAGTGTAAACTCCTGAAACTCGGGTAGCATTCTTGCCTATATACCCTTCCACTGTTAACTGGGTTCCATTAATTGTTGCGAGAGTAAATACTGGATAATCTAATCCACGATTGGGTTCCGTAGTTGCAGATTCTGTTACTCCATCATTTGGTGAAACTCCATCAGCCGTTCCCGTTCCTGAAGTTACCACATCAATGGCCAAACCTTTGTTATTTGAGAAGCTGTTTTTTGTAATAAACACTCCTTGCTGGGGCTGCGCATCAGGGAAGCTTAACCGAACACCAGCTCCTTTAAACGGAGCGCTTAAATAATCGGTGCCGTTTCCGGTAATAATATTCTTTTCAATTAAAGTACCGGAAACCTGATTGAGAACATTAATACCGGTTGTTCTGTGATCTCGTATTATGTTATTTCGAATGGTATTACCGGAAGTTGCTGTGCCTGTGCTGTTTCCTATTTCTATTCCTGCTCCACCATAGACATCACTACCATTTGCTTTTCCATTTTCATGGAACAAGTTTTGAGTAATCGACCAAGTTCCAATTCCTTCGAGCCCATCAGCATTGTTTACCGAGGTACCTGCTTTATACACTTCGTTTTTGGTGAATTGAATGGTTGCACTTCCGTTTTCTGATCGGATACCGCTATCTTTAGTATAAGCTATATAGTTTCTCTGGATCAACGGCGATTGTGAACTTGATCCCGTGATTAGAATTCCGAGGTCTGATTGGTTCAATCCGGTTGGGTCTGTTCCATCTGCTCGTGTGCCAATTAAGTTATTCTCTACCGTACCGCCTGATACGTTTTGCAGCGTTAAGGATGTTGCATTGTTGAATAAAGCAAAATGACGAATAACTACCGCACCATTGCTGTTAATAACAAAGGCATTGTTGCCTTGGTCATTAAGATCTATTTCAAGTTCTTTTCTTGCAAAAGTACTTAATGAAATACCATCCACACCAACTGAGCCTCCGGTTCCTACAGTTCCGGCGTTTGTGTCAATTATTGTAGTTGGCGCATTAAGGTTATAAGAACGCCCATCTAAGGTGGTAAGTGGATCTGTGATTGCAGGCAATGCAGAACTCAAAGCAATTTTCCACCAATTTCCTCCACTACCTGTTTCGTTTGTTGCTACAGAAGGAACAAATCTCATCGTATTTGAGCCTGAAATACTGTTCGCATTTGTGATGAACTGGCGCAAAGATCCTTGAATACTTCTGTTTGCTGAGCCGTCATCATCACCATCTCTACTATTTGTAACTACATTAAAACTGAATCCAAAATTGATTCCTGAAATAGATGTATTTGCTAGTGTAAATTTAGCAACATGTTCTGCGTTAGCTAAATCTGTTGCAACGGGGGTTTCAGGAACATTATCAGATTGATTTCCTCTTCTACCGCCAAAGCAATTTCCGGCAGCCGTTTTTGAAACAGAAGCACCCGCTCCATCAGAACACAAAGCTCCAATCGGTGCGTAAGTTTGTTCAGCCCACGTTGTACCGTTTGAAAGTCCACCGGTTTTTGAATTTACAACTACCCAATAATCCGCCTCATCAGCCAAATTAAATCGATAAACTCCACTAATATCAGTAGTATCCGATTTAATGTATATATCATCGCTACCGGTTGCTAAACCATCTCCTCCATCTTTGAATAAATGAACAATTACATCTTTAACTGCTTGCTGATCACCGGAAGCATCACTGAAATTGGTATCACCGTCTGTAATTCCATTTCCTGTTTTGTCCCTGAATACGATTCCTTCAACCGTATTACTAATATATACGGCTACTTTAGCTGTATCATTTGCTACGCTTGGATCAAACTGATTAAGACCAATTACATTAGCTGTGTTTACTAAAGAATCTGCTGTTACTCCCGAATTTACCGTAGCTTCAATTCCCATAGTAACTGAGCTTCCGTTATTAAGAGTTCCGATTGCCCACGTTTTAGTAATTTGGTTATATGTTCCCTGACTTGGTGTTGCCTGAACAAGAGCTAAACCGGTTGGTAAACTTTCTCTAACATCGAGCTCTGTAGCTTTTTCAGGTCCATTATTAGTTACAGTAATGGTGAAGTTTACCTCATCACCGGAAAGTGGATTTGCATTATCTACCGTTTTGGTAACAGCAATATTTGCATTTCTGGTTGTTACTACCGGGTTCGTAAATTCCTGATTTAAACATTGGGTAAAATCAATATCTACAAGACGGTCGATAGAATAACCACTAGTTGTATTAGAACCTGTTCTAAATTCTAAAATAGAAGTATAATTATATTTGATATACGCCATGTGATCTATATCAAATGATCCTGTTGCATCACTATTTATAGTAGAAGTAAATACTTGAAGAAGCCCAGAAGTTGTTTCAGTAATGTTATTCCCTGATTGAACTGTATTAGATTGATTTTGTGCAAAGCCCAAAAAGTCCTTCACAGTCTGCGCAGTGTTATTTGGGTTTTGATATCCATCAATGTCTAAAGCAGTCATTGAAAAACTTCTTTTGGAAGGAGTATTAGTACCGGCTTGTACAAATTGAATTTCCCAATCTATAAATCCACCACTTTGAGTTGCACGGAATAACGGACTAAAATTCGCTGATTTATTTCCACTAGTGTTATTATCAATAGTAGATAACACGGCGTTACTAATTGCTTTGATCTTTACTTTTGCATCCAGCCCCTGGCCAATGTTGGTAAATCTGTATATAGCATTCACTTGTCCACCAATTCCTGATTCCAGGGTATTACTGTTGAAATTAAATAAAGGTGGTTCCGTACAAGTTAACCCTGAACCCGAATCAAAGACTAAAATATCCACCGAAGCCGTGTTATTACTTACATTCCCGTCCGTACCGGTAAAATCTGTTAGAGAAGCGGTGTTAGTAATCGTATTTCCCTCTTGGCCTGAATTTACTCTAGCTTTTAAAGTAAGTGTTGTTGTTTGCAGCCCGGATAAAGTTCCGATATCCCAAACGCCATTTGATGAATTGTAGGTTCCTAAAGAGGGTGCAGCACTTACAAAGGTTAAGCCTGTCGGAATCTGATCGGTAACTTTTACATTGCCTACAGAGTTTCCTTGATTGTTCGTTGTTGTAATTGTATAAGTAAGCGTATCAGCTACTGAGGGGTTATTATTGTCAACAACTTTTTTAACGCCCAACTCCACAATATTCTCTGAAGTAGGACTTTCAAAGTTCTCAACAATACAAGGATCAAAGTTAATTGAGAATAACCTCTGTGCTGAAGCTCCTGTTGCATTAGTAGGATCTTTTAATCCCGCTCTTACCTTGAATCTTGGTTCGTTTGTATACGTTGTGTAAGCAATGTTATCAGTGTCTTCCGGATCAATACCATTTACAACCTGAGTAGTCGCCGATTCAAATGTGGTAAAGATTCCTGAACTTCCAATAATTAGGTTCGTTGCACCTTCAACGGTAAAAGAAGTGAGCCGTTGGAAACCAACAAATTCTCTTGTTTCAACATTATCCCCATCCACATCTACGGCTGTAGCTGCAAATGATAAAAACTTCTGATTTCCTGTAAGTGAGTCTAAGAATCTAATTTCAAAATCAATGTAAGCCTCAGTTAAATCCTTATTAACCGCTTCTACCTGAGGCTGGAAGTTCTGTGCCGTGCCCGAAGACGACTGATCAAAGTTAGTTAATGAAGCATTGAAATTTGTGATAATTTCAATTTCAGCATTTATACCGGGAGCTACACTTAAATATTTATAAATCGCCCCAACTTGCCCCGCTGTTCCACTTAGTAAAGAAAAATTATTAAACGATAATGAGGGCCTGTCGCTGCAAGCAACAGGAGCATTGGGTTGCGCAACGGTTATAGATGCAGTAGAAGAATTGTTTGCTGTATTTGGATCATTTTGAGTTAATGACTGTAGTGCCGCTGTGTTGGAGATCGTATTTCCTTCGGTATTCTGATCAACTCGAGCATTAATAACTAAAGACCCACTTGCTCCATTTACAAAAGTCCCGATGTTCCAAATTCCTGTAGAGTTGGTATATGTACCAACACTGGGGTTAGCACTTTGAAAGGTAACTCCTGATGGTAATTGATCAATGATTTTTAGATTAGTGGCATTTTTTGGCCCTTGGTTGGTTACCGAAATCGTATAGTTGATAAAATCTCCTTCAATCGGAACAGCATTATCTACGATCTTGGCAATTTGAATATCCGCCGATTCAGCTACTACAGTTATACCGGCAGATGCAGAATTATTAGTTAATTCAGGATCGTTTTCATTTAGCTGAGTAATTTCTACCGAATTGGTTATAGTACTTCCCAAAGTTCCACTATTAACCGATGCAACAATTGAGAGTGTAACTGTAGTTGTATCACCTTCAGCCAAAGAACCTATATTCCATAAATCTGTAGATGTATTGTACGTTCCCTGGCTAGCCGTATGAGATTGATAGGTAACCCCGGTAGGCAACTCATCTGTTACTTGAATGCCCGTTGCGTCAAACTCCCCCGGGTTTGTAACTGAAATTGTATAGGTAATTGTCTCGCCTTGTATAGGAGTCGAATTACTTACCATCTTGTCGATTTCTAAATCAGGTGTAGCAGGCTCTTGTATAGTAACTGCATAATCTTCCACTTCCCCTCCAACTGCGACCCCGTAAGGAGCTGCTACACTACTTGTTGCCGATGCAATTCTGAATCTCGCATAAGTATCTCCGGTTATTAAGCCTGAAAGCCCACTCCAGTTTAGAGTGGCTATTCCATTAATACAATCCGCAAAAGCATATTCAGAATTATCGAAAGCACCGTTTTGGTTGATATCTAACCAAGCCCCTACTTTAGCACCTGTTGTACATACAAGATTGACATCGTATTCAGTGTAATTTGTTCTTAGTGTGGGTAGTTCGGTAATTGCATCTTCATCATCTCCTGAACCAATTCCTGTAGATTCTGAATCATCTCCATTTGCGAGACTACCCGGAGCGCCGTTCCCATCTCCATCAACAGTTCCACCAAAATAAACCGGATTTGTACCTGTGTTACTTAGAATATGGAAAGCAGGATCGTTACCGCGAGAATTATAAGACGTTCTGTATGAATTTGGTGCATCGCCATAATCGGCAACTAAAGCTAAACCAACGTGAATATTATCAGTTTGAGATACGATTTTTCTAATCTCAATTCTTTCTATTCCGGCAGTGTTTATTCTGAACCAAACTGCATTTGAAGATGACGTACAGGCTTGGTTTCCGGAAACGGTAGGCTGAAGTTCCAGGGTTGTATTTGCGTTTGTATAATTCAGATTTACAGAATTTGTACAAACGCCACCATCAACACCTTGTCCTGTTTGCCATCCATTTAAAGCGATTTTAGTGTTTGTTCCATCAAATGCTTCTAATGTATATGATGTATTGCCTGAGTTTGGCCTTAGTTTGTTTAAACTGAGTATAAATGCATCAGATGGAATTCCATCAGCAATGTTAATATTAAATGAAGTTGCATTTCCGGTATTTCCGCTTGCATTTACTTGTGGTCCGTTAAACTGATCGCCTGAAAATGTGCCGCTTGACCATTCTTGTAACGCATTTGGGGAAAACGTTGTCTGTGTTCCTCCTTGAGCAGTAACGGTTGCTATTTCTACATTTCCTACTTTAGCTGAAATGGAGGTTGCGTTGTTTGTGCCATCAAAACATGCCCAACTTGCATCGTTTCCGTTTACAATCGGACAAGGATCAGGGCCAAAAGGGATATTGGTTGAAGTGAAATTTACCGCTTGTGTATTAGAAAAAGCTACCGCATTATTACCTGCTACATCTCTAATTTTATTGGTTCCCGGTGTGTAATCAAATGATACTGCATCGCCTTGTTGAATGGCGTTTGTGAGTTCAATGTTTACCCTAACATTGTTGATAGAGATATTTGAAATACTTACCGGCGAACCGTTTACTCTTACTGTAAAATCAGAGGAAGAAGGCACTGAGTTTATATCCAAAATCTCATCATAATCAAGTAAAAGAGAATTTCCTCCTACTAAACTAGTTTCATATTCAGGAGCCCTATTATCAGATTTTGCGCTAACTTCATTAGAATTATTACTTGAATTCGAACTTCCGTCCAGAGAAGCAACCACATAATAATATTCAGTTCCGTCCACAGCAGTATTGTCTGTGAAAGTATAGCTCGGACTTTCGTTATCAGTTACCGTACCAACTTCGGTGTACGAGCCTCCTTGTGTAGTCGATCTTTTGATTGAATAACTTGCTATATCTCCGTTGTTTCCGACATCTAAAAATGAGATTTCAATATTTCCATCAGATACAGCTGTTGCTGAAACATCCTGCGGTGGAGTTGGCACAAAACCAAGGGTTCTGTTTGTTACTAATTGATTTGAAAGGGCTGCTGCTATGTTCTCTACCACATCTCTTACTTTATTTACGCCCGGTGTATAATCCAGCTCTACGTTATCTCCTGGTTGCACATTATTTGATAGCGTCAGGATTACCCGGCTCCCTGAGATTGTTAAGTTACTTACCGCATTATTCGTACTATTTACACTTACTGAGTAATCTGAATTTGAAGGAGCAGACGAAATATCGAGTGCTTCGTCATAATACAGAGTTAGCTGATCTCCATTAACAATTACCGAATCCAGCTGAGGAGAAACCCCATCAGCGGTAGCTGAAACCTCCGAAGAATTTGCGCTCTCATTATTCGATCCATCAATAGCAGTTACTACGTAATAATAGGTAGTTCCGGTTATTACTGAGTTATCAGTGAATACATACCTATTGCTTTCATTATCTGTAATTGTACCAACTTCAGAATAGGTTCCACCAGAATTTCCTGATCTTTTGATTGAATAGGAAACTACACCGCTTTCATTAATTCCTGTTTCATTTACATCATCCCAGGTGATGTCAATCGATCCTCCGGGTTGTGCAATTGCCGCAACATTTTGAGGCGCACCGGGAGGCGTATTATCTATTTCTTGTTCTTGCCCAAAACTGAGGTATGTTTCAGGAGTGTTTTGGTTGTTATAGGCAGTTCTTATCCAGTCGGCAGATCGCTCTGTATTGGAAACAGAGACTTCATCTAATTGACCATTCATATAATCTGCAGGCCCTTTGTTTCCGTCAAAACTGGAAGCTTCTGAACCTACCCCAATAAATCCGAAACGAGTTTGATTTGTACCGTAATTATTAGTTCCTCCATTATTGCTACTATCTTCTATACCATCAATATAAATTCTTGATGTCCCATTATTATAAGTAGTTACAACATAGTGCCAGTTCCCATCATCTACTCTCGATGAGGAACCAAAATCAACTTGACCGTTGTCGGTGAGCACGTCCCATCCTACTTGTCCGTTTCCTCCACCGCTACCATTTATCTCTGCCCTCCAGAACTGGTTTCTGTCATAAGACATAATCACCTGGTTGTTCTGATCTGTAGTTTTTATCCAGAAAGCAACCGTTACACTTGGAATATTGTTGGCATTATAGTTGAAGTTCTGAATAGCGATATAATCATTATTCCCATCAAAACTTCGTGCATTACCAATTTTACCAGTTGTATTTGTTGAACCATTGTTGGTTCCGTTATTTCCGTTTGGTGAGGCATCGTTAAAAGTGTTGTTAAAGTGGAACACCATGTCAAAGTCTTGCGACCAGGTTTGTGAAGTGGAAGGATCAGAGCTTACTGACGAGTTCCCATACCACATATACAATGTATTGTTGGCATCAGAAACGGATGGCTTTTTCACCCACGCTACATACTCTCCAGTCGATGCATTATAACTTTCAATCTGATGATTCAGAATATTTGCACCAGCTGCATCATCGGTAAAAATAATATCATAACCATTAGCGTTCGTAACATTATCTCTTAGGTCTGTATCAATCACGCTTATGAGTACAGGAAAATCTGAATTTGTACCAAAGATCTGGTTCGTATTAAGAGTAATTTGCTTGTAATACCCATAACCCGCAGGTTGAGCATACCCTGAAGCCGTAATCATCACTACCAAAGCAAACGCTACAAAAGATTGTACTATGTTTTTCTTATTACTCACTTATTTACCCCCACCTTTTCCATTATTGATAAGGTCCATTTCTAAAAGATTTATCGCATCTGCATTTAAGTATTTAAGAACGATCTGACCGGAATTCGTTGCAGATTCATTATTATCAATATCTATTCTTCCTGCATCTATTCCCCATTCAACTAAGTAGCTCTTAATTGAATTCATTCTTTGTGCCGCTTTGTTTCCATTCCCACTTAAAATTATTCTCACGTCTTGTGAGCTTCTCAAATAAGAGCCAATTCTCGAAACAACAGCCTGTAATTCGTTATCGAGAACCGTTGTATTTACTGCAAACTGTATAGAATTAGGAACTGAATAGCTTTGTGAGAAATCTCTTATAAGTAATAGATCTTCTCTTTGCTTTAGAATACTCATGAGATTGTCCATCATACCTAGAGCAATATTATTGTTAACAAGATTTATGTCATCTTTTTGCTCATAAACCTTAACTAATGAAGGTTCTGAGTATTCAAATTCAACATTACTACCTGAAACCTCATTTACAACTATTCTTTCTGAGTCAATTCCTTCTCCATATAGAATCGCTTTGATGCTATTTCCAATTTCGAATGAAGGTGCATTAACAGTTAGTGATAATCCACCATATTCACTCATCGAAAGAGCAATACGTTTCACTAAATACTCATGAACTCTGTTCAATGAATTGCCTTTCAAATTCAATGCACTTGGTACTGCGTTATGTTCAGCAATAAATACGTAATCCCAATTCTTGATACCTCTGATTCTTGAATTAATTTGTAGATCTTCAACCTGCGAAATAAATCTGATATTTCGGTTATCGACACTTAGTTCTAGTTCTACTCGTCTGTTTCTAGCCATATCAACTCGATCTTTTTCAGGTGCCGCATTTTGACTGAAGCTTAATCCTTCAAATTGTAATCTGTTGGCATCCACACCGGCGGCAACCATATAAGCTCGTACTGCTTTCGCTCTTCGTTCAGATAGCTTCAAATTGTACGCCTGAGAGCTTTTGCTATCGGTATGTCCGGTAACTTTAATGAAGTAATCTTTATCTCTATTTATGAGGAACTTAGCAACTTTATCAAGCATCTGAGCTGCAGGCTGATTGATATAGGTACTGTTATTATTGAAGTGAATATGTTTAGGAAGAACCGTTAATACCTCAAGTTTTCCGTATTCAATGCTTCTTGGCTGAATTGGTGCAACCGCTAATCCATAAGGAATTACAGCCGGAATAAACGGAAGGATTTCAACTGGAGGAGTTTCACATACTTCTTCACAGGTGAGATAATTTGTAGGGTCAATAATCGGAGTTTTCTTGAGCTTATTCGGAATTAAGTTATCAAACAATCGCTCATCAAACTTGTAGCTGAAGCCCAGATAAACGCCTCTTTGTGTATAGTTATTAGCTACTAAATCTTCATCATCATAGCCAAAGAAATTAAAGCCTGTTGCTAATCGAAGGTTTGTAGCTACCAAAAACCCAACTTCTACTCCCAATCCATAATCTTTAGTTGTAAAATCGCTGTTTGCAAGTATGCTTGCATTTATTCCTGTATCCCATTTTTCATTTATATCATAGAGCGCCCTGCCTGAAACCAATTCAAGGAAGGTAGAAGTTCTTAACTGACTGTCTGATTCTAGTGAGTATTTTGCAGCAACTCTACCCGAAAAAGTCAGGTCAGAATATGGATGATAGTTCCCGTGCGAAGAAACAATGTGAGCTGTACGGAAGAATTCAGAATCAATATTTTTATCAATCTCATGTTTAAATTCATATCTCAATAAAGCATCGAACCTGTTAGTTGCTGTACTTCTGTACGCCGCACCAACTTGAAGCCTTTCCTGAACCTTGTTCAATCCTGAACTTCCTTCTATTGTATTTACGGAAACGATATTCTTAGTTAATAATGTCCAGTCATTGTTTAGTTTTAACCCATAACCAAGGCTGTTTAAGTACGTATTTGAAGTTTCAGTGAAGCGAGCTTCTGCACGTGCTGTTGCTTTCCAGTTTGTACTTCCTGTATAATCAATAGCAGAAGTTAGCGCTGTACCGTCATTTATTGCCGCTCCTTCTACAGTAAACACTCGTTCAAATCCGAAGTTTAGCCCTAATCCTTCTGATAATCTGAATTGATTTCGCAAACCAATTGCCGCTTGTCCACTTCTCCCATCAAATGCATCATTAAGTCTATATTCACTATACACTTGACCGTTCTTCATATAATTAGCATCAATACCTACTATTGTATTATTTTTTTGTTGGTTGCTGCTTAATGTATTTACCCCATTCGCACTGGAAATGAGCTCGTGCCGTGCATACACTTTCGCAATCTTTCTAAGTCTGTAATCAGCTCCTATGGCAATTAAACGTTTATCTGCTTCGTTTAGATCTTGCTCGATCTCACCAAATGCAGAAGCCCCCACTAAGAATGGAAGATCAGCCTTAACTTTTCCTCTAATGTTAGTATTGTAGCTGGTTGTATCGAGAGTGGCACGGTAATTTTCTGAATATCTGAATCCCAATTCAGCGCTAATATTATTCCCAAACGTTTTCTCTGCTGACAACAAGCCACCAAATGTTCGGTCGCTCGTGGTATCATTTCTGGTAAATAGAAGCTCATTCTTTATTGAAGTTGATCCATTTAGTTTATATCGAGTTCTTGCTCTGGCTTCTGTTCTACCCTGGCCTAAACTTGAACCTTCATTGCTAAAGTCTTTATCAGATTTACCAACCTGAGCAAACACATCAAGTTTAGAACCTTTATGGTTTACCTGCATTCTTACAGCACTACCATTTCCTCTACTATCTGTTTCAGTGTTGGCAAATTCACCTACTAACTTAGTGTTTTTAGATAAATCAGCTACTACATTCGCTGATAATAAGGTGAGCTGATCTTCAGGATTATTATCTTGAACAGCACTTGCACCAACTGTAATACCGTCTTTAAGCTCAGTTTCTGCTTTTACTCCTCCAATTAAATAACGATCCTGATTATTTGTAACCTCGTAAGTTGCACGAATAAATACAGGATTGAAATCAATATCTATACTTGAAACCGGATTTTTGAATGTTATAACTCCTGAGAATGGATCAATTACATAATCACGGAACCGGGTAAGAGTTTCTACACTTAAAATTACATCACGTTGTTCACGATCGTAAGTAATAATTTCTATAATCTCGCTATTATCGACGATATCATTATCGGGAAGATCGTATCTGGAAATACCTTGTCCTTGAAACTCTCTAACTTTTCTACTTGAGAAAGCATTTATACCAAATGCCTGAGCTTTTACTTTGCCTTCTTCAAAATTAGCTTTTACTCCGGTTTGTGCCCTGCTGTACACCCCAAGTTGTATATCCTGATCTCTGTCCTGTGTGATAAAATCTCCATATAACGCATACGTTTTTCCTCTATCAACTCTTACATATAATCTGCTTGAAGATTGAGCATCGTACCCTTTTATCGAAGATTCACCATACACAGGGTAAAATTCATCCGGTCTAATATCTCTGAATAAACGCTCTTCTTTATCTTTTTCTGAATCAAACCCTGCAGTCAATAACGTTTTACCACTTACCTTTCCTTTAATGAAGAAGGCTAGCCTTGCATCGCCTGTAAAGCGGTTAAAGTCATAAGAAAGTTGCTTAAGCTCTCTTTCAAACCCATCGTCTTCTTTGGCAGAACTGATATTAACTTCTTCTTTGAAGCGAAGGGTTCCTTCAAGAATACCTGCAGCAATAAGGGGTCTTAGATCCGGTAAAAACTCTACTTTAACTTCTGCTGAAATAACTCCTAGATTTGCTCTTACTTTTGTTGATGTTGGCTGTGCTGTGGATATAAGCTCGAACTCTGCAACTCCACCTACTATAAAAGTCTGCGTTCCGGGTTCGCTTTCATTGTTATCTTTCACTTTCCAAGTTCCAAATTCTGTATCCAGCATAATCGGAGCTCTATCACCAACTCTGATGCCATTTTTATCAAGCACTTCAACTCGTATTAATGCGGTAGAAACACCATCAGCAGATACATTATTTCTGGGTACGGTTACTTTTAGTTTTGATGCTTTTCCGGGAGCATAAATCGCTATTTCTTCTTTACCTCGAATATTCCCAAACGGATCCACTTCTTCCAGAGTTAGTATGTTCTTACCGGCTTTAAAATCAATACTTATATATTCAAATCCTTGTAAGCCATTAGTAGGTGAGATAGAAGATTGGCCTACTTTTTCATCCCCTACTAACTCACCATTTAACGTAAGAAGGAATTTAGCACCCGATTGCCCTTTGGCCCAAATCGTTACATTATTTGTTGATAGTGTGTCATTATTCGATAGATTTAAGAATCCAAGACCTGGCTTTGCATTCAGTAATGCCTCTTCTAATAACTGAACTTTTGAATTTGTCGAGTCATCATCAAGTTCATTGACAATTTCTTTATTTACTTTTCCATCAGGAGTTGAAGCAACTTTCTTTGCTGTTGTTTTTTTCCCGTTAACTGTACCACTTGCATCCTCAAATCTCCCTCGTCCTGATTGTGAATTACTTTCATTTAAGGAGAAGCTTCTCTTTACAGATCCTGAAAGATCCTCTTGAGAAGATTTTGTCAATAATTCTCGCCGAGCTTTAATCTCTTCATTTACACCAGGTGTACATTCACAAATTGCAAAATCTGCTCTGTGAAGTTGCCCTTTTTTAACGTCAACAAATCTACTTGAAGGATCATTAGCATGTCTGTTATCTAATACCGAAAGCTTACTTCCCTCAGGTAATGAATAGCTATCAATTTTAAGAACATGTTTGTTTGGCGTAACCGCATAGAAGGTATATTTGCCTTCGCTATCTGTAACTGCATACGTACCGTTTTCCATATATAAACGAACACCGGGAACGCCAACTTCTCCTGCATCCTGCATGTTATTTTCATTACAATCCTGGAATACTTTACCGATTATATATGCATTATCATTAAATAACCCACCTCTTACTTCTACTTTTACTTTCGCTTGATTACTACTCTTTACAATAACCTCATCACTCTTTGCAATGGCAACGTTTACTCCCTTTCCTTTCTCAGAACCGGGCCCTACAAACACTCTGTAAGTTAATTTCTTGGTTGTACCCGGGTCTATGTCTCCAACGTCAAATTTTAAACTTGGCCCTCTATCGCCTTCAGGGTCTTGCAACTCTTCGCCATCTAATTTTGCAGAACCGGGTTGATATTCAAACCCAAAAGGAAGTAAATCATCGATAAACAGATTTCTAACTACGTTTATAGCTTCACTTTTTATGGTTACTGTATAGTTGATATAATCACCAATTTCTGCGACCGGTCTGTCAACTGTTTTGTCTGTGAACAGAACGCCTCTAGCTTGAGGATCAAGAGGAATATCAAAATTTGTTCCTAATGGAACTGAGCTGAAAGACCAATCTTTACCATAAGAGGCAAGAGTGTCGATTTTTCTACCACTTGGCAATAGGCCTAATGGAACCTCAGAAGAGAAATTATAGCCCTCGGGTGTTTCTACTTCTACTAAATAAGTACCTGTATCTAAGTAAGGGAAATTAAATCTGCCATCAGGTCCGGTTATGAATGTACTTGGAGCTGAAGTTGTACCATCAGATTTAAAAACTTGGGCAAGCCCACCTGCATCTCCACCATTATTTGTTCCTAATACATCAATTATACTTATTGCTGCATTACGTACAGGTTGATTAGTCTCACTATCAAAAATAACACCAAACGGATCTACAACAACCGTTGATTTAATTCTTGCCCCACCACCCCCATTGTTATTGATACCATTACAATCCAAAACAGCTTCAATTATATCATCTTCAACCGTTTCAAGAATACCATTCCCTAAAATTACATCAAACTCTACGCCACTACGAGTATTTACTCCCTCATTAATCCGATAAATTCCTGTATTAGGTCCGGTTTCAACTCCTGTAAACATCTCTTGATCATCAGTTTCAAACGAGGTAAGTGTAATTTCAACAGTTTCAATTCTTATTCTAGATTCATTGCAAGCTGCTGCTGATGCTTGTAAGAATAATTTTCTGCCAATACTCGATGTTCCGGTCTTCTTGCCAAAAGTATCATCGGTGTAATAATCTATGGTAGCACCACCTGATAATGTTGCCACTTGTTCATTCGAAGCAGAAGCGGCTACTTGCTCCCCTTCAGGATTAGTATAATGAACTTCTGCGGTATTTCTGATTTCGCCGGAAGCTCCGGGATTTACTTGTACTTCAAAAGTTGTAGTAAAAGATTCTCCAGCAGCTAACGCATCAAATATTAAACCAACTACAGCAACGGTGGCAGAATTTGAAGGTGTTTGAGTTGAAAATTCGAATTTTTCGTCCTCTTCATAATTATACACATACTGCCCCTTGGAATTACTAACGAATTGAACAAAACTTACCTGTTTAGGTATGGAATCAAGCATCACAATTTTTTCTGTACTAATTCCATCGATCGTTAATGTTCTTTTTAAGGCGTCAGTATCTCCTGTATTGGTACCTGTAATTGTGTATGTGTAATTATCACCGGATGCAAGATCTTCCGCACCATTTTGATCTTTCACCAATTCAATTTTTGTTCCTTGAAGAATATATACGGAATTTTTTCTGATTAATGATACTCCATATTCTCTCGATGTAGCTTCAACATTCATTTTTGCTGTCAATAAAGTGTCTTCTGTACTGTTTACTTTACCTGAATAGGTGAAATCAAAAGTCTCTCCCGGTGCTAGTGTTACCACTTCGGTAAGAGTATCTGAAATAAATGATTTTGACTTAACCCTACTTACCCAATCCAGACCTTCTAATTGGTATTCTGAATCAGAAGTATGATAAATTTTGATATCAAATGTAGAAGTTACATTCCCGGTATTAGATAATGAGTGATCAAAATAAACCGAATCGTTTCTGAATTTTTGGTAATTCGCTTCATTATCCAAAGCGAACATAACATTATCTTCAACTATAACTCCCACTTCATTTGAAAACGCTTCTAAGGTTTCTGTTCCACCAGAAGTTGAATAAGTGGTCACCGCTTGATTCAGAATCAATGTGCCTGTTGGTGGGGCATTTTGTGCACTTACCTCTCCCATGCCTGCTAAAAGCAGAAAAATCAGGAATGATATAAGAGAGTTAATTTTTTGCACTTTTTATTTTTAAAAGATGAATGAGGGATCAACCTCATTCACATTAATCTGGGTTATAGATTATTCTCTTTGTTAACTATTTACTTTCACCGCAAAGGTTATTTCTATCTCCTCGGTAGAATCCAACTCATCGATATCTACTTGTACAGTACCTGTAGCCCCAACTGAAGGCTGAGAAGCAATAGTGACTACCGGTGGAGTTGTTGCTCCTGCACCGGAGGTGATAGTTGTAGAAACAGCGATAAGCATTTTCGTAAATGATGGAGTATCATCAGTAACTGAAACAGTAGTTACCGGTTGAGAACCATCATTTCTAATAGTAAGCTTATAGTACAGGGTGTCGCCCGGCAACACGTTGAATGGGTTCTTAGTATAAGTACCTGCAGAACCACCATTGTTCGGTGCTTGGAATTTTTCCACTACTAAAAGACCTGCCTGAACTTCTGTAATGTCAGTATTAGAACGGCTTGTTAGATTTGGGCCACCGGAAATACCATCGCTTATTGTAATCGTAGTAGTGTTTGTTTCACCATCATCAAGACCGGCAAGACCAGTCACTTTAACGATGAATTTCACTTGGTCATTATAACCGAGATTACCAATTTCTTCCGGGAAATTATACTTGCCGGCTGAAGCTGCAGAAGTTAGAAGTGAATCATTAACATCGATTGTTCCACTTCCATTGGTATCCCAATAAACGTTAGCAGTCCAACCTACAGGTTTAGAGTTTGTTAACTCAATTTGCAAGTCTGAATTAGAACTATCATTTTCGGTTACGTTACTTAGTATTGTAAGCGTATGTATATAGTTACGAGAACCACCTGGAGCAATTTGACCCGAACCATTACTTGTTAGCTGCATATTCTGATTAGTGTTAACTGTTACACTATTGTGAATTACATCGATTGCATTTGTTGTAGATGATAATGCGCGGAAGAATATACTTTTAGCACCGGGTGCATAGCCTGCCGGAACAAATACTTCAGCAGTAATTTCTTTACCGGCACCAGCTGCAAGATTTCCGGTTTGAGAAATAATACTGTTTCCGGCATTTGGATCACGGAAAGTTACCGTCCATCCGGTTGGAAGCGTGCCTGCATTTAACAGATTTCCGGATGCAGTATCAGCCGCAAATGCAAGATCGTAAGCGTCCTGTCCGGCACTGGTATTTTTCACGAAAAGTGTAAATGATACTGTTGATCCCGGATTAGTTACTTCATTAGCCACGGAGGCACTTTCAGGGCCTCTACCTTCTCCTAATGCTCCAACACCACCGGAAGCAACATCATTTGTAAGATCAACGGTTGGTGCTAGTACAGTATTAACTCTATCTGTATGTGTTGCACTTTCGTTTGTGTCTCCAATTGAAGTTAAAGTCTTATCAACCGAAAATGGTCCGCCACTTTCACCGGAAGGAAGTTGTACCTGTAAGATTACAACAATCGTATCACCAGGTGCAACAGGTCCGGTATCTGCTATACCATCTGTACCTGTATCCTGATAAGTACTTGTAGGCTGATTGTTTGAATCTGCTTTATACAAGAAGAACTGTCTTCCGCTTGGATAATTATCCGAACCTAGCTCAATATTGTATGTATCAGTAGTTGAACCGGTGTTTACAAAGCGGTTAATAAAATTGATGTTACCACCTTGCTGTGCCGTATCAACTTCAACAATCTGATCATCAATAATCTCAATGGCATAATTTTCATTGATCGTTACAGGAGTACCGTTAACAGTATTAGTACCTGTAATGTCATCATGGGTAGTTATTACTGTGTTAGTAATTGTATTTCCCTCCTGACCTGCATCTACAGTAACCTGAAAAGAAAGAGTACCGGAAGAACCATTAGCTACATTTGCAACTACTGCACTAAGCGTATCCTGAGCACCGCCGGTAATTCTCTCGAAAGTAATTCCCGCCGGATCAGAACCAGGTGCATCGGTTAAAGCTCCACCACCACTCCAAACAGCAGAGTTAGCAACGTAAGTTAAACCTGCAGGGATTGGATCTTTTAATACAAGATTAGTAGCCGCTGCGTTACCATTCTCCGAATAGTTGATGGTGTAAGTTAATGTATTACCTACATCAGCAGTTGTTTGGCTAACACCTTTACTAACTGTAATTACAGCATCTTCATCAACTTCTGCTCTATCTGTAGCAAAGGCACTTTCGTTGTTATCAAATGCACTGGTAGCAGTAACAGTGATATCTTCGAATTGTCCGTCTTGAGCAGTAGCAGGAATATCAGCTACAATTACAACTCCATAAGAGTTATTAGCTAAACCTGCCCTATCAACACTTGGTGTTGTTGTAATTTCAGTGAAATTATCAGCAATACCATCTTTATTTGCATCAGGATATATCCTAATGTTGGTAAAATTTACAGTCCCATTACCGGCGTCAACGGCTGTAACAGCATAGCTATCAGAGCCGTTACCTGTGTTGGTAATAATGTGGCTAAATGTTACCTGGCCACCGATACTAACCTGCTTGGTTACTCCGGCTGAGATTGTAACACCTGCTACTTGCTGTACGGTAGTTACAACAGTATTTGAGGTAACGGACTGATTGTTATTTCCGTTATCCACGTACGTAGCTGTTGCTTGGTTACCTATGGAAGAAGTTGCCGGAGGTACCTGAGCAAATACACCCGAAGATGTACCAAGTACTACAGCAAAAACCATAAGCATACCAAACAGAGCTTGTACTCTGTTTCGTAGTTTATGTGATGTTTTCATTTTTTGAATCCTATTATTTTGGTTCAATTGTTTGTTTATTTGAACACTGTTTTGGTTTGTTTTTTGAATTTGTGTTTTAGATCTGATCATGATCGGACCTCAACTCTTGCGGTTAGAGTTACACTTTCTCCTGCCGCAAGAGCAGGAACGAGCCATTGTAAGCGTCTATATTCCTGAGCAGGAATGACGCGGTTTACCTGTGAGCCGTCGGGTAATGTCACCTGACGAGTCAATGGAGGTTGCCTGAAGTCATTAGCTATTGGGCTAATGCTTGCTCCACTCAACACCGGCGAGGCAGTATCTTCGAGATAGAACATCTCTAGTGGAATCGGTAATACAGGCTTAAGTTGAGAAATGTCTCCGCCTGTTCCGTTCTGGTAAGTAAGTCGATATTCGATAATATCTCCCGGCTTAACTTCAGTTACTTCAGTAGCAACCTCATTGCTGTCCGCATCAAGTGTGATTCGAAACGCCTTCAAAACCGAAGACACCTCACCACTCTGTGCGTAAGCATTTACAGATAAACCCAGAAATAAAACGAATATAAATAGGTACTTATATTTCATAAGTGTATTTATTTTTAGTTATATAGCGCATTTTCGCTACAAAAAAGATACTCTTCACTTGCCAAACACACCGTTATATAGTCTTAACGTTAATGGTGTGTCTTTCTATGATAAGATTAGAGGTTCATAATTTTAAATATGCGAGGAAAATACTCTGCCTCAAGTCTTTAGGATTTGCTACAAAATTTCAGTTCTTCAATTTAACTTTTATTAATAATGAAAATAATATATATTAAAATACACGCTATAATATGTGTAGAATTTTTGGCATTGCTGCCTTACTTTTAGCTAAAATTATTTCCATGATATCAAAAGAAGTACTTAAGAAAATCAGAAAGCTGGAAGTTCAGACAAAAGGAATTGTTAATACTTTGTTTGGAGGAGAATATCAGTCTGCTTTTAAAGGAAGAGGAATGGAATTTTCCGAAGTTAGAGCGTATAATTACGGAGATGACATACGCCAAATAGACTGGAACGTAACAGCCAGAACCGGCGATCCATATATCAAAATTTTCGAAGAAGAACGTGAGCAAACTCTTATGCTCTGTGTTGATATTTCTCCGAGTGGAGCCTTCGGTACTCTTAACCAAACTAAAATGGATCTTGCCATAGAGATTTGTGCTGTTCTTGCTTTCAGCGCTATAAAAAACAGTGATAAAGTTGGGTTAGTATTGTTTAGCGATCATATTGAAAAAGTTGTTCCTCCCAAAAAAGGAAGAACGCACGTACTTAGATTAATTCGGGAATTATATACTACTCAACCAACAGGAAAAGGTACAAGTATTGCCACTGCCCTAGCATATATAAACCGATTGCTAGACAGAAAAGCAATTGTGGTTTTAGCTTCAGATTTTCAAGACAAGAACTTTGACAAACAACTGAGAATTACCAATCAAAAGCATGACTTGGTTAGCATAATCGTGAATGATGAACATGAAGATGCATTGCCGGATCTGGGACTAATTCCATTTAGAGATTCCGAATCTGATCAGGAAATACTTATCGATACATCAAGTAAAAAAGTGCGCGACGCTTACAAAATGAAGCGGCTTAAAAATAAACAAGAGTTCGCTGATAAGCTCCTAAAAATGAAAATTGACTCGGTAGAAGTACATACAAATCAATCGTATGTACAACCCCTTATGAATTTCTTTATACGCAGAGTAAAAAGGTATTAACTATAAAGAAGCCTTTGCTAAGTTTTCTTCGTTGCCTATTTTCTGAAGTTCTTCTTTTTTAGGAGCTATTTAACCTCGTTCCGAACGTCTCGTTTGACTAGTGTTAACCTCGTTCCGAACGTCTCGTTAACCTCGTTCCGAACGTCTCGTTCGGAATGCCTTCTTTAAGGCTCCGCCTCAATAGAAGCAGCGCGTCCAAATTAGCATCACGCAGCCTGCCGGCAGAGAAGCAGAGCTCTGCGTGACGAAGGTTAAAAAGAAGCACTCGCTAAATTTTCTTCGTTGCCTATTTTCTGAAGTTCTTCTTTTTTAGGAGCTATTGCAGTTTTGTAGGTTTCAAGTTCTTCATTAGAAATTCCTTTTGACGGAGGAAGAACTAATTTAATCGGATTGACAGGATTCCCATTTTTATACACTCTATAATCCAAATGAACACCGGTTACACGTCCTGTTCTACCTACATAACCAATTACTTGGCCTTGTTTTACGGTTCTTCCCGTTTTAATTCCACTTGCAAAACCATTTAAGTGAAGATAAGCAGTTGTATAAGTTGAATTATGTCTGATCTTAACAATATTGCCACTTGCTCCACGATATTGAGATTCTATCACTTCGCCATCTCCTACAGAAATTACAGGAGTGTTAAGTGGAGCAGCGTAATCGACCCCGTAATGTGGAAGTCTTTTCTTTAAAACCGGATGGAACCGGTTATAAGAAAAATTTGAACTAATGCGTTGAGAATATTTGAATGGAGCTTTTAAGAGTGCTTTTTGTACACTATTTCCAACTCCATCGTAATATCCGTAAGCCTCTTCACTTTCATAAAAATAAGCGTCATACACTTCTCCGCGATGCTCAAACTCAGCAGCAATAATTTGTCCAATTCCATAAGGCTTGTCATCAACATAGCGTTTCTCATAAATAACTTTAAATTTATCCCCTTTATATAATCTAAAGAAATCCACTTCCCACCCGAATATCTCGCTCAAACCATTAGCAACTAAAATATTTACGCCTTGATCTACCAACGTTTCATATAGCGATGATTCAATGGTGCCGTAAGCCGTTGCTATTTCAGAACGGATCTTCTTAGCTCCAACTTTTACTTCAATTCCATCCTGCCAATCAAAAATTACATAGTCGGTAGCACTATCATGAAAAACCATTCTTAAAGGGGCACCGGTTTCTACATCATAATAGGTGTAATACTTTTGATTTTGCTTAATTCTCCGAGTGTTGAATTTTCCTTTCGACATTTGCTCAATAGTGTAAATATCTTCCGGGGTTACATCCAATGATCTCAAAATTATGTAAAGACTTTCGTTGCGCTTTACCTTCGCTTCTTTGATGACAGCTTGATTCTTAACAAAACCATAGGCATCTAAACCCGGTAATTCTTCGATTTCTGTAAAATTGTTGATTGACACAGAGTTCATAGTATCCGGGTCTTGTTCCTGAAACACAGAACAAGCCTGAAAAAGACCTAGTAATACTATTGCTAGTATAAAATATTTAACCCAAATCATGTATTAAATTTGTTTTGCAGATGATGGGTAAAAACTAATACTATTTCCGTTTATTTCATAAAAACATTGAGATGTAAATTTGATTAAACAATGCATATAAAAGCCCTTATATTCGGTTCAATATTTTATATTCTTCAAAATTAAAGCAGAAACAATTCATTAATGATCAAGTTTGATCGACCGTTGATAAAAAAACGTCTCTTATTACTTATAGTTGGCTTTTGTTTGATGTCAGGATTCGTGTCTGCACAAACAATTACGCTTAACACCCCGGCAGATTCTTTAACCGTTGGGGAAATTTTTAATTTTTCCATCACAGTTAAAAGTTCAGAATCTTTTAACAAGATTATTTTTCCTGATTCCTCCACTTTCGGAAATGATCTGGAATTCTTGTCTTTAAAGCATTTTAAGGTTAATAGTTCATCAGACAGTGCCGAATATAAGCTGCAGTTTTTTGCTGTTGAAGATATAAATATCCCTCCGCTTCCGGTCAAAATTGTAATTAATTCTGATACTAATTTAGTATTTACTGAGCCTTTTCAGTTGTTCCACAAGCAGGTATTAGCATCGGAAGAAGACCCCTTAAAACCACTAAAGCCTAATTTTGATTTCCCTCGAATTATCTGGCCTTATTTACTCATTATTTTAATTCTTATTGCAACCGGGGTTTTCATTTGGTGGAAATATTTCAGAAGCAACGAAGAAGAAAAAACAGAACCAAAGCCGGTACCAATCTTTGAGAATCCAATTGAAAAACTGGAATCCATTTTAATTAGAATAAAAGAACAACACACAGAATCTACTTCAAAAGATTATAAATGGTTTTATAGTGAATTAAGTGATGCTTTACGTTGGTATGTTGAAGAGTTGTACAAAATACCCGCATTAGAATCTACAACTAGGGAAGTACTGCGCTATATGGATGCTTTTGGAGTTGATGTAGAAATGGTAAAACAAGTGCGAATCGTCCTTAATGAAGCAGACATGATTAAATTCGCGAAGTTTAAACCTACACTTGATGAATCATGGAAAGCTTTTCATGAAGGTTGGGCATTCTTTGAAAGAGCCAGAATTGTAGATTTAATTCGTGTTCAACGAATGAAAGCTGAATTCGAACGCCAGTTTGTACATACACAGGAGGACGAACATGGAATGGGCTAATCCTGAATGGTTTTGGGCACTTCTTTTGCTTCCTGTACTTATTGGTTTTTATCTTTACAGAATATTTGGGAAAAAACGAGCCGTACTTTCTTTCTCATCATTGAATGATGCAAAAAGCCTCCCCGGTAACTGGAAGTCTCACATTCACTGGTTAACCGCCTTATTAACCTGGGCAGGATTTTCGCTTTTAATTGTTGCATTGGCTCGTCCACAGGAAAAACTAACTACCATTGAGAGAAATGCTGAAGGTATTGATATCGTAATGGTGATTGATATATCCTCATCTATGCGAGCAGAAGATCTTCAACCTAACAGATTTGAAGCGGCCCGGGATGTAGCCAAACAATTTGTTGATAAACGTGTTTCTGACAGAATCGGCTTGGTAACTTTTGCAATGAAAAGTTTTACGGTAGTTCCACCTACTCTGGATTATAAATTGCTTACTCAACTTTTAGAAGATCTCGAAATGGGCATTATCGAAGACGGAACAGCAATTGGGATGGGAATTGCTACCGCGATCAATCGCTTGAAAGACAGCGAGACAAAAAGTAAAGTCATCATTCTTTTAACTGATGGACAAAATAATGCCGGCGAAATTGATCCGGTTACTGCCGCTGATCTAGCTGTTACCTATGGCATTAAAATCTACACTATCGGGGCAGGAACAAGAGGCACTGCTCCTTACCCAATTCAAGATCCGATCTTTGGAAGACGTTATCAAAATATTGAGGTAAATATCGATGAAGAAATGCTTACTTCTGTTGCTCAACTAACCGGTGGAAAGTATTATCGTGCAACAGATAGCGAAGAATTAATTGAAGTATATAATGAAATCGACCAGTTGGAAAAATCAGAAGTAGAAGAACTCATTTATACCGATTATGAAGACGAATACCCACTGTATTTAGGTCTTTCATTAATCCTTTTTACCCTTGCTTTTACTACCGACCGTTTTGTACTAAGAAGCGTTGTTGAAGCCTAGTGTTGCTACCATAAAGAAAATATGGCAATAATTTAATTAGTAGCTTTGCATATAATTTGGCTTAAGTTATTGGTTAATTGGTAAGATGAGTTAAATTCCTCACCTTTTGGTTCTGATCTAAATAACGACTATACCAATTAACCATTAACGACACTAGGTGCAATATCCAATCTACAACACACAATTTCTAACATTCATGTAAAGCAATTTATTCTTAATACCTTGAAAGTTGAATGTTCCTCTGTTCGATGTTGGAAATTGAATGTTGGATGTTCCAAGTTCGATGTTGGAAATTGAATATTCCTTGTTTCTCTGTTCCAAGTTGGATGTTGAAAATTCGGCGTTCTTCTGTTCAATCGCTTTCCACCAGTTGATCTTTATACTGTAGCTCATACAGCTTTTTGTACAAGCCGTTTTCCTGCAAGATCAATTCCTGATGAGAGCCTGATTCTCGGATTATTCCTTTATGCATAACCAGGATTTTGTCGGCATTTTGAATGGTAGATAGTCGATGTGCTACTACAATAGAAGTTCTTCCCTTCATCATTTTGTCGCTGGCTGTAGTTACCAAAGCTTCCGTTTCAGAATCAACACTTGAAGTCGCTTCGTCCAGAATCAGAATCTGTGGATTATAAACTAATGCTCTAACAAAGCAGATTAGCTGTTTTTGTCCCATTGAAAGCGAAGCCCCACGTTCCCTGAGTTTATAATCATACGTTCCAACCAGATTTTCAATAAAATGATGAGCTTCCACTTGGTGAGCTGCTTCAATGACTTGTTCTCTTGAAATATCAGGATTGCCAAGTGTAATGTTCTCTAAAATTGTTCCGGAGAAAAGTGCGTTATCCTGCAATACCAATCCAAAATTAGATCTTAGATCACTCAATTGGAGATCCCGAATATCAATTCCGTCTAATTTGATGCTCCCTTTTTGAATATCGTAAAATCGAAGTAGCAAGTTTATGATGGTTGTTTTACCTGCGCCTGTGGCTCCAACAATAGCGATGGTCTCTCCTTCTTTAGCAGTAAAGGAAACATCTTTTAGGATCTCTTCTCCGCCTTCGGTATATCTGAACCAAACATTTTCAAATGCGATCTCCCCTTTTGGATTCTTAATTTTTTTAGGATTTTTAGGTTCTTGCACTTCTGTTTCAACATCCATTACATTAAAAATTCGTTCGGAAGAAGCCAATGCAGATTGAAGCGTATTAAATTTTTCAGAAAGACCCCGAATTGGCATAAAAAATTGACGCGCATATTGAATAAAAGCCAATAGCACCCCAAAAGTAACTCCTCCCATCAGCGCTCTACCACCACCGTACCATACAACTAATGCCATGGCAAAACTAGCCATCACTTCGACTAGTGGCCAGAAAATCGAGAAATAGAATATCGTTTCAATATGAGCTTTTTTATGAGCGGCATTTATATTCTTAAACTTATCCTGCTGCTTTTTTTCTCTGTTAAAGAGTTGAACAATATCCATTCCATTGATGTGCTCTTGCACGAAAGAATTTAAGCGAGCTATCTGATCTCGTACTTCAAGAAAAGAAACCCGTACTTTATTTTTGAACCAAAACGTGGAATAGAATAGCACCGGAAGAATAGCGATTGTAACCAAGGTCAACTCCCAACTCATGCTAAACATGAAATAGAGAATAAATATAATTCGGAAACAATCTCCAATTATTGCCACAACCCCATCAGAAAGAAGCTCACTAAGTGCTTCAATGTCACTCGTAGTCCTTGTGATTAATCGTCCAATAGGATTTTTATCAAAGAACTGAACATTCAGGTTTTGGATTTTTTTGAACACTGCATTTCGTAATGAATACAGCGAACCTTGACCAAACCAACGTGTGATGTAAGTATTTATAACCTGAAGTATGAACTCGCCAATTTGTGCCAGAAATAACAATCCAATAATCTTCAAAAGACCTTCCATGTCTTTAAAAGCTATGTAATCGTCAACGGCTACTTGCGTAAGTTTTGGTCGTACCGTTCCCAGAAATGCCGCTGCCAGCGTAAGTACGATAGCCAAAGCTACAAACCACTTGTATGGCTCAATATAAAAGTAAAGCCGCCGAATTAGAGTTCTATCGACGGCTTTTTTGTTTTCTTTTTTACCCAATGTATTTCAATTTATAATCTATCCTGATCTCGGTATGAAGATCTTGAACGATTGCTGGAATCTTTATTCCAATGGTTTTCATCTCTACTGCGATCGTTTCCATCATCTCGGGAACTTCGATTACTACTTTTGTAACCTCCGCTACTGCTTCCACGACTACTGCTTCTGCCACCGCTGTATCTTCTGGATCTGAAGTTTTTACTTCCGCCACTACGTCGGTCACTGCCTACTTTGCGATAATTGCTACTTCTGCCATCGTCTTTTGTAAGATCTTTTAACTCGACTTTAGCTTTTACTATTCCACGCTCATGGGTTGGATCTGTAAATATCGGGCGAAGTTCGTTTGCCATCCAAGCCGGATAAAATCCTTCTCTGGCTTCTTTCAGTAATAAATGTGCATTGGTGTAACGAGCTGAAAAATGCCCGATTACCAATAACTTTGTTTTTGCTTCCGTTGCTACTCTAGCTGCATCTTTTGCAGAAGAATGTCCGGTTTCTGAAGCTTTATCTGATAAAGAATCACTAAAAGTTGCTTCGTGATATAGAATATTGGTATTCATTCCCAGTTTAACTGCATTTGGGCAATATTCGGTATCAGTTACATAAGCAAAGCTATCGCCCGGGCGCGGATGGCCGACTATGTCTGAAGACTTTACCACTGTACCGTCATCCAGAGTTACATCTTGTCCGTCTTTCAGGTCTTTGAAATGTTGATCTTCGGTAACACCCATTTCTGTTGCTTTCTCAGCATCAACTTTTCCCGGCTTATCTTTTTCTTGAAATCGATAACCTAAGCAATATCTTCTGTGTTTAAGCGCTCTGGCTTCTACATAGTAATCTTCTTCATCAATTACTCTGGCTTCATCCGTGCCTTCTTCTACTTCAATGAAGATGATCTCAAAGCCAAGTTCTACACCTGAAAAATTTAAATTCCATTCCACATATTCTTGTATTCCTTCCGGAGCTACAATTCTAAGTGGTTTATCTCTTCGTTGTAACTGCAACGTTGATAATAACCCAATCAACCCTAAGTAATGATCAACATCGAAATGTGAGATGAATATACATTCGATTTTAGAACGCTTGATACCTGCTTGAAGCATTCGCATTTGTGCATTTTCTCCGCAATCGAATAAAAACACACTCCCTTCTCGCCAAAGTGCTACTGCAGGTAAATGTCGTACTGCTGTTGGAGTTGCTGAGGCTACGCCCAATGGTACTACTATCATTTCTGTCTCCCGTTAAGTTTATATGTGATGAGGAATCGCGTTCATGCTATCCTCAAATGCTGTATTTAAATTTCAGCCAGTTCTTGTTCTAGTATTTGTTTGTTATACATGTTAGTGTAATGTCCTTCTTGGGCTAGTAGTTCTTGATGACTGCCAGATTCTACAATGTGCCCGTCTTTTAAATAATATATCACATCTGCATCTTTAATAGTAGAAATACGATGACTTATCATTATTGTTGTCCTTCCACTCAATTCTTGCCTTAAATGTTTAAGGATTGCTTCTTCCGTCTTCGTATCAACCGCACTTAATGAATCGTCGAAAATTAAAATGTCAGGGTCTTTTATTAATGCCCTTGCAATAGCTGTACGTTGTTTTTGTCCACCTGAAAGAGTTATTCCTCTTTCTCCCAACATAGTCTCAAATTTTTTCTCAAAATCCAAAATATTCTCTTTAACCTGAGCTTTTTCTGCGGCAGCTTCTACCATTTCTGTTGTGGCATTCTCAATACCGAATGCAATATTTTCCCCAATAGTATCAGAAAACAGAAACGTATCCTGAGGTACAAAACCAATGGATAATCTTAATTTTTCAAGATTTAAAGACTTTACATTTTTTCCATTAACTAATACTTCTCCTTCCACAGGGTCAAAAAGTCTCGGAATTAGTTGAACCAAGCTGGTTTTACCTGAACCTGTTCTACCAACAAATGCGATATTCTGACCTGCTTCGATTTTGAAGCTCACATCTTTAATCACATTAGTTTTTGTATCAGGATATTTGAAGCTCACATTTTTGAACTCGATACTTCCCAACGGCGACTCTTTAACTGATGATTGTAAATTCTCTGAAGTTTCAATTTCAACAGGTTGATCTAATACTTCTTCAATACGATTCCATGACGCTAACGACTTTTGAAACCTATTGGTTGTATAGCCTAGAGCAGCAACAGGCCACGTTAAATAAGCTACATAAATTAGAAACTCGGCAATATTCCCTACCGTCAAAATTCCTTGAATAATCATCTCGCCGCCTTTCCAGATAACAATCAAAAGTGAAATACCAATAAGAAAGTTTAATGCCGGATGAAAGAGTGATTCGATCATATCCAGTCTTAACTTTTTCTTACGATAAGCTTCACTCATTGTCTCGAACTTTTTCTGTTCGTTATCTAATCTGTTATACGCTTTAATCAATCTTATACTGGAAAAAGTCTCTTTAGCCTGACCTGCGAGTTCAGAATATTGCTCCTGTATAATAATAGAATGTTTGTGGATATAGCCAGTAATCCAATACGCAAATACTGAAATAAATGGAAGCGGAATCAACGCCCAGATCATTAAGTCTTTGCTAACTATGTACATCATCGTGATCACAAAACCTGCTCTGGTAACTGTATTAATGCTATACATGATTACCGGACCGTAATATTCACGTACTTTATTTACATCTTCTGTAGCACGAACGTATATCTCTCCGGATGAAAATTTTGCGTAAAATCGCTGAGGAAGTTTCATGAGCTTTTCTAGAATTTCGTTCCTCATGTCAAACTCAACTTTTCGAGAAGAAACGATCAAAGTTTGGCGTGTAGCAAAAAGAAGTATTCCATACAAGGCGACTGCACCAATCAAAAATCCTGCATTTTCGGCTAGAATAAGTCCCGCTTCCGTAGAGAAAAGCGTAGAAAAAAGTGTTTCAGCCCCATCATAATCAGCATCTTTCAAAGCTTCCACTTCATCCATAGTTTTTCGGATAAGCCCCGGAATCCAAACTAAGAAGAAGTTAGCACCCGTTAGGAACAATGTTCCTAATACGACTGACCATCGATACTTCTTTAGATAACTATTTAATCGCTTAAGAGTGCTCAATGGAACTGATTTTTGTATTCTGGATTTTCAGACAGAGAATTTATCTAACCAAAATTTTCCAATTGCTAACCCGGATAAGTAGGCTGATTCTACAGAGTCTCCATTCATATAACTTCCAACCAAAGCTATCGGTGCATCGTGCCCGTCTACTTCCATAAATGGATAAGGAAGCGGGTTAATGGCTTTGCTGTATCTCCAAAAATGCAATTGTTTCCATTCCGGTAATGCACTCCATCCACCTAAAATCCCAGTTAATTCATCTAAAATGATCTCTTCTACTTCTTCAGGATTGGAATCTCTATGTTTATCTGCAAATTCTGCTGTTGTATGAATTACAAAAGAACATTCTGAATCCCCTTCTCTTTTAGAAGCTTCATTTGTGATAAAGTCAATAACATGGTTGTCACAATTCATCATTGCCCATTCAGGAATTTCAGCTGAACCATAGCCTACCATTAGTGAAAAAGTAGATTCGTACTCCACACTATCAATTTTACTGACCAATTTTAAGGTTTGTATTTCATCAATTGTGGTGTTTAAAATAGCATAAGCTTGTTTTGATGGCGTAGCAATGATAACGGCATCAAAATTTTCCGCAATACCTGTAGGAAAGTTCAACATCCATGAGCGTTTTTTTGTTCTGTCTTCCCCAATATGGGTAACGCCGCTTACTTTTGTTTCTGTTCTCACATCAACCATTCGAGCGAGTCTTTTACCAACTTGGTTTATCCCATTTGGAGCAATGTATCTTTTCTTAGTAAGCTTAACTTGTGTTTGCTCGCCATCTTCATTCAAATGGATAAAAGGACCTTTCCACGGTTTTAGTATTCCGATTTCAACTAATTCATTAATAAGAGGCTCTATTTTTGAAGAACTAACTTCTAAATATGGAAGCCCATGATCAACTTTTGTAGCGTTTTTATTGCCTGCATATCGGGTAGCAAGTCTGCCGCCATATCCTCCGCTTTTCTCAAACACTACTATTTCATGGCCTGATTCAGCAAGTACTCTACCCGCTGTTAGCCCTGCAACCCCTGCTCCAATTACTGCAATCTTCATTTCTATTTAAGATTTAATTTGTTTGATGAAATTCGATTTTAAAATATTATTTAAACATTTTAGTCATTCCTGCGAAGGCAGCGCCAAAGGCACTCCCATGGAGGAATCTAAATTATGCTATGGGAATTACAAATCATTAATAATAACAATTTAGATTTCCACAAAGTGATGCCTATGGCACAGGCATACGCCGTGAAATGACCTTTTATATATTTATGTTTTTCAATAAAGAATTCATTAGTTAGTTAATTTCAAAAATTGTAACTCTTGGCTTAACCGCCTCTTTCGCTAATAATGCCGGCCAATAAGCTACTACATCACTCGCCTTAGGTCTTCCACCTGCAAAACCTGTAACTCCACTTGGTCCTGTTAGAATTAAAGGAGCAATTTCCATTCCAAATCGATTTAGATCTTCTTTCTTTGGTCCTGTAACTGAAATTCTCATTTGAACTTCATCCAGATCTGCGTTTGAAGGATCATCGGTTGGAGGTTCTTCACTCACTCCGTTATAACCAATATATTCTTTATTGAATTCAGTTAGATTCAATCCTAGTGCTTCCGCTCTTTTCTCAAGTATTTCAGCGCCTTTTTGAGCTTTTTTCAACGCATCCGGCCAGCAATAAACGAGCGTAGCTGAAAGTTTGTATCCATCGTTATAGCTTGCTGAAACTTTATACGAATCTGTAAAAGGCATTCCGGTTATTCCAAATACCCGAACTCTGTTCTTAGAGATATCTTCTACATGGATTGACGTAAAATCAGCTACAACATCCGGTGTTATATAATCTTTTGGATCTCCAATCTCATACATCAACTGTTCTTTAACCGTTTGGGCGCTTACCAATCCTCCCGTGCCTTCGTGCTTAGTTACGAAAAATTCTCCGCTTGGGTATGCTTCCACAATTGGAAACCCGATGTCTGTAAAATCTTCGACTTTTTCCCAGTCAGTGAAATTTCCGCCGGAAGCCTGAGCTCCGCATTCCAAAATATGTCCGGCAATAGTTCCTACCGCCATTTTATCAAAATCATCAGATTCCCAACCAAACTCATGAATCATTGGTGCTAACGTAAGTCCCGTATCTGTAACTCTTCCCGTAATTATGACATCAGCGCCTAATTTTAGAGCTTCCACAATCGGTTGGCATCCGAAATAAATATTGGCACTAAGTAATTGATCTTTTACCGTTGTGATTGGCTCTCCGGTTTCCATGTTCTTAAGTGCATGTCCATCAGCAATTAACTCATCAATGTTTGGGAGGATATCATCGCCGTCAACAACTGCTACTTTAAGATTTTTATACCCTTTTTCTTTGGCAATTTTCAGAATCTCATCTTTACAGGCTTGCGGATTTACACCACCTGCATTACTTATAACCTTGATTCCATCTTTTTCGATCTCAGGCAAAACTTGTTCTACCACACCTACAAAATCCCGGGCATATCCCCAATCCGGGTTTTTCATCCGTTGCTTCTGCATGATAGACATCGTTACTTCCGCCAGATAATCCATCACTAAATAATCTATGGGTCCTTTTTTTGCCTGATTTACAGGTGCTATCGGGAGATCACCCCAAAAACCTTGTCCGGATGCGATGCGAATAAATTCTTTCACGAAAACTAATCTTGATTGAGTCTTTTTATTTGGCTTGAATATCGTGAAAAATAGATTGGTAGTGAAATAAAAAAACTCCGTCTTTCAAAACGGAGTTTGTGATGAACTTAACATGTTCAGGTTAGTAAGGACGGGATAAACCTAACACAAAATTATTGGGACTAAACCACATGAATATGTGGTAATTAATATTTATTTGATCAGAGTCCTGATTCCTAGGCTTCTGTTTGCAATGTTAACAGCGAGTTTGTGATGAACTTAATATGTTCAGGATCAAGACTTGAATTGGCGGAACTCTCAGCTGGGCTGAGAAGACCGCACCAGCGAGACGCTGGCGCTAGGTTG
>TARA_R110002110_G_scaffold2510_2_pt1 | contig 34542 bp, 40 predicted proteins | sample TARA_R110002110 | Tara Oceans TARA_R110002110 (sample SAMEA4397330) | marine metagenome | biome: Polar Biome; feature: [SRF] surface water layer (ENVO:00010504); material: water (ENVO:00002006), including particulate matter (ENVO:01000060) such as... | depth 5 m | reverse complement strand
AAAGTGGATTTACAAAAATATATTCTAGAATGGGTGTCTGCCTTATACACTAGCAGGTACCCCGTTGAAATTCACCCCATGGGGGTTCGTTCTCGTTGAAAGTTGACCTATATAATAGTTCAACAGCTTGAGGTAGCTAGCTACCCGTGCTCACCTCACCAATAGTCAACTAATAGCACAGCTATTAGACAGCTAGAGCTACGCTCTACCCTTTGCCTATGTGGTGTGGCTCTGCACTCTCAAGCAGTCTCCTATCATACAGGCGGGTGTAGTCTATTTCATAGACATACCCCTACTCAACTGACAACTTCACCCTCACCCCCAGCTCTGCTACCGCAGACCCAAGTGGGGCTCATTTCCGGGTACCTACTAACAATCCCGTACTAGCTATTAGCTACGAATTACTTCGTAGTCGTATCCTTAGGATACACTCCCAAGGTAGTAGGGAATAGATACTACCACAACCCTAATCAAGGAACTTGATTATGCTTGAAGGTACTATTACCAACACCTTCGCAGGTAGTCGCCGAGGTCAGAAATGGGTTTACACCCTTGACGACAACGGCAACCGTATCCAGACTAATAGTCTTAAGGTTACTGTTTCGGACACTGAAGAATTGCCAGCAATTCTTACAGCATCCAGAATAGCCAAAGCTGGTAAAGCTTTGCCAAACCTTAAGTTTATTAAGGATACTGACTACCGTAAAGCTAGTCCCGAAGATATAGTCTTCGAAGAGTCACAGCAGATTTCTGCTGTTTATAAGCCTCTTCCGAAGAAGATATCATTCTAGGACTGCTTTAGCGATAGGTAAAAAGGACTGTGATTCCACAATCGTGGATTGCGAATTGACGCTCTGATACGGCTTAGGCCGTATCGAGTATCAGTCCTTTTTACAAATAAGGGTATGTAGTACAACGAGCAAGGAATAAGGAGATATGAAGAATACACAGACTAAAGTAATAAGTAGTGGTAAGAAGACTAAGCAAATAGTTGTTCTTACTACTGTCAAGAACAGGACTAACCGTAAGGGTCAACCTTACAGGGAGTCAGTTACCAAGCATGTGACTTTGAACTATAAAATAGATAATGGTGGCACAATTGAGAAGGTTTAATCCGAGACATTTCGGATTTAGCTTTTATATTGAACTAGCTATCTATCTGTTCTTGGCTATATGGGGATTAACAATAACTATTGCTGTTATTGATATGTGGTTATCTTTATGATGACCAACCCTATCCCAAATTGGCGTAGGGTTGACTTACTTGAATGGGCTTTTAGGAAGTTTCCTTTTAGCCCAAAGAGTAAGTTCAATGGTATGAAGAAAGACCAATTATGGGCAATATGGTTCAGCTCTCAAAATAAGAATAGCTCACTTAAGTTTGATGCAAAGGGTAAAATATTTGTTGAGTTTTAAATTATAGGCATCTAAGAATGCAAAACTAGTTGTCCATGAGGCAACCTATAATCAAAATGGATGCCTTTTGCCAATGGACTCGAGGTCAACTGACTATAAGGTAAGTGCAGTGAAAATCTGTAGGGCATCCATAAAGAGTCTAAGTCGATGGACTATAAATACTATGCGTTCCAGAGTTATTAGGTTAACTTGTCCATGCGAATTGGCAAAAAACCTAAAGATGTTATGTAGGGAAAATTCGTATCCGGTGGTACAGGGATAGGAGTGCCAGAGTGAACTGGCTCGTGCGAGATGTCGACCTTAAAGGTATCCAAACTCTCCTGCATATTATTTGGGTGTTGAAGCTAACAGTAATAAAACCGACTGTGTGAAATTGATATAAAGCCGGATACACCCAATTTATTTGAGTATACTGAAACAAATCTTCAGCATTTCCCTTTTAATGGGTGATCTTTCATTGGTTCATATTGGTCTCCAATATGTATATACGCTGAATTGATGAGTAGGTATACTCAAACTTTTATTTGAAAATTTATCTTATTGCAATGAGATGAATATAGTGATGTGGCTGAGTGACCTTTCTATCAAGGGTTAAGGCACAAGATTGGGAAGATATTCCACATTAGATAATAGGAAATGATTATTTAATGAACTAATTAACCATTAGAATCTTGGTATAGATGAATGTAAACTAACTATTTGGTTAGCTTTGTTAGGTAAATGCAGAAATGTAGATATACCTCTTGATACTGGTAGTAACCTTTGTTTGGGGTTCCAGTAGATTTATAATTTATGGTAAATGCAATAACCGTAATTATCAGGGTAAGATAATTAAGACTATTGAATTATGGATACATAAATAAATCGTGCAAAGTATAAAAACTGAACACATCTAAACGCAGGTTGGTAAATCCTGTCATCACTCTTCAAATTACAGACTTCCTTGAAATAATATTTCAGGGGAGTCTAATATTTCTTTTTTTTACATTGACTGAAGTGTAATCAGTCATAATTATATAAGTTCAACCGTAGCTGGGTAGGACAATTGTCAAGCCCCAGTGATGAACTTTAGGGAGTCAGTTAAGGTATACCGATTCAACTCCGTAAGCGAACTCCCTTAGATTTTAATTAACCAACATAAAAGAGGATAAAAATGATACCAAATAAAATGACTATTGTATTAACATTGTTTTCAATTTCAAACATCGGAGGATGTTTAATGTGTGTACATAAGGTACATACACTATGGTGCTATTGGCACTGGATAGGAGCAAAATGGTAATGAAGAATGCATTTAAAAATAGAACAAAATCTAACATCACTGTGAAGGGATTGCAGGAGCAATTCCCAGATAGGGTTTTAGGTGTAAAAGCCTTAAACAAAGGAAAAGTAGCAGTGATTATTCCTAACGGGCGTATTGTTTTTGACAATCGCCATAATACTAGAGGGTCATAATGTCTAGAGTAAGTGAAGCGATAGAATCAACAATATCAATTCTTGAACATATAGGATATAACCAAGAAGATGCTATTAATTTAGTTCAAAACGACTATAAACAGGCTAAAAAAGAGATAGACGACTACTGGAACTGGGTCGATGACCGAGTAGATGAATACTCTAGTATGACAATTAAAGAGATGATATGATAAATTTAACCCATGATATATTTTTAATAGCTTTATTGCTTGTGGTATGTGGATTACTCTGGTATCGAGGTTTTCTTTTAAAAAGAAGACTTCGGTATTGGAGGGATCAAGCCTTAATGCATAATGCTGTTAATAGAAAGAGTAAGTATGAACATCATACTACGAGGGCACCATGGATAAGAAAATAGAAAACTTCTTAGTAGAAAAATCTTTTGTTATAAAGCAAAAGGTTATAAAAACTAAGGACAGAAATGATAAAGTTTCTGATGAGTTACAATATAGGATGGTAGGTATTTATCCATCTTATAATGAAGCTGCTTTTATTCTAGTTAAAGCTAGACAAATAGCAAGTGATGAAAGATTTAGAAGAGAGAAGAAGAGTAAATCTTCGGTATCTCTACCTTTATTTTCCATCAGAAAAACGGATAATCCCGTAACAACCCAGAGTGTTGGTAAATACATTAATTCTAGTGTATATATTAATGCTCGCAGCAAAAATGGAGGCTAATATGGCTGAAGTTCGTTATATGGCATACCACACTGGTGGTGTTCCTAAGACTGTGGATGCGTCCACCCCTGCTGAGATTGCTGAAAAAGAGGGTTTTGGCATCACGGATAACCAAGTGGCTATCTATGTTGGTGGCAAAGCCGCAACCGCTAATACTCGTCTTAAAGACGGGCAGGTTGTGTCTTTTCAGAAGGCTAAGCAAGAGTCTGGGAACGATCAGTAAAATGGTTGTCTGAACCGTATGAGGGCTTTTTATTTTTAACTGTAAACAAATTATGTCTATAATGTTGTTTAAAACCCGAAAGAGTTAAAAATAGAAGGCCCAAGTACATAACAATTAAAGGAGTATATATGTTAAACGAAGTAAAACATAATAAATTAACAGTTAAAGATGAATTAACATTTAAATCAGACTTAAATACAGTAAGTACAATGAATATTAAAAAGGTTTTAAGTAAGATATTTATGTTTAATTATAATAATGATGATTGGAAAGCATTTTTAGATGAATATGAATTTATATATGATAAAAAAAGACAATTCCTATTATTAATAGTAAGAAATACAAGATTAAGGCTGCGTAAATATCTATATTTACCACCTTTATATGTTGTTTTTCCTCTACATAACTCAGCTTCATGGGATATAGAGTCTCAAAAACATAGATTCATACAAAAATGTAACCATAATGGTATATTAAGAGAAGAATCCAAAGAAAGAGCCTATTATTTAGAGAAAATGCCTTATAAAACAGCATATCATCCACATATTGATGCTGGGGGACACGCTTGTTGGGGCCAATGGTCAGAAAATCTAAAAACAGCTAAGGATCAAAGTCCTTATGCTTACTGTGAAACATTAAAAGCCTTTTTAAGTGATTATAATGGAAGAAGTCCATTTTTCAGGATAAGTCCTTATCATTATGATAGAAAAAATGATAGTGATTACGCACTAGTATTCCCACATTACCATACTAACTTATGTTACAATGGTACAACAGGAGCTAATAATGCATTAGATTTATTGCTAAATACAATGTTGGGAAGCTCTTGGATGTTGGATTTATGTGAAAAACTAAAACTAAATTACACAATATATAATTCTTTGTGGATTTATTTATTATCAACACCAGAAGAGAATACAATAAAGAACTATGAATCCTATTTATGTGAATTATTTATAAATAATGGTATAGATATAGGTTTTTCTAAACCAGTTACACATCCTAGTGAAATACCTAATAGAAGAAATCTCCCAGAAGATGATTATAGAAAACTATATGAAAAACATGATGAATGGAGAAAAGCTATTAGTCCGTATTTACCAAGTGGAATATCAAAGTATATATATATGTATGTATATAAAATAATAGGATATGAACTTAGTTTAGGAGAGGTAAAGGAAATTGAAGATTATGCAACAGTTAAATTTGATATAAATTATGAAAACTATAAACCAGAAAAACTACATGAGTTAAAAGAACTGAGAAAAAGAAATTATACTTGGCAACCTATGCTAAATAATTTTGGTAATTTAGAGAGTTTTGTAGATATAGATAAAAGATTCAAAATGTTATTATTACTTTATAAAGCTGGAAGTCTAACAAATATGTACAAAAGATTCAATGAATTCATATTGTCTCTTACTGTTCAAAAAGAAAAACAATTAGAATTAAAGGAATATAACCGAATTAAATATTATATGAATCATGAAAGTTCTTATGCGACATTAAAAAGTCAAGATATGTTACCTGAAACAATCTATGTAGAATTTAATAATGACCAGATATCAATAGGTTCTAGTGAGGCTTCTTATTTGTATCATTATAAAGAACATCAAAAAGATAATTTATTAATTGAATTATTATTTGAAATAAGAACGGAATATTATAATGTATCAAGAATGGAACATGAGAAGTTTAAGACAAAGGATGTGTTTTCTTTCATTGAGACACTTAATATTGACTTTAAATGGAATAAAAATAAAACAAATAAAGCAATAAACGAGAAAGATATATTTTATAAATGTTTCAGAAAAATCTTATCTAGAGGTGGATTTTCGCTTTTAACAGTAAAGGCACAAAAAACATTAGTTAAGATGTTAAAGGGACTGAGTAAAGATAAGATATATAAAAATGGAAATGACTTAGATTATCAAATGATAGCAACTGATATTTTAAAGGGTTTAAAACAAAGAACTGATCTTTCTATAGAACAAAGAATAGGATTATCTAAATCTTTAATCAGTTATATCTATAAAATAATACCGTCATTCCCAAAAGAAGCTGAGGACTTTAAAGATATTATATACAATATTGATAAGGGACACTTAGCATCTAGTTATAAACAATATATAAAAGAACAACATCAAACCATAAAGGAGGTACAAGATGTTCTTAACAATACCATTTCATGTCCACAACAAGGTGAACTTTTTCATAAAGAAGTTTCCATCAACTGAATGGTCTGGGCCAGCATGGTATAAGCCAACATTCAAAAAAGGAGAAAAGTTTCCATCTGGATTTAGATTGATGCATTTTCACCCTGTTGACTTAGGGCATGGTACAGCAACAACAATAGAAGCAGGAGATACGGCTAAGATACTACAATCCACTTGGGATAACTATCCAGAAACAGAGAAATGTATGATGGGTATTATACATTCTCACCACGGTATGGGTGCTTTCTTTAGTGGTACAGATGAAAAATGTCTAGAAGATAATGCACCAATGCAGAATTTTTACTGTTCTACTGTAGTGGCAAGTAAAAAAGAAAGATACGCATTTGGTATATCTTATACAGATCAATATGATAATGCTCATGTATATGAAGCAAAATCTAATGATATAAAAGTAGAGATGCCAAAAGATAAAGACCATGCTAAATGGTCACGAATAGCAAAGAAAATAGAAGCAAAAAAGCCAGCTCCTATTTCTTATGGTTATATAAGAAACGGAGGCGATGTCAATCAAAGCAACTTATGGAATCTGCATAACTTTAATGAAAATTTAAAAACTGAAATATCTGATGGTCTTAAAGAAAATGAAGAGGTAATAACATTAAATAAGTACTCTACTGATACTGAAAATAAGCTTATAAACAGATTAAGAGAAGAAGCAGATACTCAGGTTGATCCTGATTCTGCGTTTGTTCAATCTCTTTATGAGGCATTTAATAAAAAGGAATTATTATATGATACATTTGTAGAGGAACTTAGAGACTGGGGATTAAACCCCAATGTTGTAATGAATGAATTACAGATAAGGAGTGGAAATGATACAAAAACACTTACGAAATAAAGACCTAATACCACAAAACAAGCTTGACGACATAACTGTCGTTGGGCTTGGTGGGATTGGTTCCAGCGTTGTTATGTTATTAGCAATTATGGGCTTTAAGAATATTCGTGGATACGATAATGATGTAATGCAAGAACACAATTTTGGAACAACTCTTTATCCAGAATCTTGGTATGATAAAAATGAAGAAAATAGCAAATCTAGTATGGCTGAAACTATTATAAAAAACTATGGAGGAGAAAATGTAAATAGTGAAATGTTATATCAAGAATTTACAGGAGTAGGACAGGTATTAAGCCCGAAAACTATTGTATGTACAGATAATATGAATTCTAGAAAGTTAGTATATGAATCTTGGTTAAATTATTCCAATAGAGAGGTCTTTATTGACCTAAGAATGGATGCACTTACCATGTCTTGTATTACAACAACAGAGAAATCTGATGACTATATGAGTCATTGGTTTCCACCGGGAGGTTCTGGTTCAGAGGCTCCTTGTACGATGAAACATACAATCTTTTGTGCAAATCTAATATCTGGTCTTGGTGTTAATCAATTGTTTAACTACTTGACCGGGAGACCTTTCTATCAGTATATTTGGCAAGGTCTTTCACCTTTAGATATGAAAGTTGAAGACTTTAATAGTGGAGAAGAAATAAACACTAAAACTAATATAAAAAGTGAGGAGAAATTGTATGGATATACAAGCCCGTAAAGTTACAACTAATTGGAATGAACAACCCGGTGGGTTGACTTGGTATTTTATAGGTCAACCCAAAACGGGTAAAACAACTGCAGCAGCAAACTGGTCTTCAAAAGGCACAGATGGAGTATTGGTGATAGACACCGATCTTGGAGCTGATTTTGTTGACGGAGCCAATGTTGTAACTGTTACATCATTAAACCCACCTTTTAAAGAGGACGGCGAAGATAAAAAACTTATCACACCAGATAAGAGAGGTTATTATCATCGTACTGGCTCTGATAAAGGAACACCCATGAAAGTATACTCATTATTTGAAGTATATACTTGGTTAAAGGCAAACTGGTCATCTCTTGGATACGAAACATTAGTAATCGATACTATCGATACTATTAATGAATGGATTCAAGATGCTGTCTGTGTTGAACTTGGTATCACAGCTATGGGAGAAGGTCAGTGGGGAGCTGATTGGGGTAAAGCAAGAAGGAAGAATGTTGATATTGTAAAGAGACTACAAACTCTTATGAAGAAACATAGTTCTAACTTGATACTAACTTCCCATTCAAAACAGTCCCAAATGAATGATGGTAAAATACAACTAAGTCCAGAACTACCAAGAGGATTAGGCTATGCACTTTGTGCTAAAGCTGATGTCATTGGATATGCGACCGTTATAAAAGATGATTTGATTCCAAGTGTTTCTTTTCAAGCTTATGATGAGAGAACAGTTGGTTCTAGACTAAAGCCATTAAATGGACAAATACTACCTTTTACTTACACAGATGTAAGTAAAGCAATAACAGACTATAAAGAAGAAGGAGAATAACATGGCGTTATTAAGTACAAATACAACCAGTTCTAATAGTGACTTCACAGGTTACTTTGAAGCTGGTATAACGAAAGTGGAAGACAAGTCAGCTCAATTTGATTGGGCAGATTGTTGGCTTGATGTTACATTTAATATCAAAGGCAGTCAATATCCTCAGGTACATCAAATAAAGGGTTCTTATGAAAGAAATCCTGATGGTACTCTGGAGATAAATAAAGTAATTAGACATTTTAATTACTTAAAAGACGCAATTGGTTTTACAGGAGGCATCAACACTGAAGGTAAATGGGAGACTATAGATGGAGAAGAAATTCCTGATATAGCAAAAGCTCTTAATGAGCATATTATGCATATTAATGGCACATCAAATCCTTTAATCGAACCACCCCATAACTATTATATATATATATATAAAGAGGCTCCAAAAAAGCCCGGTGATACAATATATAAAAGAGTTCTTGGAAAAGTGGTGCTTAATGATAGTAAAGGTAAGCAGGATTTAAAATCTTATGTTACCTATATGGATCAAAAAGGTTATCTGAAAAAGGCAACTGATGATGATATTAGTAATGTTAAGACAACCAAAAAGCCAGACGAGGATATGCCCTTTTAATGGTGCTATACCTTGAAGTAGCTATAGGGAGTCCTCGACAACGAGGGCTCCTTATGACACTAGGTGAATACGAAAAGAATATGAAAGAGTTCTTTGAAAAAGGTCAATATATACCGATATACAGGTCTCATTACTTATATGATGCCACTGCATATGACTTTATAATGGATAACAATCCTTTAAAAGACTATGCTGGTATAAGGTATGTAGATAACATATTAATAGATATTGATAAAAAAGACAATTCTAATGAATATGTATTAGAAAAAGCTAAGTTAGTAGTTCAAGAATTAAACAGGTTAAGCTTAAAAAAGGGAAACTATAAGATTTATTATAGTGGAACAGGTTATCATATACTTGTTTCAGCAGATTGCTTTGGTTTCAAACCAAGTGAAAATCTTCCTTATACAGTTAAACAAACAATGATTCAACTGATTAAATCAGTAGATATAGACCCAGCTGTCTATATGCGGACTTCTATCTATAGAGAAGAGGGTACTAAAAATACTAAATCTAATCTATTTAAAACAATGCTGCCTTTTGATGAATTCTTAAATATGGATTACAGTGAAATTCATTTACTAGCCATGAAACCATCTAAAATAAATTGGGAAGATGTTATGTGGGGAGATGAATCCCTAGACCAATTTATACAAACTTCAATTGAGCATGTACGCTCTTTTAAGGCCGTTCAAGAACCTACTAAAGTTGTACCATGTGTTCAACAAATGTGGGCAGAAGGGCCATCTGAAGGGAGTAGAAATAACATTATACTTAGAATTGCTTCACACTTTAGAAGAAACGGAATACCTTCTGATGCCACAAAGGCGTCCCTATTACATTGGAATAATAACCAATTAGAAGAAAGTATCATTCTAGAGAAGGTCGAAAATGTGTACAATAGTGGGTATCAGTATGGTTGTCAAGACACAGAAATGAAAGCAAGATGTAAGACTTTTTGTATTCATTATAAAAGAAAAGATTACGATATTGAAGTGAAAGACTTTAATCAATTGCAAAAAAGACTAGAAGAAAGAATGTCTACAGATTATTCTGGTAGAACTATAAACCTATCTAAAATATTTGGGTTAAAGGATATTGACTGTACTATATATCCCGGAGAATTGGTAACAATATTCGGGCCTACTGGTGCAGGAAAAACAACCGTTGCTCAAAATATAGTTTTAGGATATAATTCTGCACAGGATAAAATAGACCCCGATCAACAACTTCATACTTTATATTTAAGTTTAGAGTTAAGTGATTGGTATATGCATAAAAGACATCTTCAAATAGTTGCGGATGTAGATAAACAACAAGTAGAATCAAACTTAGAGCAAATTGCAGAAGACCATAAAGAGTTATTAGACCATATAATAATACAAACTGTACAGCCTACAATAGAAAGCATATCTTTAAAGATAAAAGAACTCGACCCTCAAGTCGTTGTTATAGATTATATAGATTTAATTGACCCGGGCCCTTCTAGAAGAGGGGAATATGAGTCAATTAGGTATATTAGTCATAGCTTATCTAATATGGCTGTGAATTGTGATATTATAATCATACAATTGTCACAGGTTAGCAGAGAGTACAGTAAAAATGATGTACTAGACCTTTACGCAGGTAAAGGTAGTGGAGCTATTGAAAATGCTTCCAGAAAAGTTATAGGTATCAATGGTCAACCCAAAGACCCTATAAAGTATTTGTCGTTATTTAAAAACTCTGATGGTGAACTATTTGAGGATATACCCTTAAAATGGAGACCATCATTTAGACTAAGGAGGGATTATGAGTGATTTATCGATAAAGAAAAGACAAACTGCAAAAGAAATAGTAGGTGAATATATGGATGTTATTATGGATTTAGCTATAACAGACTATAATGAACCAGAGAATCAAGAAATTATTCTAAAGCTAGAAAAACAAAGAGATACTCTACAGGTAAAAATGAAAGATAAAGTACAGTCAATTGATTTTTTCTCTCAAAATATAAAGGAGAGAGATTATTTATTGTCTGCTGAAATAGAAGCACATAAAGATGAAGTAGAAAGATTAAGAAATAGACAAAGAGCATTAACTGCTACTAGTGATTATCTTAATAAGGTCTTACTACCTCTAATTATTGAAGAAATTGGAGATGAAAATGGAGTTTTAGAAACGAATACTGCAAGGTATAAACTATATGAAACATATGGTTCAGTTATAATAACTGATCAGTCTGCACTAGCTGATGCCTTCATAAAAACAGAAATAGTGCAAAAAGTAGATAAAGCAAAACTAAGAAAAGTCTGCATGAGCACAGCTCGTGAAGGCGGTATTTTTCCTAGTGGAGCAACAATAACCAAAGTTAAAAGAGTAAAAAGGTCATAATGGGATACATCCTTGATATTAAAAAGTGTAAAAATGGTATAAACATAACATTCTTTACATTAATATCGTTTGGATTTGTATTTTACAATGCAGACGATCAAGATGAATCTCAGTTTGATTTTGTATTATTACAAATACAACTCTGGAAACTAGAAATGTCATTAGAACTAGGAGTACATAAATGAAATTACTTTTTAACCCGTTTAAAAATAAAAAAAGAAGAGATAATAGTCCAATATGGAACAGATTGAATATTCTAGGTAATTTTACTTGGAAAAATAAAGAAATGATAGATAAGTTACAGAATACTGTTATTGACCAAATAAATCATGTTGATGAATTATTCTCAATAATAGATAAATTATCTAATACTGTTAATGAATTATCATTAATAATTGAGAATCTATCTAAACCAAAGAAAAGAGGAAGGCCAAAAAAGAATGCCAATTAGTGGAGATGATGCTGGTATTGAATGTGTAGATTGTAGCTCTACTACAACTATATATGAAGAATATGGCACTTCAAATAGTGATGAAAGTGAATTAGGATTAATGTGCCCAAATTGTGGACATAGTGAAACTCCTGAAGAATTTAATCACAGATTTGGAGAAAATTAAACAAACCTAGAGAGTCTCACTCACTTCTCCACATATCATATGCAATTCGCATAACTTGATGTGGGGCTCTCTAATCTTTAAGGAGGTACAATGAGTATACTGAAAGATTTAAAAGACCAAGAAAATACAGCTAAACTATTGGCTGATAAATTTGAAGGCAGCATAAAGATTGGTTCTGATGCTGATGGAGATTTTAAATCTAGAAACACTTCTAGGATAGATATAGCACAACTAAAAGCTGAAGAATATCTAGAGAGTAAAAAAATAATATATAAGAATATAGGATTTGATAGTAAAGATGATAGGATACCATCTCAAGTATGGTTTAAAGTCCCACAATTCATTAGATGTTTACCCGATATGTTTATTCTTTCTAAAGATAAATTTAATTTTTTAGAAATCAAAGGATGTAGAGATTCTGTTAAGTTTAAAATTGATGATTTACATCAATATAATCTATGGAATGGAATAGCACCTGTATATATGTTTATATACTCAGCATCACTTGATAAAAAGTATGTAATGAGTTTAAACTTAATATGGGATAGCCTAGCTTTAGGTGAGTGGGGAAGATATAAAGATAATAACAAATTATACATAAGTATAAAGTGTGAATATTTAGAAGACTATAGTAGGAAGTAATGAAGAAAGAGGATTTTAAAGAAGTATTAATACCTGTACATGGTAGATTTTGGCAAAGAGCTTATAAGAAGTTAATGGCTAAGATAAGTGCTTTAAAGTCCTCTTTAAAAATACGCTCAATAAAGAATGGAGTAATTTTTAATGTTACATTACCTGAGCTAAAGGAAATGTTTTTAAAAACCTACGGATCAAAGTGCAGATATTGCACTAAAATATTGTCATATAAAAATATAGCATGTGACCATATAATTCCACTAGCAAAAAGTGGAGATAGTATTATAAGTAACCTACAATTAATATGTAGAACTTGTAATACAAGAAAAGGCCCACTTAATGAAGAAGATTTTAATTTACTAATAAATTTAGTAATTGATTTACCTGATGAATTGAGTGCCTATGTAATGCGTAAACTTGCCAAAGGAGGCAGATATTGAAGAATGCATATAAAGTAATAACAGCTGAGGAAGCTAGTAAACCATTTACTAAAGAACAAAACGAGCAACACATAGCCGCAGAAAGTGCTTATAGGCGTGGCTATCGTCACGGATACTCAAGTGCTATAGATGATTCTCCACAAGGAGCGATGAATCATTTGTTTCACTTCTTTAATACTAAGTTAATGAAGTGGAGTCACTTTAAAGACTCAAAAAGTAAAGCAGGTCAAGTAACGGTATTTCCACCAGAAAGTGGGGAAGCTCAAAATGGGCATAAATGACCAAATAGTAAACCTTATTAAAGAAAGATTAGCCAAAGGAGGCAAACATTGAACATAATAAACCATATTTTAACTAGTCCAACACAAAAAAGAAAGAAAGCTGGAAGAAAAACCAATTCTTTAGGTGCTGATTATTATCTAAGATACTGCACTAAATGTAATTATGTTTGGGAAACAAACACGAGAGCCGGTGGTAATAGTAAATATAAAATTATTATATACCATGAAGATTTTCCAACATTTGGTAAAAAAAGAGAGCTCTGTAAAAAATGTAAATAATAATTTAAGGGGGTTGTATAACTTTAATTATAACACTAAACATGAAAGGATTCTATTTAGGTATGGATGATTATCATGAGGTTACGAATTAAAGCAATATTGCTGGTTGGCACCAAACCCCCTTATATAACATATTTGGCTAAGAGGCGTTAGGGGACGGACACTTCATAGATAACAATAGCACTTTAATCTAGTTTGTTCTTTCTTATAAGGAGTGTGAGTTGAAAGAAAGGGTCGAAAGTTCTACTCTTAGCCAATTAATTTAAATAAAGGAGAAAAAAAGATACTATGAAAAAGAAGATATATTTACACAAAAAAAGTGAAGATTGTGACCCAACAAAAGAAAAGCATGCATCTGTAATGTTAAGCAGAGATGAGCTATATGAATTAGGTATGACATTGGATAATAAATTAGGTATATTCTTTGGCAACCTGTCAAAAGAATTAGATTCAATGGATAGTAAAAGAATTGAAGAAGAAATACTCCAAAGAGAAAACCAAACATGCCAAGAAGGGGCAAACTGTGACTAGTTTACCAATGGCACTGAAACATTGTGCTAATTGGAATACTGGTAAATGCTCAGGTGTATTATTTGTGAGAGGAGAAGACTCAGGTCAGATTTTTCAAATAATAAATAGTGAATATGAGGGGAAAGACTGCTTTGTTGACTCAAAGAAAGGATGTTCCTATTATAAAAGTTGTGTTAGGCCAGTCTTAACATGATTCGTATCGAAAGAAGAAGGGGGGAATTGTAGCTCTCTATTCCCCTCTTTACTGCTTTAAAAAATTGCTGTCCGTATATCCAGCAAAATTACTCATCAATCATTTTATTAGCAATATATCCAGTTCCCAATAACCCTGCACCTCCAAAGATTTCAGCTCTATTTTTATTAAAATGAGAAATATAATCAGTATACAAAGGACTGTTGTTAGGGTTTTTTACAATACTATCATATTCATCAGTAAGCTTTTTCAAATTGATATTATCTTGCTTAGAATATGGGTTTATTTTCATTAATTCTTCAACATCTTCAGCTCTTTTTTCATACTTAGCCTTGTGTTTTATTACGCCCTGATTTACTTTTGAATTAAATCTCATCCCTTCTGCTAGTTCATCTCTTGCTATATCTGAATATTTGGGAGAAGCTTTTTCTTTTATTAAATCATCTAAAGCTTTTTTAGCCTCTGGTACCTTTATTGTTCTTGAGGTACTAATGTTTAAAGTATTCTTAGGGGATATTTGAACTCCGAATAAATCAGGTCTATCAGAAGCTGAAAACTTAACATGACCCGGTTTATTAGAAGACCACTTTATAAGCCCTTTATACCCTCCCCAATCATATCTTGGCTTAATAGTGGGTGATAAAGCAAAATAAACATCAGTGCCTTTATTGGTCACATTAAACGATGGTCTTAATCCTGCTGCTTTTATAGCATCCATAACATTCTTCGCATTCTCAACACCCTTCTTTCCCAATTGATTTATATTCGTCATTACATTGTAAGCTCTTTCATCGAATTGAATACCTCTAAAAACATCTGATGCTGGTATATTTTTATAAACTGCAAAGTTATCATATTTTACGGGCCTACCAATAACATTTGTTTGATCCATTTCTAGCTGCCTTAAGGTTGCAGGACTATGTATTTGCTTTGCTCCCTCTCTATTGGTCATCTGAACATAGGATTCACTCTTCATACCTTTCCTATTTATATAATTCTGTAATCCAGTGTTCTGGTACAAGTCTTTTCCATACATTTGATTGTTTCTATAATCATTAGTCAGCTTTTCATGGACTTTCTTTTTTGCATTTTTTATGATACCCGTGGCTGTCTTTTTATCTATATCTCCATAGAGATATCTTTTAACTGTTAATAATTGTATAGCATCTGCCTCTTTTGCTATCTCTCTAGCCGTTGAGGACATACCTGTCGTTTTTAATGCAAGAGACTTTGATAAACTTGACCCTTGATCAAGCATTCTTAAAGAACCCTTTCCTGCTTCCTGAACCGCAAGTCCAAGCTTACCACCACCCTTAACTCCTTTACCGTAAAATCCTTTTAAAAAATTATTCATAGAGCCAGTAAAAACAGACCTTGCTCTACCTCCTTTAAAAAGAAGACCCTTTAAGAGACTTCCACCTCCAACTGCCATTGACGCCATTGATGCAACAGATACCAATTGAAGTAAGTTATCACTGATATTATTCTCCTTTTTTATATCCTTTAACATTATCCTGCTCCGCTAAAATACTCAGAGACCCTTGCTCCGGGGGGAGTCCAAAACTCTTTACCTTTTTCTTCCTCATCTTTTCTCTTTTTAGTCAGTCTCTTTGTTGCGACTACTGGTATTCCAGTTAACTTATCAATAGCATAATAAGGATTGTCTGTTAATCCACCGGGGCCTACAAGGTCTCTAGCTAATCTTCCAAAAGGGAACATTGTCCAAGCATAATAATTGCCCATCTTTTCCCAGTCACCATTAATTAATCCATTTAGAATTGGCCCAGATAACCTAAATGACGGTGGTGTTATGAGCTGTAATGGAGCCATAGATGTGGGGTAAGCACCAAAGAAAGCTCTGTCTCTATCTTTATCATTACCAAAGAGCCAATCACCCAAGTCTTGAAACCAAGCATAAGGCTGTGGCATCTGTGAACCAAATAAGGAATACATAAACATAGAACCAAGTGCTAATGACACCATATCTGATACCATTAACCTCTTAAACCTATCGAATTCAACGCTATGTGGCTTTATACCGTATATATTAGCCTCTCTAAGTACTTTATTTCTAAATCTTACACTATTCCATGCCCATAATTGGAATCTTGTCATAACCTTACCCATACTTGTCCCAGCAAATAATGGCCTAAAAGGCACACTATATAAAAACTGAGTAGCCTTAACCCCTCTTTTACCAAGCTCAATCAAGAATGGGTGGTCTTTTTTGAGGATACCACCACCTAATTTATCTCTAGCCTGTATATAATGAGCTATAAATGAGTCTCTACGCAGTGCTCTCTCTGGTAATGACATAAACTTACCAGCTACATCCATTATACTTTGACTTAATCCATGCCTCTTCATTAGGTCTTTAAACTTTACATCAGGAAGATCAGGTTGTTTTACTATTGCTTGTTTAAAATCCCTAAGAAATGAATTCCATTTTTGTCCAGTTAGTTTTGGGTTGGCACCAATCTCACGAATTATGAATTCTTCAATGATGCCTAGCTCTCTGACCCAATTATTCACATCGTCCCAATTTTTAAAATTAGAATCAATGTTTCTTCTTAAATACTCCATATCTTTTGCTTTTCTAAAATTGTTCCAGCCTGCATTAATAACTGTCAATGTAGAACCACCTAAATAGTTACCCACACTAGATTTAGGGTGAGCAAGTAATGTCGCTAATGAATATTTAGCTTCAGCGTTTCCAATATTAATAACAGTTTGAGCATCAATGCGGCCTAAACTTTTTAGCTCAGGTGGTAAATCTTTACCAACTAAATTCAACTTTTTAGCAATAGTATCAAATCTTTTTGCAACCATATTATCAGCAAAGGCACTATATAAAGTACCTTTTATGTTCATATTCTTATCTTCAAACATCTGACTTGGTATAATAGATGGAAACCCAAGTGACTGCTGAGAATATAGCTTAAAGAAGTTCATCCAGCTGGTTTTTAAATCTGCTGGCATATCTTTATGCTTATTAGCAAACTTCACGATAGTCTCACGAGCCATTAATTGTCCGACTTGTCTATAAAGCATTCTGTTTATACTGTTTGTATACTCTAAATAAGCTTCTGGCCCCATACTCCAGCCGTCAATATGATTCTCTCTTGAGAACTGACTACCAATTTTACCTGTATTTTCAAACCATGCAATCTGTTCTTTAACATCTTGCTTCTTCTGATGTCTTATTATAGCATCAGTAACAGTTTCCCAAGCTTCATTCTGTACATCCATCTCTATAAAATCACCAGATAACTGCTTTGTTTGCATGTATACCTTAGCTATCTTTTCTTTCTTTTCCTTTTCAGGTAGATTGCTTTCCCAAATAGTTTTAATCTTCTTTTTTAAATCACCCGTGACCACACCTTTTTCAAACATCTTTGATACATGCGGGAAATATCCAAATAAAGCTTTTTTATCACCAACAAAACCTTCATAACCTATCTTACCTGTTTGTACTAAAGGCATCCTAGTTAGTGAGGAACTAGCTCCATTTCTCAATGTCTTTCTTATTGGGTTTTTATCCCCAGCAAGTCTCTCTGCATGTCGTAACTGCTGTATCTGAAAGCTAAGTATTATTTTACGCATACCATCTATACCTATTTTACTTTCAGGCATTGGTTTTCCATGCTTCATGTGGTCAAGGAAAAAATCTAATACTTTTTTGCGATTAAATATTGGAATCTCTGTTTCATATCTAGAACCTGAGGCATCAACGCCCTGAATATAATCAATCTTTCCACCAGTAGTTTTATTTGCAAAGGTATTTATAAAATCCACATCACCTACTAACTTAGTATGGTTCTCGTGATTCTTTATTGCTATTAAATCTTGAATCTCACTTACTATCTCTTTAGCTGGCCGTCTTTCTCCACCTACTAGAGTTAATAATCTATCGCTATTTTTAGCCCATTCTATTTTTTCTGACCAGTCTGACAATCTTTTTTCATAAGTCTGTGCATATTGTTCTGATATTGAATCACCTGATTGAGCTTTTGCTCTCAATCTTGGAACTTCATTGATAGCTTCAGCTTCAGCAACAGAATACCACCATAAATCTTCACCTAATTCTGTTGTCATATATTTTTCAGTTTTTTCAGCCCAATCTCTTTCTTCTCTTTGTGATTGCATAGTACCTAATTCTTGAGAAAGATATATATGATTTTGTATTTCTCCCATCCATCCTTGTGCTGTTTTAGCTTTTCCTGTTATCCAATTACCATATTTATCTTTAAAAATAGTTTCAGTCTCATTCCATTCTATTTCATGTCTCATTATATCTCGCTCAATAGCCTCTGGAAACATATGATAATATCTTTTTGCTATCTTGGGGAATTTATCTTTTACCTTAGCAAAGGTTTTCTGAAACCAAGTACCCTCTCTATGGCTTTTAAATATATTATTTACAATCTTCCAGTCACTACCTGACATTGTATTAATATCTTTATTAATCATGTCTCTTACAATTAAATGCAGGTTTTCAGCAGTCTTAGGCCCATAATAATCTAGATGACCTCTCATTTCATTGTAGACTTTTGTCATAGCAGGATCAAGTTTCCCTTCACTTAAACCCTCAAAAGGAGCATACTCATCTAAATACTTTTTAGTTTCCTTACTATAGTCTCTAGCATTTATTGCTAAACCCTGAGTTCTGTTTCCTTTTTCATCAAATAATGGTTGTTTTTTATTCTCAGTTTCAAAGTTTTCAATTATCTTTTCTGCATTCTCTATATTAATTCTTTCTGGTTTCATTCCTTCAAAAGACTCATCCATTATATTAAGCTGCCTTTTTATAATGTGGTCACTTACCTCCCTTGATGCAAATCCAACCTTATTAAATCTTGTATCATCAAGCATCCTCTTTTTCTTATCAAGGTATTTTAAAGCTGTATTCCTAGAACGGCCTGCTGGCAATTTATTTATACCCTTTTCTAGTTTTTTTACAAACTCAGGGTCTCCTCTTTTCCAACTGGATAAAAGCAAAGCATCATAAAGGTCGCTCCAAGCCTGAGATTTACCTTTCTTATCTTGTGCTATTAATGAATCAACTTGTCTCTGATCCATCTCCCCTGTAACATTCTCACCAGCAGATGTTCGTTCTATATCTAAAATTTGTTGTTTTTCAGCATCTGATAAATCCATTTTCTCTAACTCATCTAAAGTTTCTCTCTCTTTATCTAACTTAGACTTTATCCTTGCCTTCTCATCAGTAATTTTTGCTATTTTACTAAATTCTTCATTGGAGATTACATCTTTTCTCCAGACTTCATTTATTAATTTAAGACTTGCATAATCACCAATATCCTCTGATATAAACTCTGATGCCTGTCTGACTAAGTTATCAATTACCTGTGCTCTTTCAGACTTGGTCATTAAATTAGGTAATAGTTCTTTTATCTCACCCTCAGTTAAATACTGTTTACTCTCTCTTTCTGTGAGTGGTCGTCTTCTTTTCTTCTCTAGCTCTTTCTTATAGAATGATTTTGTTACATCTATATCTGGAAAGGGCTTCTCTTTAAAAGGACTTAAATCATATATACTTTTTATCTTTTTAATAAATAAGTCAGGAGCTTGATTAACGAATCTTTCAAACATCTCTGGGTTTTCAACAAATTTAGCCCGTTCATCATAGTCCCATAGTTTTAAGTTCCTAACTATCTTTATTGGTCTCTGTTCTCCAACGACTAAACTTTTTCTGCCTAAATTCTCTTTTATATTTTGATAGGCTGGTTCTTTTAGCATACTATTTAAGTCTTTATACCAGAGTTCTAACTTTCTGTGTTCAATTCTATGTAGAAATGAATCTGTCCAATCAAGTGGTGTTACTAATTTTGCTATTTTACCATAAAAGGTTATATCTTTTCTCTTATCAGGCCCAATCTCTGGTAAGTCCTCATATTTTAACATTCTTTCTTTAAACTCTGGATAGGTATACATCTTATGAGTCTTGATATTTCTTCCAAAACCTGCTGTATTTATACCACCCATAATATTTACTACAATTTGTCTTTTATCCCTAACTGTTATACTGTCATTATTAAATACCCAATGTCCCTTTTCTCCACGCTTAGGTACAAATCTTTTATGTGTAAATAATGTATCATAGACTGAGTTAAAAAAGGTATCAATATCTTTTAAACCTGCCTCATCCATAGGGTCTGATGCTAATGCAACAGTAGCTCTTGCCACCTTTCTAAATTCTTTTAAATCAGCAATACTTGTTTTAGGAGTAATGATTGCAAACCTTTTACCATCCCTAGAGATTGGTACTTTTAATTCTTTTAAGTTTTTACTTTCTAAGTAACTCCTTATATGATTATAGGTTGCTAATAGAGTAGCTCTATTTACAACAGCAGGGCCAAGCATAGCTCGTCCTTCAAAAGCTCCTTTACTTGCTTGTAATCTCATCAAAGGAGAGTATCTAAGGGTGGGGCTTTTAATTCTCTGTAATGTTTCTGGATTACTTTCAGCTAACATTTTTCTCATATCATCTGGCTTATTAAAAGCTACTATGTCATCACCACTCTTATCTTTTTCATAAAACTCTTCTTTTTGATTACCGTAAGCATCTTTCCATTCATTTTTAAAACCATGCTTTTCACCACCAAAAAAGATAGTAGCCTTATCACCGTCTAAATCGGCCCCTCCTAACGCTTCCATAGTTCTTGGATGTAAGATACTACCAAAGCCTTTTCTGCCCGTAAACCCCCTAAAACGGAGCTTGTGAGCCCCACTGAGAGAGTCCATAGGGACTCTTAGGGCTACACTGCTAAATATATCCTCATACATCTCTTTTGTACCAGCATCCATAGTCCTTGCTCTATCAACATATTCATTCCAAAGCTCACCAAGTTTTTTAACATTTCCATTGTCCATATTTATGCGAGTCTCTCTGAACCCCTCATCTAAAAAGAATACATCATCCTTACTTTGGAGTTCTGTTAAGTCTCCATACCTATTTTTAGTTTGTCTAGTATATGGATCATACCCAGTCATTCTTGTTGCTATACTATTTTTTATTTTTGGCTTAACTATTTGAGCCATAATATAGTTTCTCATTGCAGTTTGTCTATATTGACTCCCTACTTTATGTAATAAAGGTATTAAAGAATTAGGCTTTAACTGAACCATCCTACTAAAGACACTGTTCCATTCCATAGAATCTAACTTCATTAGGTTAGCATCTTGTGCTGATATTTCACCTTCAGCCATTAATTCTGAGGTTATATCTTCATTTACTCTTAATATTTTTTGGTATGCTTTGACTGCGAAAGATTCATTTTTTGAATTAGACATAAGACTTAAAAGTTTTTGGATACCAACATCTTCAATATTATTTATAATCTTATCTTCTAATTTTGTATTATAAGGGTCAGCTAATAGCTTATCAGATTCCTTATTCCATTCTTCTTCTCCTAAGAAAGAACGCTCACTAGCTCTATTAAAAATACTGTCTATCATTTTTTGCTCAATAGGCGAATGTCCATAGGGAGTTAAATTTGATTGCATTTGTTTTGGCAATCTTTGAGGTTTTATATATTTATCACTAGTTATTTCTGAAGGAACAACTCTTATATCTTCTATGGGTAAATTATGTTTTACTGGGTCATATGTTTTTACTCCATCATTACCAGTAAATTCCATTCTATTATTTTGCCAGTCCCATTCTTTGTAATCCAACCTTGTTCCGTATTGTTTAGCAGCAGATTCAGGTATTATCATATGAATACCTTTTCTTCTCATGTCTTTAGCTAAACCTTCTGCGGCTCCCTTAAGTTGATATTTACCAAGTAATGCCCCATGATCAGGGTTCTTTGATACAATAAAAGATTTATTAACATTACCAGAAGTAGGTAATCCCTGTTCAATGTTATGAGCCTCAACTATTTCTGGAAGAGCTATTATCTCACCATCCTGAGTGTGAACATATTCTGAAGCTCGACTTGATAAGTTCACCTTACCACTAGGGTCTTTTACAATGACTGCTTTATAACCATCATTGTCTATAATTAATCCATGTCTATATTTTAATTCTTGTTCTATAAAGTTTTTATCAGATGGTAGTCCATTAGTAAACCATATCTGACTTCTCTTATTAAATGCTTTAGCATCTCTTATCATATTTGGAGCATGTAATGTATCAAAGCTCTTTGCAGATAAATCTAATCCATTCATTCCCAAGTCATACATTAGGTTGTTTAGATAAGAAGCATCAAATAACTCCTCAATAAATTGTTTACTTTTCCCTGTTTTTGGATAAGCTTTTACCCATCTCTCTTTTTCTTTTGAGTACTCTAATTTTGCATCTGGGTCTATTTTTTTAAGGGAACTAATATATTCAGTTAATAGTTCTTTAGGGGAAAGTTCCTGATAATCAAATTTAGACCACTTAAAATTCATCTTCTTCTTTAAACTTGGATGAGCCTTTACGAAATAAAGTCTTTCAGCATCGCCTCTTCCGCCTAGATAATAAAATCCCTTATCAGACATCTGCTCCATAGTTTTAAAAATCATATTCCCAAACTCAGATTCTGTTCGTTCTCTAATCATTTTTTGTTGAGCATCTGTTCTTTTTTTCATTGGCAAATCTGCAAATAGCTCCATAGTATCTTCAATCACTTCAGGTTCAACTTTATCTCTTATATCTCTCTTTGCTTGAGAAAAAGTTCTCTCAGAATAATACTTACCATTATTGGGTACATTTGTTGTAACATGATCTACAACTGTATAAGCACTTTCTGTTTTAATATCAGGGATTATACCCTGATTCTCATCAGAGAAAGACCTTAGATACTCCTCTTCAATTGCCTTAGTTGGCTCTCTTAATTCTTTACTATTACCTGCTAGGTTAACAACCTTTGATTCTAGGTTTGGATTTATCATATGAACTTGTTGGTCAGGGTTTACTCCACCATATATATTCTCCTTACCCTTGTTTAAATCTAGAACAATAGAAGCAACACTTACATTTTTATTATGCTTTCTGGCATTACCCCATTTAACCCAAAATTGATACTCAGGAGAATCAGGAACAATCCCACGCTTGTATACTGTGTTTAACCATCCTATCATTCCGCTTTTACCATCAGCCCCTATTGCTGGATTAGGACTACCTTGATTTGATAACTCTTCAGTTACGACTGTATTCCATTTTCTATTTATCCTTCTCCAGATACTCTCCATTTCAGCCTGAGAATCTGGAGCTTTTTCAAACTCTTCTAATAGATAAGTCTTAACATAGTGCTTTGTCTTACTAAATAAAGCCTCATAAGGCGTATCAATATCAGCAAGTTCAGGACTAGCCTCACCATTATTACCTCTATCAATACTCTCAGTTAACTCCTCTTCAGGCTTCTTAACTCTTTCAACTGGTTCTCCTTCGTAGATTTCTTTTGCTACACCCTCAGCTTCTTTAATTGCCTTTTCTTTATTCATCAAATCTCTAGCTACTATATGGGATAGATGACCGCCTTGAGAGAGTTCTGTCTCCACCATTTCTTTTACGACAGATTTACTACCCTTACTCATATCCTGCCAACCATCTACAAGTTCTGGAACATCTGTTCCTATTTCCCCTGTCTCCGGGTCTTTATAATCTACCTTCATCTTTTTAATATGATCTAATGCTCTTCTGTTTTTAACAGCCATCTCGTTACTTCCAAAAAAGGCACCAATTAGATAGTCGTATATTTGTTCTTCAGTTGTAGCACCTCTTACAGTAGAGGGAAGACCCATCATTAAAGCTCCGCTTATTCCACGCAAAGCTTTTTCATTTAGTTGAGATTTAGATAGTTCTTTCAGAGGTGTTCCCGGAATAACAGGCTTAGCTCCGGGTACTCTAACTAGATTACCAATAGCTCTAAAGCCAGCACCTGCTATAGCTCCTCCAAACATAGAGTCAGCAACGGCTCCTAATCCTTCTTGCCAAGAAGATACACCACTAGCTATACCAAGATGTACAGCCCCCTCAACCATATCTCCAGTTCTTGTACTTAAAAACTTAGTTACTGTGTTTACAGCATCAGCTTTATTATCAACTCCTCGCTTACCAAGTTGTGTAGCTATATTTTTTATACCTTTAGTAGCACCGCCTGCAACCAATAGAGGTATTGATTTCCCCTTGGCTTTCATCATTAGATTACCAATGGTTTTAGCACCAGCGAGTTTTACTAGACTTCCTCCGGGCATATAACCTACAAAACCAGCAAGATGTCCAAGGCTTCTAGCTATTCTTTCCCAAGATGTATCAGGTTGGCCCTCTGTTTTACCATGGTCTATATCAAGTGTTGTGAATCCGTGAATAAAACCTTTACCAGCTTGTGATAAAAGACTCCCAAAGGAGGTTTCTGCCAGAGCTATGTCTGGGCTTTCTACTTTATAATGCTCAGCGTGGTCTCTTAAGAGATTAGCTTGGTCATAATCAAATTGGTCTGGTGTTTGTTTATATTGTTCTAGAAGGGCATTAGTGGTTTGCGGGTCTAGAGTAGGTTGAAATCCTAATCTTAGCATTAATTTTATTTTTTTGAATAATGGTCATATATCCCAGCACCAACTCCTCCAATTACGGCAAGAGCATCAATAGGTGTTAACATACCACCATCTACAAGTTGAGATGCTAAAAATGTTTGTCCAGTTCTTTTTGCAATTGACTTTAATAAAGAAGGTGCAAGACTACCAGCAAGAGACCCTACTTGTGCCCCTGTTTCACCACCTATAGCCTTACCAAGAACTCCACCTATTTCTCCTCCACCTATTGCAGAACCAAGTCCAAGGCCTCCTTTAGCTAAAGCTCCTTTTCCTATATTTTTATTTATACCCTTAGATTTTGATTTTAATGAGCTTTTAATCTCTCTAATATCTTTTTCATGTTGAGTTCTACCACCGGGTCTACCAGAGCCTTTATCTTGTTTAACAAGGTATTGTCTTCTTTGAAAAGTATTTTTTCTTCTTAATTTTTTTACCTCTGCTATTCTTGCTTCGATTTTTGCTCTTTTTGCTCTTTTTTTAATTTTAGTGGTCTTTAATTCTTTATCTAGAGCTTCTAATTCTTTTTTATATTTATTAGTATTATCAGTAAAGGACTGTCTTTTATCTCTTAAGGCTTGTAACTCTTTACTAGATTTTACAGCTTCTATATAAGACTTTTCAACTCTATCTTTACCAAATCTCCTGACCATTTCAGTAGCAACAGCACCACTACCTAATACACTAGCTCCTAATAAAGTACCAGCCCCACCTTTAGTGAGGTCTCCTCTAGCAATAGATTTTTCTAAAAAGTCAGGAAGAAATGCTATTTCTTCTTGGTCTGGATGGTAACCTAAACCTCTTAGTTGTTTCCTAGTTGCCTCATCTGTAGAATTATACCAAGACTTAAAAGCTTCATCACCCTTATCTACAACTTTCCATATATCATTAGCACCGGGATTTTCAACATCCACACCAAGCTCAGATAGTCGTCTTGTAATAGCTTGACCTATTTGTTGGTCTCTTTCTTTAGTAACTCCTGTAATATAATTTTTTACATCATCCGAGGTGGCATTTCTACCAAAGACTCTTTTTAAGTCTTTCATTCCCTTTGCCCCAGATACTTTGTCGTAATGACCCTTTACATCAGTAATAAAACCTTGAGAAGCTGGCCCTAGTTTAATTTTACCAGTATCAGAATCAATTAATTGTTCTGCTTTTACTCCTAACAATCCCTGACCTTTTAACTTAGAAAGAAAATCTTCATTTCTTTGAGCCTGCCTAGCCTCAGCATATCTTTGTGATGCTTGACTAATACTATCAAATACAGCATTAGTACCACCACCTGCCATTCCCCCACCTTGATTACCTTGATAAATAGCCATTATTATGGTTGCCCTCCACCATAGTTATTAATATTTATACCACCAGCACCACCTAATACATTAGCTGGGTCTCCGGGCATCATGGCATTAAAAAGACCAGTTCCCATACCCTGTAATAATTGACCTCTGTTTGCCGCATTATCTCTCATTACATTAGCATTACTTACATTGAGATCACTCTGCATACTACCAGCATTGCCTAAAATATTACTTGCCCCTTGAAGATAGCTAGCTCCTGCTTTTTGATTGTTTAAAAAAGAATTTACCCCTTGCTGTCCAGCACCCATCATATTTGAATAGGCTTGGTTTGATGTCGCCTGTTGAAGTAAGCCAGAACCGCCCATACCCTGTTGAGCTGCCATTCTTTGGGCATTCATTGCTCCTGTAGCAGTAGCGTCTGATGCCGCTGTTTGAAATTGATTTCTTTGTGCAACATTTTGACCACTATTCCAATCCATTGCTTGAGTACCATAGTTTCCAAGTTGATTACCATAGCCTTGCATACCACCAATGAACTGTCCCATTCCTTTACCAATAGTTGATTTCATGGCTCCTGCATCTGGATTTCCAGAAAGCACATCCCAAAATGAATTATTTCCAAGCATTGACATACTAACCTCTTAAATTAAAATTTGTTGATGTTGACCTAATCCAACCATCTTTATGTTTAAATTCCACATAATAATTTGAATCTTCTTTTATAACTCTGTAAGTATTTTTTTGTAAATGTGCATTTTTATCAGATGACTTATCTCTTGTAGTTGATTTTAAAGATTGTTCAATTTTATCTAATCTCGACTCTATATCTTCTAATTCCATTTTAGTAAGAGGTTCACTTACTCTACTCATACTTTTGTACTCCTTGCTTTTAAAGGCCTTAGATGAATACCTAAAGACTCTAACTGTCTAGTTCCAACACTGTCAACAACTTGTATCTGAAGCCACTTTGACTTACTATAAGCCGAGCTTAAACGAGTAGTGGAAGTTAACGACTGAAAACTAGAACTGTCAACTATTGATTTAGTTGATTTATACTTTACAGCAAGTCCACTAGTTCCTTCAGCACGCACCTCTTTAAACTGTTTTTCATAAGTATCAAACCCAGCAGTTACCTTTTTGGACTGGAACTCCCAAGCCTTTCGAGTAGAACTAGTCCCTATTCTTATTAGTTGTCCGTCTGATGCAAGTATTTCTCCATATTTTCCAATAGTTATTGCATTTATTTTATTAGTGAAGCTCCATAAATCCCACCTTTTTTGCATAGGGCTATAAACCCAAGCATATGAGTTACTACTTGAAACAAAAAAACATAATACGGATTTTCTTTGTGAATCAAATCCTAATACAGCTGGGTTAGCTTCCCAATCAATAGAATTCCAATCAAGAGATGATAAAGAAGTATTATCTGATTCTTGAATAGATTGACTTATCTTTACTGAACTTTTTCCATTATGAACATAAAGTCCATATTTGTCTGCAAAAAACATTCCATAATCAGTAGCTATTATTGAATCGTCAGATAACACTCCCTGACCCTGCATAGAATCAATAATAGATAAATTATTAGGATTAATTGTATATACAGCAGAGCTAGAGAAAGCATATAATAAATTATTATAACTCTGTAATCCAACAATGTTCTCAGGTAGGGCTGTATATTCATTAGCCCAATTAAACACATTATATTTACCCGGTTTACTTCTAAATATATAGTTTCCAACACCTGATATTTCTGGATTTTGTGCATTTGTAACGAATAAATACCCAGCACACTCCTCAGAAATACTATATGATAAATAATTTATATTCATTGCAGGAGACATTCCAGTTAATGACTCATATGTTCCAAAATTAGCACCGACTATATCATCAAAAAAATATTCTAATATATTCCCATTTCCTGATGCTGGTGACATCCATCCATCGCCATCTAAAGAAATGCTTTTTACTAAACGGTAATCTGTATCAGGATAATTATCCTGAGTTCCCTTAGCTCTGTATATATTTATATGGGATAATCTTTTACTTAAAGTATCTGTTCGAACTTTAATAGTTACTTTATGCCCTGTTTTGTCAGGATTTGTAGCAGAAACATATTTTGTATTACTCAAACAACTTTCTTGGTATCCATCATACATAATAGATACTCTATAAAAATTATGATAAAAATCAGAATCCTCATAAGCTGTTGTAACATCACTACCTGATGTTACCGCTGGATCATCAAAAGTAGCATCAACCCTTAAGTTTGTCAGATTATATTCACTACTACTTGATGTAGCAACACTAATTTCTATAGCAGAATCTATAGATAATTTTGTCCAAGCAGTTTGTGATGCATTTTTTTCTATTTCATTATCAAAATATATTCCAAAATCACTATCTGGAAAGTTAACAGCAGTAGTATTTGTCTGATCAGGGGTTCCATTGGTATCAAAAGAAATAGTTTGAGCTGCCAATCTTATTGGTGAGCTCATTTCAGATTCTGTATCTTCATCGGTAGCATCATTACTTGGTGAAAACTCTCTTTTAATTGGACTACTTTCACTAAGATTTAATATGGCTTCATTAGTATTATTAGCAACATTAGGTAAAAAAGTAGACAAATCAGCACTTAAATCTGTTGTCGCTATATAGTGAAGAGGGTTTGCCGCTGACCCATCACCCTGCCATAAATCCCAAGTAGTTAGCTCTTTCCCATGTCCAATAGTAACAGTTTTTGGAGATGGAGAAGTAACATCAACTATAGAAGTTGTAATACTACTGTAGTCTGTAAATTCAGCACCATCTCCATATCCAACAAAATTTTCTACAACCATTTCACCTCCCCAATCTATACCAAATGAATCCGTTATTGGTTTAGTCGATAAAGAACAAGGTAATCTTCTGATACCTTTATAAGTAGTTGCAGAATCAGATGATCTAGCAGATAATCTTGCTGAACTAGCAGCCTCAACATCATGAAATAACTGAATATGAGAACCTAAAATATGATGCTTACTAGCTCTTCTTACAAAAGGGCCTATAAGATATTCATGTTCTACAACACTTAAGCCATTAGTCGTTCCATGGTCAATAGTATCTATCATTTTAGCCCATCCAAATGAACTACTGGAGTTTTTTGAATTTGCTGAGTAAGGAATCATCAATCCAATGCTCTCCTCATTTGTTTTAGCATTCCATATACATAATCCTCTTAATGGTAATTTATACTTTAATTGATACTGCTCACCACCTAACTCATCTCCGCTTACAAAACCATTAAATCCAACATAACTAGTCCCACCTGTGGCCTCAGTTTCCGAAATCTCAGTAAATTTAAACCAATATGGTTCATAATAGTCATTAGCAGTTGGGTCATTAACATCTGGAGAAAAACTTGGAGTTATATCTGTAAAGACTAAAGGAGTTGAGCCACCAGTTGGAATATTAGAAATTGAACCACTTATAGAATCACTTTTCCATATATATGCTTTTCTATCAGGATCGATACCATTAAATAACGCCTCTTCTACAGCAATTGTTTCTACATTGTAAGCAGATGCTTGTACATATATTCTATTGTCTATAACAATAAGATCAGTTAATCTTGATGAAGTAGAAGATGCGGCAGGTATTAAATTTCCAGTTTCACCAGTAGTCCTAGTGATAGAATAAACCCTATTACTATCAAGCTCCATAGCAGTTCCTGCAGCATTTATATCTATTTTCATTATCTTATAATGAGTTATTACATTAGATAAAACCCATAACATATTTGTCTCAACCGGATCAAGTCTTATAGCTGAAATTACCCCACCAATATAAAGAGTAGATTCAATACCGCCATCTCTTGTTGCTTTTATTAAATAACCTCCATCTTTTTCATAGCCAACAATTATTGAAGCTGCTAGATTTAAATTCCAGTTAGCTGAATCAATATGAGCAAATGTAGTACTACCATCTGATTTAGGAAAGACAAATTGTTCAAATTGAGGTAAAACACTTTGATTTACTATTATATTTCCATCTTCAACTACTATCTCATCTCCCATTTTTTTACCAAATTGTTTAAAGTTTGGATACCCAACAAAAACAGGTGGTTTTAATTTACCAACACCTAAATATGTATCATCTCCTTTTGTAACCATAGTTGGTTTATTTGGTAATTTTCTATTATAACTAAGAGGCACGGAAACTCCGCTTACATTTTCAACATTAATTCCATCTGCATAAATATCTGAAACATAATAAAGTGATTCTTCAGAACTATTCCATCCTAGTATTCCCTGCTTACCATCTTTAACTGTTCTGGTCATTGAATTTGCTGTAAATGTTTTTTGCGGATACCCTGTAAATCTATAATAATAATAAGAATTTATTAATCCACCGCCTCCTCCTACCTCTGCAAAAACATCACTAGCCATATTGGCATGATTAAAATAAAAAGTTAGACCATGTAAAGCAGGGCTAGTAACTGTACTAACAGAACTATTATGCTCACTACATAATCTCGGAACCGATTCTGTATTATGAGTTCTAAATTGGGCTTCATAAAAGCAGCGAGCATTTAAAGTTGTTGGAACAAATAAATTCTCATTATTTGTAATTTGAGATGATAATCCTGCTCCAAATACAATTTCTGTTGTACTATTAACTGCGGTACAAGTTCCATAGAGTGCCCCATCATATTTATAAACTTTTTTATTTAAAAACAATGCCTCTGTAGCAGCTACAGTATCTACTGTTAAAGTAACAGAACTTCCACTTGCTCCTTCTGTTTCTGCCGCTAAAACTCCAGTTGCAACATTAGATACAGCATCTGGAACAGCATTTATTACAAAACTTTTTACATTTACTCCTTCAGTACCAGAACTTATACTAGAAACCGTTGCTTCATCAGCGGCATCAAAATTTCCACCACCAGATGATTCTTTTATTTTATCTCCAACATATATAGGTAACCCAATATCATGGTCTGAATAGGTATCTGTTTCAGAATTATATTTTTGAACTACTACAGTAGTTGAGCTACTAGTAAACTTTAAAAAACAATGCCTGTCTACATTTGTAACTCTCCACTTAAAAACACTATAACCAATAGGCCCCGGCCCCGGGTTTTCATTATTTCTAGGAGTAATCCTTATATCATATATCCTCTTTGAAGGCCCTGTAAATGTCCCGGAGATTACTAATTTGTCTTGAGTAATATTAGACATTAATCAAGTCCTTCTCTTACTCTTTGAAGGCCGAATATAACAGCTCCAGCTTTAGTAGTATTACTATCTGCCCAAGTATTATCAGATGTATGAAACTGATCAATTTTTCTTCCTTTTACCATTCCATCACTAGCTACTGGTTCTACATTTAATGAATAATCAGCAGCATCTGTTGGTATATCCTTAGAATCTGGAGTAGCTACTATACCAGATGTGAATGTTTTTATTTCTGCTATTACTTTAGGCATTTCCGTCTATTAACTCCCCATCAACAACTGTTTTACCATTAATAATTGTACAGAGTTCCACATTAAAATTCCCTTTATCATAGAAGTTCACGATAGCAAAGGCATGTTGCCAGTTGTGTTGTCTATTATTAAGCCAGACATTTGCATCGGCCCCCATATCTTTAAGACAACCAATTGACCAAGCTGACTTAGCTCCATCCATATGTGTGACGGAAGACTGCTGGATATCATGGTGATGCCCATACATGACATTACAGCCGAGTCTAAGCAAATGATTTCTAGTATGATTAAGACTGGCAAAGTGATGGCCGTGATAGAAGTATAGATGCCCAATATTAAATAGTTTTCCAAAGGGATGGTATTTATAACCACGCTGTTTAAGGCGTACTGCATCTTTAAATAGATAGCCCTCAAGATAGGGATTCTCATGTACGAATTTATTAAGCCAATCATCATGGTTTCCTTCAGTAATATGGCGTTCCTTACAACCTGCTTTATCAAGTGATGCATCTATGATATCCAATCCTTCATTAACTTCTTTAATCTCTTTAATAACTGATGGTAATTGGTATTCAAGTGGTGGTCTTTTTTTCTTAGACCATTGCCAGTGAGATACGCTTTGCCATTCTCCAGTATCTCCGAGATCAATGTAGATATCTGGTTTAACAAGTTCAATTGCTTTACAAACAGCATTAATCGCTGGTACATCATGTAACGGAAAATGTTTATCTGGTGTAACAATTGCACGCTTTAGTTTGGTTTTCCTTGCCATGCTGAATTCCACTCCTCTGTAGTTAAACTTATTTCTGGAGCTCTTTGTAATAGTTTTTCAGTTTTCTCCTCACTAAACTTTAGCATATGATTGCCACAGCTATTACACTCCCAAATTAAAGGCTCTTCCATTGCTCCAATAATTTCTATACCTGCTATGTCATCACTAACACATCGATAACAATACTCAGGCTGATTTAGGCTTTGTTTTTTTCCTCGGATATTAAATCCATCTATTCTTTTTTTATTCATATCATGAATAGCGGAGCTTACAACAAAATAGCCAAGGAGGAGAAAGCAATAATATTGCTCACCCCGCTAAATTTTAATACTACTTGCCCTTAAAGAGACCTTCAAGGATATCCGTTACAATATCAACAATTCTCTCAAAGAAAATTTGTTCTTTTTCCTCTGATACGAAAGGTATATCTATCTTTTCGTTTATCTTTGTGGCAATCTCATCAGTAAATTCATCTGAGCCGAGCCATCCTATAGCCTCACCCTTCATCTTCTCTGCTTGAGCTTCTGCTAAATTTAATAGCATTTTTTTAAAGTCCATTTTATGACTCCTTTATCTTTTTTGTTTTCAAATATAAATAATAAATCTGCACTGCAAACATAACACACATCAGTATCCCTGATATAATATCTGTGATATAAGCTAATCCTAAACTTGTACTTATACCAGTAACTCTTAAACTATCCATCATTTCTTTCCATTAACCCTACTAAGGCTCCCTTTAATTTCAGACACTTGATTATCAAGGTCATTAATTTCTTTATTAAGTGCATCAAATTTCCTGTCCAATTTATCATCACTTTTATTCCACCTTGCAATCAGCTTTATTACCATTCCCTCCATGTTCTCCAGAGTCTCCGACTGTCCCTTGTTTTCTACCTTTAAATTTTGCAAAGCCTCTGCCTGTTCGTTCCCTCTTTTGTTCATCGAGTAAACCATGAACATGAACATAGCCCCTACGACACCTATCATACCCGCTTCTGAGTAAATTGCTAGAAAGTCCATTATTCTTCTTCATCACTATATGTATTATAATATTTATACATCTTCTTATCTAATTTTTCTCTACAACTATCACATATTCCATGTACAGCAGTACCCACTGGCTTATCGCATTCTATGCAATGAAACGGCATTGGCATTATTTCTTTTTCCTTTTTTTACCCCAACTTAGAGGGTTTAAGTTAAGTTCTTTTTTATACCAATCCAATTGTTCTTCGAGTTCTGTCATTTTTAATTCTTCATCGGCTATATGCTTTGAAACTAATTCTTTAATCCCAGTATCAGCATCTCCAACTCTTCGTTCAAGATTTGTAATTCTACTTGTAATTTGTAAGTATCCATAAACAACTGAAGAGATAATAATGCACAACTGAATAAGCCACTTAATATTAAGATGGATGGAAAGATTATCATCAACAATTCCTGTCTTGTAACTTCGTGCTGTCTTTGAATCCCCACTCACTTAACTTCCCATCCAGCAATAGACCAACCACTATCACAACTATTAAATACAACAATAATCATTAAAATACATAACATCATAGCTACCCAACTACCTATTGCTATTAATTCATTCTTTCTCATGGTTTATAATAGAGATAAAAATCTTCAATATTTTCAATATCCACTACTACAAAGATTGGAGAGACTATATCATTACCTGTACCTGAACCACCAATAATAGCAAACTTATAATCACCTTCTTGATAAGGACTCTTAATTGTATCATTATCAAATAAGTGTAGAAAAGAAGTATCTCCCCAGACAGGAACAAATGTTGATCCCTCTAATTCTGCTACTTCAATTCTTCTATTATTATTATCATCTATTACTTCACCAACATTGCTTGTCCTATGAACTTGACTAGGGAATCTACCCATACCATAAAGTTCTAACTGTTGATTGTACCACATCTCTGATGCTCTGACTATCTTGTCTAAGTTTCTTTTTGTCTGCTTCGCTTTAGCCCCTTCACCGATACGACTAAAAGCAGGAGCGGCAGTAGAAGCCAAAGTAGCCATGAGAGCCAAGGTAACAGTAAATTCAGCAAGTGAGTTTCCTTTATTGCCCTTAAGC